>Ga0137367_10001311_pt1 | contig 19383 bp, 9 predicted proteins | sample SagtaG_14_FD_104939 | JGI IMG/M metagenome (GOLD analysis project Ga0137367, IMG submission 104939) | Vadose zone soil microbial communities from Sagehorn Ranch, Mendocino, California, USA - Sage1_L_80_16 metaG | ecosystem: Environmental > Terrestrial > Soil > Vadose zone | place: USA... | reverse complement strand
TTTCGCCGATTGGGATGTTCTTGAAGAACGCCAAATCATTGTTGAAGAGCGAGGGGATGCGAACAGAGTTTCTCGGCGAATTGCCAATCTGGCCGAGTGCGGTGGGGTTCGTTAGGCAGCCGGCATTGATCACAAACGACGATCCCGTCAAATCGAAACCGCTTGCGCCCTTTGTTGGATCGCAAATCACGTTGGGCCGTGCATTAACCTGGCCGCCGGTAAAGTCGGTGATCATCGTACAAACGGTAGACGACGTTTGGAAAGTGCCCGGAGGACATTGTTGTCCCGCAGTGATCGTAGCAGTGCCGGCGGTGTAGGTGACAGTTAGGTTCTTTGGTCTCCCGGTGGCGTATGACGTAGTGCCCGACAGCTGCCAGTTATCGAAGATCGCTCTAACGACACCATTGTCCCAGTGCTGGCTGAGTTTCGGTATGTCATAGATGTACGCGAGCGTGAAAATGTGGGTCTGGTCGAAGTCCGACGGGCTGTAATTGAAAGCCCTGTACGGACGCGGAAAAGACACATCGGAAGAGTCATCGTTCGCATAGTCAAACGACTTGGAATATGTGTACGCGACCCCAAACTGGAATCCACGCGTATAGCGGCGATTCAACTGGAGTTGCAACGAGTTGTAGTTCGAGGTGCCCGCATACATGACCTCGTTGATGTCTCCGTATCCCCGGTACGGCCGCAGGAAATCATTGTTCTTGGCGCTGTTAGCCGTAAGCGGATCCCGATTCTCAGGATGACAGATCGCCGCAGGAATAACTCTGCAATCTACAAACTTTGATCCGTCGGTGATGGAGTTCAGGTTCCTTCTTTCTCCCAAATGCCGGGCGAAGGCACCCACATAACTGGCTTCGACCACTGTCTTGAAGCCGATATCCTGTTGGACTCCGAACGAAAAATTATAGGTTGTTGGTATGTTCGAGTCGACCTCGAGCGCGCTTATGGTGACTGGGTAAAGCGCCGCGGAGTTAATTTGATTACCGAGATTGTCGATGTTGCCGTTTAGGATTTGGAAAGTGCGCTGCTGGGGCGGATTGTTTCCCAGACTGCTGGCTCCGCCTGTGCCACCGCCGACCCGCGGCGAGTGGTAAACGCCACCCATGCCGCGCAGAACAGTCTTGCCGCTTCCAAAGATATCCCAGGCAAAGCCGAGACGGGGTTCAAAATAAATCGGCGCCGTTCGTCTATACGCCCTGGGAGTGCTCGGGTCAGTAGGCAACGCCAGACCATTGAGTGGATCACCGGTTCCGGGAATGATTGCCCGGACGAGATTTTTGTTTAAGAGGGTGCGGCTGGGACTGTTGATTTGGCGCGGGTCAATGGCGAACGAGTTGGCTGTGGCGCACGCGGTCCCTATGGCGGGAACACCGTTAGGTTGGCCGTTGCAGTAAGCGATGTAGAGCAGCGGCGCCTTGGCGGGATCGAAACGGGCCGGATCAAAGTTTGAGCCTTGCCCATCCAGCTGAAACTGGCCCGAGGTATAGCCAAACCGCATTCCGTAGTTAAGCGTAAACTTCCTGGTCATCTTCCATTGATCCTGCCCGTACCATTGAAACTGTTTAAGCTCTAAATTGGTAAACGGACGTGAACTCTGTTCGGTGTAGGTGTTGAAATTGCCCAGGATCGCATTCGCGTACGCGAAGTTTGTATTTCCGGTGCCCAGGTTTCCCGGGGCAGACACTGTGAATCCCGTGGTGGTGCCGGTACCAAAGTCGAGCTGTCCCGACCATGTGCCTCCCGGCGCTTCTCTGTTAAATAACCTCTCAAAATATGCACCAAACTTAAAACTGTGATTGCCTCGAGTGACCGAAAGGTTATCCGAGAAAGAGGGTCTAATATGGTCCGCAGCAACTTCTCCCCAACGATTGAGCCAGTTAATGTTAGCGGGGTTGCCGGCCACGCTGCTCCAGCCGGTAACTACTGGAACCAGGCCAAGCCTGTTGTTCTCGGGAAAGAGTTGAGGGGCCGTATAGTTCAACGCAGATCTGGTCAAGCCTTCAGCAAAACCGGTGGTCGGAATGAAGCCCTCGGTGTCGGTGCGCCAACCAAAGTTGAACTCGTTAACGATGCCCGAGTTCAAGATGTGAACCCAACTAAGCGAACGGCCGTCGTCCGTATACAGATAATGCGAGCGGATCCCCCACCTATTTATATCCGCGGGGAGGCTCCCGCTCGCCCCGGGCCAACCGGAGGTAACGGTTCCCTCGTTGTCAGAGGTCCACCACTGCGCCTTAAAGTAAATGCTGTCTTTCGTCGTGGGATTGACGTCGAAGCGAATGAGATAGCTGTGCTTTGGCACATCGACGCTGCGCTGAAAAACGTAGCGACCGGGGTTGCTCGCAATAGGGGAATTCGGCAGAGGATAGTAATTGAGCAAGGCCTGCGTGCTCTTGTTAATTCGGATGCCTGGAATCACATTACCGGGAAACTGCACACCGGTCAGAGGATCTATAACAACGGGTTTCGCTCCGTTTGAATTAACCGACTGCGAGAAATCGCCATTCCGTTCGAGAGCGGTCGGCACCGTCACAAAAACCGGATCGGTTGGCGTAATCGTGTGCGGCTTCTCCAGGTTGAAGAAGAAGAAGGCTTTGTCTCTCCACAGTGAAGGCCCACCTTCGCCGAAACGCGGCAGAGGCATGGGACCGCCGATGTTAAAGCCCCAGTAGTTGAAGCGATATAGCGCCCGATTGAGACCGAGTTTGTTGTTGAAAAAGTTCGCCGCGTTGAGCGCTTCGTTTCGAAGAAAATAGTAGGCGGTACCCGCGTAGTCCTTGCCACCACCCTTGGTGACGAGATTAATCATGGCGCCACCATTGTTCCCATACTCGGCCGCATAGTTATCGCGAAGAACCTTGACTTCGGAGATGGCGTCCAGGCTGGTAGTCATGCTCAACAGGTTGCTGCCACTTGGCTCGCTCGCGTTCAGGCCGTCTACTGTCGCTACGGTCGAGCGGGACCGTCCTCCTGAGAAATTCGGTAAGGTGGTACCGAAGCCGTTCCCTACAGCTTCAATATCAGGGATGTTGGATGTTCCCGGCAGGAGGCGCAGCAACGAAGTGACGTCTCGGCCCTTCGTAGAAATCAGATTAAGCTGGTCTGATGTTAAGCGCGCCGTAAGATCGCTGCTTTCTTTTTCAACGACCGTGCCGACGCTCGTAACCGTAACCATTTCGCTCACCTGTCCCGGTTGCAGCGATAGCTCGCCAAGCGCCAGATTTTCATTCGCGCTAAGGACAACGTTTTTCTGCTCGAGGGTCTGGAACCCTTGCCGTTCGATCTTGAGAGAGTAGCTACCGGGCTGAAGCGAGGCGAAGGTAAATCTGCCCTCGGCATTAGTATTCGCGCTCCTGGTGTCGCCCTTCTTATCGCCAGTGATTATGACGGCAGCTCCCGGTATGACGCCGCCGGAGGTATCCACCACAGTACCTGACACGCTGCCAGTTATGCTTTGTCCATCGACAGGGATGTTCAAGAAGAGAGCGGCACAGAATAAGAATCCGAGTTCCAGCCAACGAGTTTTCAAACTGAGCATTGTAGTCTCCTTACTATCGAATGCTGGGGGAATCCAGCTGAAATCGCATTGAAATAATCAGGTAACCCAATGTCTATATTGGACCATTGGGTTCTTACCAATGACAGGGTACCCAACGGGTTCGTCCTTTAATGTTAGCGACGAGCCTTGGTTCACCATTCGCCTGGCGAGTCAATATAACGGACCTGGGCGCGATCCTTTCCCGTACAATCAGAAGTTAATTCTGATCGATGCCTGCATCACCCGTGGCGAGCGCGTAGCGGTCACTGCGCCGAAACGGCTGTTGGTCTGCTCGTAGTGCGCTCCAGTGCTTGTGGTTAGTGTTGTGCCATCCGATCTCGTAAACGTGGTAGTTCCGTCTCCGACTAATCCCCACTTCGGAGTAGCATCAATGTCCGAAAAATTGGCCCGATTGAAAAGGTTGTAGGTTTCGAAGCGCAGTTGAATACTACGCTTCTCACCCAGGCGTATATTCTTGAAAAACGCCAGATCGCTATTGAAGATAGACGGTCTTCGAAGAGCGTTTCTCGGCAAATTGCCGATCTGTCCGAGGGCCGTGGGCTGGGCAAAGCACTGGGTATTGAAGGCCAGGGGCGTGCCATCGGAATTGACACCAAATGTCCCCCTCATCGGATCACAAACGACGAACGGAACCGAGTTGATCTGACCACCAGTCCAGTCAGTAATGGGGGTGCAACGGTCCGTCAGCGGATCGCCAGGCTTGGCTTGCGAAAGCTGTGTTCGGGTTGTTAGAGGAGGACATGTTCCCGTGCTCCTCAGGATGTCGATTGTGGTGCCGCTGTAAGTATTGGAATCGAGGGTGAAGTCTTTTGGTTTGCCGCTGGCATACGACGTGGTTCCCGAAATCTGCCAATTACTGAAGAGAGCGCGGGTGAATGCATTGTCCCAACGTCGGCTCAGACTGGGCACGTCATAGATGTAGTTAACGGTAAAAATGTGAGTTTGATCAAAGTCAGACGGCCCGTAATTAAATGACCTGTAGGGACGGCCGTTGTTCACATCGGAGGAGTCGTCATTAGCGTAGTCAAACGATTTCGAGTACGTGTAAGCGATACCATACTGGAAGTTATGCGTGTACCGACGGTTCACTTGAACCTGTAGCGAATTATAGTTCGCCGTGCCGGAATACATGACCATGTTGATATCACCGTAGCCTCTGTAAGGCCGCAAGAAATCGCTGTTCTTGGCGCCGCGATCACTGAACGGATCTCTATTCTCCGGATGACATGTGACATGAAACTGGGCGCAAAGATTGGGGTCGACAAACTTCGCGGTGTCAGGAACAGCGTTGATGTTGCGTCTTTCACCGAGATGCCGGCTGAGTGATCCCACGTAGCTGACTTCCATGACCGTCTTGAAACCGAGTTCCCGCTGCACGCCTATTTGGAAGTTATAGGTTGTCGGCGTGTGAGAGTTGGCTTCGATAGCATTGAGAGAGCCTGGAAAATTCACTGCATTCCCCGTGAGGTTGACCAGGTTGTCAATGTTGCCAACGACGCCGACCGCGGTGTTGATTGTAAAAGTCCGTGACTGGGGTGGATTGTTGACCAGGTTACCGCCCGTTGTGCCGCCGCCAATGCGGGGAGCGTGGTAGATACCACCGTGCATGCGCAGGACAGTCTTGCCATCGCCAAACATGTCCCATGCGAAACCGAGGCGGGGTTCGAAGTCAATCGGTGAGACTTTTCTGAACCCAGGAGGAGTGGCGGGATCTGTCCCCAAGGCAAGGCCATTGGTCAGACTACCTGTTCCGGGAATGAACGAGCGCACAAGATTCCTATTGAGCAGTTGACTGCCGGTCGGATTCGCGATACGTGGATCGACGGCGAACTGGTTGGACGACGAACAGGCGGTTCCGAAGGCCGGAGTCCCACCTTTGCAGAAGGCCACATAGAGTAACGGAGCATTGGCGGGATCGAAAAGCGTCGGATCGAAGTTTGAAGCCTGACCATCTACCTGCACAAATGGCGAGTGATAGCTAAACCGCATTCCGTAGTTAAGCGTCAGTCGTCGATTAACTTTCCATTGATCCTGTCCGTACCACTGGAACAATTTGATTGCCAAATTAGTGTGAGGACGCGCACTTGACTCGCTATAGTTTCGGAAATTGCCAAGTAGCGCGTTTGAATAGCCGTAGTTTGTGTTCCCAGCCGCGGTTGTGAATTGGCTGCTGTTGGTGTTGTTGCTGAAGCTGAAGGTGCCTGTCCAGTTGCCGCCGGGCGCTTCCCCATTCAGCAGTCGTTCGAAATAGACGCCGAACTTATAACTGTGATCGCCCCGAGTAATAGAGACGTTGTCGGCGAAAGACGGACGGATATAGTCTTGTCCCACCTCTCCCCAGCGATCAAGCCAGTTAATATTAGCTGGGGTGCCCGCCGGGTTGCCGAAATCTGTCACTCTAGGGATCGTACCGAGGTGATTGTTTTGAGGGAAGAGTTGGGCCGCGTTGTAGCCGGTAGTAGCCCTGGAAAATCTTTCAGGTACGCCATCGGAAGGAATGAACCCTTCTGTATCTCGACGCATTCCAAAATTGAATTCATTGACTGCTCTTGAGCTTAAAATGTGCACCCAATTAGACGACCAGCCATTATCGGTATACAAGTAATGTGAGCTGATCCCCCAGCGATTCGCATCCCCACTGGGCCATCCTGAAGTACCGAGTCCTATATTATCCGAAGTCCACCACTGATACTTCCAATACACGCTATCCTTATTTGACGGCCTGACGTCAAAACGAATTAGGTAGCTATGTTTGGGGACATCGACGCTCTGCTGGAAAACATAATTGTAGGGGTTGCCGGATTGTGTTAGACCCAGAGGCGTATTGGGGAGAGGAAAGACGTTTAGTAGTGCCAACCCGTTTGCATTCCAACGTTCCCTGGGAATGATGTTTCCAGGAAACTGCACGCCTGTCTTGGGATCAATGACGTTGACCAAAGTGGGCTTGCCAGTTTTCGAGTCGAACCCAGTATACGATTGAGAGAAATCACCTTGGCGCTCCAGAGCTGTAGGCACTGTCACAAAGACCGCGTTGGTTGGCGTGATCGTATGCGGTTTCTCAATATTGATGAAGAAGAAAGCCTTGTTTCTAATGAGGCTCGGACCGCCTTCACCAAAACGCGGAAGCGGCAACGGTCCGCCGAAGTTTCCTCCGGGGATGTTGTGACGATAAAGACCTCTCTGAAGGCCCGCTTTATTATTGAAAAAGCTGTTGGCGTTGAGCGCTTCGTTCCGAATAAAGTAATAAGCAGTACCTCGATAGTCCTTTGAGCCGCCTTTGGAAACGATATTGATCAAAGCGCCACCGTTGTTGCCGTACTCAGCCGCGTAGTTATTGCGGAGAACTTTGACTTCAGCAATCGCGTCCTGGCTTGTTGTCAGGCTGATCTTGTTGCTGCCGCTCGGTTCGCTCGCGTTTAAGCCGTCAACGGTAGTCACTGTGGAGCGACCTCGTTGACCCGAGATATTCGGTAGGTTCGTGCCGAATCCTTCTCCCACAGCTTCAATATCGTCGTCGTTAGAGGTACCCGGCAACAAACGCAGTAGCGAAGTAATGTCACGACCTTTCGTCGAGATTAGATTGATCTGATCTGCTGTTAGCCGAGCCGTGAGATCACTACTCTCTCTTTCAACTATCGCTCCTTCACTCGTGACAAGGACGGTCTCGCTCACCTGACCTGCCTGCAAAATCAAATCGGGCAGCGCCAACTTGTCGTTGGCGCTCAAGATGACGCCTTTCTGCTCAGTGACCTGAAAGCCCTGGCGTTCTATCCTAAGCGTATAGGCACCTGGCTGAACGGCGGCGAAGCTGAATCTGCCCTCACTATTCGTGGTGACAGTACGCATATCGTTCCTTTTTTCACCAGTGAGGGAGACGCTGGCTCCGGGAATAATCCCACCCGAAGTATCTGTCACAGTCCCTGAGATCGTGCCCGTGACAGTTTGTGCGCTTACAGGCACAACGAAAACAACGGCAATGACTAAACTGAATACGAAGTTTACACTGTAGGCTTTAAGACGAATCATGTGGGTTCCTCCCTTTGATAACTCACGGATGCTAACTCAGTGGCAGGGGAACGTTGCCCGACGACTAGTAATTGTCCCGAGATGGGACAATTTCCACCAAAACCAATTCAGTTGTGAGGGCCCCTAATTATCCTTCAGGTTTGTGCCTCGAGTCGTACAAGGGAATTCGACAGTAGACTCGAAGGCAGTAGAAAAACAGCAAATCTAGGCGCGATCCTTTTGCTGCCGGGTGACGGTTTGCTGCTGAGTCTCTTCCAGAGCAAACGCCCGGCGGGCACGATCTATGTGCTCGCGCATGGCCGCGCGCGCCTCATCTGGTTTTCGAGCGCGTATCGCCCGGTAGACGCCTCGATGCATCTCCAGCGCCTCATTGAAATCGTGGGCGCGGCCGATGGTATCTCGACGACGTTCGTACATAACAGCGGAAACCATCTCAACAAGAGTGGCCAGAGTCGGATTCCCTGACGCGGCAGCAACTGCTCGATGAAAAGCGATGTCATGCACTAAGAATTGCTGGGGATCTTCCAAGGCTGCAAACATTTCGGCTATTTCTTCAGACATGGTAGCCAACTGGTCGCCTGTCGCGCGTTCCGCCGCGAGCCCAGCAGCTCCAACCTCTAATACCGAACGCGTCTCAAACATATGCTCGAAGCTGAAACCGTGCAGGGCAGCCAAAAGCCGCAGCGGTTCGCTATCGAGCACCGGCGGTCCAGCTGCTATGAAAGTTCCAGCTCCCTGGCGTGATTTGAGCACTCCCATGGAGATTAAAGAACTGAGACCTGAGCGCAGAGAAGGCCGACTGATCCCCAGCTCTTTGGCTAACTCCCTTTCTGGCGGCAGCCGATCCCCGGGTTTCAGCTCATCGCGCTTGATCAGCTCGTAAACACGCGCCACAACCTGCTCCGTTGCCTGCCCCGAACGGGGCGGCCTGATGATCTTTAATCGAGGGGGCTTAAAATTGGTCATATCAATTTGAGTTAAGGCTCGGAACTTATAATACCAATTTCATGGTTCGTCAAGAGTTTTGAGCAAAAAAACTTATCGAACCTCACAACAAACCAATCGGGCGCTTGGTACTCAGGGAGGTGTCGCTCTTGTGACTCCATGATCCTGTAGCCATAAAAGCGTCTCCAGCAGGTAATAGTCTCCATAAATTGTCATCCCGTCGTTGGGTCGAGTGCTCGAACCATGACGTAGAACACCCGGAGGGGTCGAGTCCGCCAACGCTACGGGCGTAAGGTAACGATCAATTAACGACTGCGTAACCCGTTCGCCTTCATTTCGATAAACCGCTGTTCGCTTCGAATCAGGGCTCAGTTCCGACAACCGCAGCAAGGCCCCCGCGATCAGCGCTGCGGCTGAGGTGTCTCTAATACGGAAGTGCACACCCTCGTCAAAAAAGTCATACCAGGGCACCCGATCCTCTGGCAGGCGATCCAAAACAAACGCCGCAATCTTTTCCGCGGTAGCTAGCAAACGGGGATCTTTCGTTTCTGCGTAAGCGACCGTAAACCCGTATAGGGCCCAGGCCGTTCCGCGCGACCATGCGGTGTCCGCAGCAAATCCCTGATGGGTATGGTAGTAAACCCACTCGCCGGGCTTGGCGGTATTTATCACCTCGAGGTTGCCCCGACCCGGGGAGAATTTTTGACGGTTATCACCTGGATTCCAATGCACTGATTGAATTACCGAACCATCGTTGCGAACCAACAGCCGGGCTGATTTCAAAGCGTGCTTCAGCCCCATCTCGCGCCATTGCTGGTCACCTATCATACGCGTGGCCCACCACCAGATCTGCAAATTCATCATGGTGTCGATGATTGTGTCGTCACCATTGACTTCCCATGAGGAGATTAGTTCTGCGGTCGGGTTATAGAGTTGTTTCAAACGCTCCGCCGCTCGCATGCCGCTGGCGCGATATTTTTCATCTCTTGTAATGTCATAGGCGAGGACTGATGTGTAGAAATTCAAAAAGCCGGTGTCGTGGTGCTCTGTATCTTCTTTCCCAATTAGCCGCGCGTGCCACAACTCGGCCCAGCGGCGATAACGTTCGTCCTTTGTTTGTCGGTACAGCCTCCACAATTCACTAACCCAGAAACCACCTGTCCAGAAGTATCCCTTTTGATCTTTCCAATCGCCTGTTTGCTGATCACCCTCTGTGAAGAAACCGAGTGCGCCGTCCCTGAAATTAATCTCTTCCGGCCTTGAAGCAGAGACTATCGGTTCCCAATGTTGAGCTGTGCGCTCAACCGCCTGACCCAGCAGATCGATTGCCTGCTGGTATGTTTTGGACTTTGCGGGAGCTAGGGTGTCCGGAGGCGCTGATTGAAAGGCAGCGGTCTTCGACAGGAAGCTAATAGTGGCGGGTTGTGCTTGTCGCTGACTAATTTGCTTTGCGTAGGCCACAAACTGCTCACGAGTAGTAACGGCCGTGGAAGGGAATATGATGGTGCCGTTGTTGTTTCTGTCACCGGCGCTATCCGCTATTACCTGCATTCTTTCGCTACCCTCTTGATCCCACGCAGCCGAGACGTACCACCGGGCCGTACCATCTTGCAACGGCACAATTGCTAAAAGATTATCGGCGTCGGCTGATACTTTAGCGCTTTCTGTTTGTGAGGCCGGTGGAAGCAGCACGACCAACCCGAGATTCTGATCCGGTAACGACTCTGTCGCAGTTGCGCCCGTCATCAAAACCTGGTGACCCCAGTTTGCCAGCGCCCGAACGGCGCCCCCCAACTCGGCCGATGTTATTTCGCTCAGCCCTTGTTTGCGAGGTAATCCGGTGACAAGCATCAGGTCCTTGGCATTCTTTGCAGTCACACGATGTTCAAAGCCGCGCTCTCCCGACCATATCGTTATGCGACTTGTCAGGTCTACAGAGCGCGCGTTGACTTTCCAACCCTTGTAATCCAATTCCACGATTGCGCGCACGGGGCCAGTGCTAATTATGCGCCACGAGCGGTCAGCCACCTCCGACACTTTTACAACTTTGCCCTCCACCAGCGCCCCTACCGAGCCGATGCCCAATGCCTCGCCGATCTTGTAAATATCGCGGCCGTAAGGCGATTCTTCGTGGTAGTCATATTCAGGATGCCCGAATAACTCGAGATAAAGCCCTGGTCGGCGTTTGCCGAACAGATCTATTGCGTTCCGTTTGTCAAAATAGATTCGCCACGCATTGATGGTGGATTCCCAGCCCAACCCCTCAAACGTGGTGGTGAATTTTGCGCCCGTCCGTGGCTGGTAATCGCTGCGTAGTCGGCCGATGGTTGCCGCTTCACCAAAAGCGATCGTCACAACGCGCGTTTGTCTTGGCTCGAGATCAATTTGAAAGACAACCTCATCGAGCTTGCCATCACCGTCCAGATCATCCGCCTGTGACGGCAGCTCAGTGGTCTCCAGCACGCGCGCGTCTTCTTCCAGCGTCGCCGCGTTGCTGGTGGTGACAACCGTTTCGCCGGCTTTGAAGTCTGGGGCAATTCGTCTTAACTCAGCTACGCTAAGGACTATATCCTCCCGCAGGCGAGCTATATTGGTGGGATTTGTCACGGCCACTTTTATGATCTTGATGCGTGGCGCTGATGCGACCATGCTGGCGAAGAACAGCGAAACAATAGGGATGAGAAGAAACCGTCCGACTGCTCGCGCCATAGTTCTACCTTTCTTGGGAACCCTGATATGCAAAGTGGCACAGACTTCAGTCTGTGTTTCGTTGCAAAGTAAGAGCCTGAATCACAGATCAAAGTTTTGGAAAAGTCTTCATCAACCGTTCGTTCATGATGAGAAATGCACCAAGCCCATGAAAGTCATTTGTGTTGCGCTTTCGCCCGAGGTAGTAAGCCAAGTCTGATACGTTGGTGCCTTCGCAAATATCCGTGAGGTTGGTCAGGCCATCCGGCCCCAACGAAATCTTTGTTAAAACCCCCTCGTAACCTTTGCGCGCATTGCTGAGATAACCCTGGTCTACATAGCCGCGCTTGACGGCTGTGGCAATTACGTAGCTGTACATGCTGGAGCTAGAGGTCTCGAGCCAGTTTGCCGGCAAGTCTCCCTTATCTACTATCTGATACCAAAGGCCCGTGTTCTTATCCTGGAAATTTGACCAGGCCTTGACCAGCTGTTTCACCTGGGCGATCAACTGCGGTCGTTGAGGGTGGTTCTTGGGTAGGATGTCCAGAGTTTCAATCAGCGTCATTCCGAACCACCCCATGGCTCGACACCAGAAATACCTTGAATGTTTCGTGCCGGGCTCAATCCAGGTTGACGCTCCTTTTTCATCGTAAGCATGGAACATCAACCCTGTTTGGGGATCATTTAAATGGCTGGCATAAGTGACCAGCTGCTTTGTGGCTTCGTTGTTCGCATAAGTGTCGTCGCCAAAGAATTTTCCGTACCTCACCAGGAATGTCATGGACATAAAAACGCCATCACCCCAAAGCTGCCACTCCCTGCTTTGGCCAGCAGCATGCCAGAAGCCGCCGTCGCTTGTGCGTGGATACGTGTCGAAACGCTTTCTGATCTTATCCGCCGCTAGCTTGTATCTCTGGTCCTTCGTCTCCCGGTACAACACCAGTAAGAGGTTTCCTGGCAACATGCTATCGAGGTTATCGAAGGCAATCTCCGTAATCTTTCCGTCAGCACTAGTATTCGTAACGGTGCCGTTGGCATCCACATGAGAATCAACCCACTCTTTTATGTATTTCAAATACCTCGGGTCTCGCGTTCTCTGCCAAACCAGATACTGCCCCCATAGATAAAGCGATTTAGCATAACCCCAACTGCCCAAGTCCTGGGCCGTGGGGTATCGTTTCATCGTCGACTCGATCATTGCTTTTGACCAGTCAGTGGCAATTTTTCGATGAGCCTTGAGGCTCGTGGCCTCCGGTGAGCTCAGGTGTGCCGTCCGCAGTCCTTGCCGCGGTCGCGCTTGTAGATTCAGGACGGCCGTCGTGCACTGGAAGCACAGTGCAAAAAGAACTGCGAAGGCGGTTAGTCTGGTTCGAATGACTGTTCGCATGGACGGTCCTCTACCGAAAGTTAGGCTGGCATGCGGTTGACCGCCTGTGCTAACTTATGGCCTTCTAAACATAAAACTAGCCGCAGAATCGGCGGTAACGCGAATTGGTTTGATCGCATTTTCACGAATTGCGGCAGAAAGACGCAAAGGTTGCGTTGACGCGTAATGGTCTTACCAGTATTTGTCCGAAGTGCGAACAATATGGTTGTAGACGATGTCTTGTCAAGGCTCTTAAAGAAGGTAAAGAGACCTCACCCGTTCAGAAGTTGGAAATTTAAAAGCGCAGGAGAGATCCATGAGCAAGCCTCGTGACCCTCGAGAGAGAGAAGAGAATCCACACGATCCGAGCCGACGACGATTCCTTAAGGGTGTCGGCATTGCTGGTGCAACTGCGGCGGTCGCAGATCAACTATGGATTGACGCAAAAGCCGAAGAAAGGGAGACGAACCAGGCAGCTGCCAAGACTCTGACTGGAACCGTCTCAGTCGTCCTGGACGTTAATGGCCAAAAGCGCACTGTTCAGGTCGAGCCGCGTACCACTCTATTGAATGCACTCCGAAATCATCTCGAGCCGCAAGTAACCGGCCCGAAGTTGGTGTGCGACATGGGGACGTGCGGCGCTTGCACGGTGCTGTTGGACGGGAAGCCGGTTTATTCCTGTCTGCTACTCGCCGTTGATACTTTGGGTAAGAAGATAACTACGGTCGAGGGTTTGGGTTCAGCAGAATCTATGAATGCCGTGCAGAGTGCATTCGTAGAAAAAGATGGTTTGATGTGCGGTTTCTGCACGCCGGGTTTCGTGACCACAATCTCGGCATATCTGAAGACGAATGCCAACCCGACGCTTGATCAGGTTCGTGAAGCGTGCAAAGGAAATTTTTGCCGTTGCGGTACCTACCCGCGGGTCTTTGAAGCCGCGTTGGCGGCTGCGAAGAAAGGCTAAGGGATTTGAGATTTGAGATTTGAGATTTGAGATTTGAGATTTGAGATTTGAGATTTGAGATTTGAGCATACGCTTTTGAAGGCCAAGAGGTTTCTGATCTGAAATCTGAAATTTGAGATCTCAGATCTCAGATAATCTCAGATTTGAAATTTTGCTTACGGAGATTCCCATGCAGCAGCAGGCACCGGAAAAAAAGAAAAAGAAAATCAGGGTCCCCAAAGTCATCAACGGCATTGAGACGATGGTGGAAATCGAGGTTGATGAGGACAGCGGTCCGGGTTGGGGACCAAACGACAAGCACGCTCTGCTCAATCATCCTCTGACGCGCGTTGATGGTCCACTGAAGGTGAGTGGCGTCGCCCGTTATACCTACGACATGCGCTTGCCGGGCATGCTCTACGGCCGCATTCTTCGCAGCCCGCACGCGCACGCGCGCCTGGTTGCATTTGATTCGGCTGCTGCTTTACGCATTCCCGGTGTGCGCTCAGTCATCAAGGGTCCCCTCGAGGAGTTTCGGTTTGCAGGCGCCCCGGTCGCGGCCGTTGCTGCGACTACGCCGGAGATTGCTCAGGATGCTCTCCGCGCACTTGTAGTCAAGTATGAAGTGCTGCCGCACGTAGTAAAGGCGGATGACGCTATGCAACCTACCTCGCCAAAAGTTTTGGCTGAAGAAAGCAATTTGCAGGAAAAAGAGAAACGCGGCGACTTGCCGAAGGTCGAGGCTGCTTTCGCCACCTCCGACGATATCGTTGAAGCGGAATATCGAACGCCGCGGATACACCATGCGTGCCTCGAGACACACGGCATGGTCGTGGATTACCGCGGCGGCGACTCGGCAGATGTTTATTCTTCGACCCAGGGTACGTTCACGATTCCGGCGGACGCCGCGGCCGCACTCGGGCTGCCGCAAAGTTCTGTGACTGCGATTGTGCAACACATGGGGGGTGGCTTTGGCTCGAAATTCGGCATCGGCGTTGAGGGCATGCTCGCCTGCAAACTCTCGAAGGAAACCAAAGCTCCAGTAAAACTAATGCTCACGCGTTCTGACGAATTTGTCATGGCGGGAAACCGATCCGGGTCGTGGCAAAAGCTAAAAGCGGGAGTGAAGAAAGATGGAACGATAACGGCGCTGCAGGCGACCCAGTATCGTCTGGGGGGGCTTGGTGGCGGTTCACAAGCCGGGCAGCCATACATTTATCGAGCGGGAGATTTTTATCGGGAGGTTTTTGCCCTCCACACCAATGAAGATTCCTCGATCGCTATGCGCGCTCCCGGCCATCCCCAGGCTTCGTTCGCGGTTGAGTCGCTGATGGATGAACTCGCGTACAAGATTGGCATGGACCCGGTCGCATTTCGCAAAAAGAACCTGCGCGACGAGGTCTATCATCGTCAACTCGATCGTGGGGCAAAGGAAATAGGCTGGGCCAAACGAAACCCGATCGCCGGCGGGTCTCCGGGACCACGCAAACGAGGGATGGGTTGCGCCGTTGGCACCTGGGGTGGAGGCGGTAATAATCAGTGCAAAGTTGACGTAACCGTCGCGCGGGATGGATCCGTGCTCGTCGCTGTGGGCACGCAGGATCTGGGCACTGGTACCCGCACCTACACTCGCGCAATCGTAGCAGAAGAGCTCGGCCTGCAACTCCCAGACGTTAAGGAGCAAATCGGGAGTTCCAAACTCGGCGCCGCAAATTCATCCGGAGGCTCGACGACCGCCGCTTCGCTGGCGCCATCGGTTAAGGATGGCGCGATCAAAGCGCGTCTCGCGGTTGCAGAAAAGGTGGCGCCACTTCTGGGAGTCGCAAAACCAGACGACGTTACTTTTGCGAATGGGAACGTCACAGGCGGCGGCAAGACTATTCCCTGGAAACAAGCTTGTGCGACGCTGCCTGCAGCGGGAATAACGGCGCACGGGGAGTGGCGTTCCGATCTGCAAGCACGGGGCGTGCATGGCGCCGCCTTTGCCGAAGTTGAAGTTGACGTGGAAACCGGCCACGTGCAGGCGATCAAGATGGTCCACGTGCAGGATGGCGGCTTACCGCTGAATCGGCTCACGATGGAGAGTCAGATCAATGGAGGCATGATTCAGTCGTTGGGTATGGCCCTCTGGGAAGGACGTGTAGTTGACGCAGAGCTCGGCATGCAACTTAATCCCGGCTTTGGCGACTACAAACTGCCGGGTTGTTTAGAAATGCCTCAGCTTGTTCCAGTCATCGACGACGACGATAAGCGCGAGGCTGTGATCGGCATTGCCGAGCCTGCCATCATTCCATCCCTTGGGGCGCTGGCTAACGCCGTCTTTAACGCTTGCGGACTGCGCGTGCGCGAGTTGCCAATCACTCCAGACAAGATCTTGACGGGACTTTTGAACGAGAGGAAAACCTCATGAAGGCGTTTGAGTGGATCAATCCAACCACTATCAACGAAGCGGTGCAGTTGCTTGCAACACCTTCGGCAACGACCGATATAGATGAAGCTCCGAGACCAATCGCCGGCGGGCAGGACCTGCTGACCACGATGAAGGATTACACCTCACGTCCGTCGCGTGTGGTCAATCTTAAAGGCATTCGCGGTCTCGATCGGATCGAAGGCGACGCCAGAAAAGGGCTGACGATTGGCGCTCTCGTAACCTTGAGCCAGCTTGAAGAGAACGCCGCCGTGCGAACGGGATTTCCCGGTCTCGCCGAAGCGGCACATTCAGTAGCGACGCCTCAGATCCGTAATCTCGGAACGGTGGGTGGCAACCTCTGTCAACGACCGCGCTGCTGGTATTTTCGACTCGAAGAAGTGATCTGTTTGAAAAAAGGCGGCTCGGAGTGTTACGCGGCCAAGGGCGAGAATAAGTACAACGCTATCCTTGGTGGCGGCCCGTCGTACATTGTTCATCCTTCAGATCTTGCTCCCATGCTGCTCGCTCTGGGAGCGAGCGTTTCCGTAACGGGTGCACAGGGAAAGCGAGTTATTCCATTAGAAAAATTCTTCACGTTGCCCTCTGAAGGAAGCATCAGGCGCGAGAACGTGCTCAAGAACGATGAACTCATCACGCAGATTCTGGTACCTGCGTCACCCCTCGCGGGTCAGTCGACATACTTGAAGTTCAAAGAACGCGAGTCGCTTGATTTCGCTCTGGCGGCCGTGGCGGCGGCGGTCCAAATGCAAGCGAACAAGACAGTGAAAGATGCGCGGATCGTTTTGGGCGGGGTGGCTCCGATTCCCTGGCGAGTGCCGGCGGCGGAAAAGTTCCTGACAGGCAAAGCATTGAATCGTGAGGTACTGACCGAGGCGGGGCGCCTGGCGCTCGCCGATGCAAAACCGCTGGAGAAGAATGCTTATAAAGTGCCGTTGACTGAGACGCTCGTGCGCCGTGCGTTGGCAAAGGCAGCGAATGTTGAGGCGTAAAAAATTAGTTGCAGGTTTCAGGTTCTGGGTTTCAAGTTCGAGGTTTCAGGTTTCAGGTTTGACTTCCATGACAAACCTGAAACCTGAAACCTGAAACCTGGAACTTATAATCTTGAAACCTTCAGGTTGCTAGCGAAGAGCGACGAAGAGGAGAATTTAAAATGCCAGACGATCTGATTAACTCAAACGAGCCCGATCCAACACCCATCCAATCTCCCTTCTGCGGTTCGCTCAGATCGAAAAAGTTTTTTATGCTGGACGCGATGGCAACTAGCGCCGAGCAGTACATCGATGCCAGCAATCATTGTTGGTGTCGTGAAACGCAAGAGGTGATTGGTCCTGATAACAGGCGGGTCCATCCTGACAATTGCAAGCCCGGGCGCTCCTGTTACAGTTCGGCCTTCAAAGGGTTATAATTGGCCCCAAGTTTTTGCGGAGGTAACAAGATGCGAAAATCGTTATTTGCAGGGCTGTCGATGCTGGTAGCTGTGACGGCTCTGGTGTTCAGTTCAAGTGCAGCGAATGTCAGTCTTCGTGGCGATTATGTCGAGGTACGCACCGCAAGCGTCTTCGCAGGAGCGTGCCACTACAATGGCGAGGTCACGACCACCGGGCGCGATGCACTGATGGCCTGGAACGTGAATTCAGGACAGTGGCAGGGAGTGGATCTTGCCGGCGTTCGAGTGCTTGCGATCGTGAGCGCTGATTCGAATCTCTCAGACAAAGATGCTGCTCGGCGGTCCGAGATCATTATTGACTCGGCCGCATCTCGTTCTCAGGCGCTGGCCATGCTAAACGCGCTCAAAGAAAAATACGCGGCATCGCTGGGCAAGATCGTCACCGTGCGGAGTGCGCCCATAACTTTTGAGCGCGCAGGTCGCACCTATGCCGTTGCCGCTGACGATGTAGCCATCAATGTAGAAGCGATGCCGAATGATCTCTGCTGCAAGATGCCGAACCTGGTTTGGTACGCGCCGCTTGTCGGGTTAGAGAACCGGAAAGTTGGCTATACGACAAAGGCTTTGTACGGCGGCAATACCGTCTCCGAGCCATGGCAAAGATCAGGCGAGAACAGCGCCTTCTACGGCAGCTTCTCGTTGTAACTTCTGGTGCGTTAAGCGAGAATCACCCCGTAGGGGTGACATGTTTATAGCTCAAAGTATCGAGAACCTCCGGCGCGGTTCGGAGGGGCGGAAGTCAACTTGATAAGTACCAACATAGTTTCATTCCGCCCCTCCGAACCGCGGCGTGGAACTTCTTAGATACTGATCTATAAACATCTTTGCGATCTCGCTTTTCACCTGCCCAAACGGTGTCTTCATTAAGTTGAATTCGTTCGGACTGGGTGCCGCCAAATACCATCGCGGCTAAGCGACCGTTACCGATCGGCAGTGCTTCATTCCAGTTGGCAGCCGGCTGGTTGTACCAGAGACGGAGATCAGCCTCCACCAAGTTGATGATTCCGTTTTGCTTTGAAATGCGTCGCTGGTTGATCGCGGCCTTGAGGTTACGGGACGCGAGCCCCCAGGGATGTTAAGAGAAGAAAGTTTCGTCGCTTCATGACAAGTTACCCCGCAGTGGGCATCTTTGAAAAGATTTGCGAGACAGCTGCAAGCTGTATGTCTATTTCCCGAGGGATATCAGCCGCAAAAAGTCGCAAAGGACACAAAAGAAGGCATCATGAATATGTTGGGATATTCCGCAAGACTTTCAGTACGCAAGACTCAGCTGATCTGTCAATTTCCTTTGTGACTTTTGTGCCTTTTTGTGGCTGTCATCTCGAGATTCTTTAGAGAAAGAAAGAAGACATTACAATGCCAACCCTCCTCACGACGGTGAAGTCTTTCATCTATGTGACATAGTTCGGGAAACAGGTTTTGAGATTCATAATTACGTTCGGAAACATCAATGGGCCGAGCACTTTTGCGTTTAGTCTAGAACGAGAAACGCCGTAGGCAGTCCTTGTGCTGAAACACTCGCGACCGCTTTGCCCTGCAACTGCACGCGAATCACAGCACGCCCGTTATATAGTTCGACCTTCCGAGCTCCCGTCGATACACCGAGGTTATCAACCAATCGGCCATCTCCAGTCAGACCAAACCGAACCGCATTCCGCGCATCGACCGCGTTTGTATTCCCAACCTGTAAGCAACCGCCCGCTGTTGGCTATGTCTGGGTGAAAGGAGTCGATGTTTTCTCCGTCGCTCGTATTCGCTATTTGTTCAACTGGGAGAGCACCGAAGACTGCGCCCGCGACGATGGCGGTTGAAGATGATTTCAGAAAATTTCGGCGAGTGATTCGCTTTTGAGCTGACGTGGCGTTTGATTTCTTCATAGGCTCAAGGATCAAGAGGATCGCAAACAATACCAGTTCTCTTTGCAGCGATCGTAAAGCACGAATTCGTTTTTGCGCTGCACGTCTTAACACGG
>Ga0137367_10001302_pt1 | contig 19430 bp, 7 predicted proteins | sample SagtaG_14_FD_104939 | JGI IMG/M metagenome (GOLD analysis project Ga0137367, IMG submission 104939) | Vadose zone soil microbial communities from Sagehorn Ranch, Mendocino, California, USA - Sage1_L_80_16 metaG | ecosystem: Environmental > Terrestrial > Soil > Vadose zone | place: USA... | reverse complement strand
GAAGACGACAAAACAGATCAATCGCTCTACAAAAATGAAAATCCATCTTGCGCCCGGCGGGGGTTTTGCCGCCCGCATTCATCAGTAAGATCAGAGTTCGCAGGGCGGATGAAAGCAGGACAGAAGGGAATATCCTCGTGGGAAAAATGAATCGACGTAACTTTGTAGGTGCTTCTACGGCAGTGCTGGGCGCTGCAGGCCTTCGCCTGCCACTCTGGGCGCAACTCGCAGCGAGCGGGGCAGCGTCCCTGTCCGTTCCACTGTTGCTGGGTGCCGACTATTACCCCGACCAGACCCCCGAGCCTTTGTGGGAAGAAGACGCCCGTCGGATCGCCGAGGCCGGACTCAATAATGTGCGCATCGCAGAATTTGCCTGGGTGCTAATGGAACCGTCGGAAGGGAAGTTCGATTTCGATTGGCTGCAGCGGTCGGTCGACATTCTTCATCGCAACAATGTTCGCGTGATCCTCGGAACTCCGTCGGCTGCGCCTCCGCCGTGGCTCACCGTCAAGTATCCGGACGTCGTTGAAGTGGACGAGAAGGGGAACAGGCTGCATCCTGGAGGCAGGCGGTTTACGTGTCCGACGAATGCTACTTACCGCCGTCTATCACTTGCCGTGGCAACAGAGATGGCGAAGAAGTTCACAGGTCATCCCGGAGTGATCGGATGGCAGATTGACAATGAGTTCACGCTGGGTTCTTCGCCGCGGTGTTATTGCGATTACTGCAAAGCCGGTTTTCAGGCCTGGCTGCGCACGAAGTACCGCACCCTCGACCAAGTCAATCAGACGTGGGGAACGAACTTCTGGAGCCAGCACTACAGCGACTGGGCCCAAATTCCAGTGCCGTTGCCGTCGGGAGGAGATCCGAATCCGGGGCTGGCGCTCGACTACGACCGCTATCAGTCTTTTGCTAACGCGTCATTCCTTGAAGAGCAGTTGGCAATGCTGAGGAAACTGTGCCCGAAACATTTCGTCACCACGAACAACATCGGTGTGCCGTATGACTTGATCGATGATCGTGAACTCTACGCCAAACTTGATTTTGTCGCCTTCGACAACTACCCGGGATTTATCGACATGCTCTTCCATCAGCAGGGGAGAACGGGTTCGTTCCTGAGCGACGCAATTCCGACCACGGTTGCTATGCAAAACGATTTCGGCCGCAGCATTCTTCGCAAGCCATTTCTAGTCATGGAGGAGCAGTCCGGCAAAGCCGGACAAAGCTCCTTCTCGCCTCAGCCGGATAAAGGGCAGGTGCGACTCTGGAGTTATCAGGCAATCGCACACGGGGCGATGGGCATCAACTACTTTCGCTGGGACACAGCGACCTCAGGTGCCGAAGAGTATTGGCACGGAATGTTGAATCACGATCGCTCGAAGAGCCCCGCGTTCGACGAGATCCTGCAAACGGTGAGGGAGTTGAAGTCGCTCGGTCCGGAGTTTCTGCACTCTGACTACGAAGCCGACGCAGCGTTGTACTTCGACTACGACTGCAGTTGGGCGGTGAAGATTCAGCCAGGACATCATCAGTTGAACTATGCCGAGCAAGCGACGTCATGGTATGGCGCGATTTCTCCGAGTCACACGGGAATCGACATCGTTGGCCCCGGATCGGATCTTTCGCCCTACAAGATCGTGTTTGCGCCGGTGGTGTACGTACTGTCAGAGGTGCAGGCTGACAAGATTCGTCAATACGCGAAAGGTGGCGGCTTTTTCGTCACGAGCTTCCGGTTGGGTGTGAAAACCGAAACCAGCCAAATCGTGCGTCAACCGCTCCCCGGATATCTCGCCGATGTGATGGGCGTGACGCTCGAAGACTACGTTCCGGTTTACGCGCAGAATCCGCACGTGAAGTTTAGTTCGATCCTGGCGGGACCGGAGGCTGAGTGCGGTATCTGGGCGGACATTCTGAAGCCGTCGAGTGCGGAAGTGCTGGCCATCTACAACTCAGGCCAGTATTCCGGCAAGCCAGCGATCACGATGAATACCTTCGGTAGGGGTAAAGCGGTTTATGTCGGGGCCGACCTGCATCCGCCGGATCTGTTCCGTGTGCTGGGAACATTCGCCGGCGCGGCAGGAGTTCAGCGAGCCATTGATGTTCCGGCGGGAGTTGAGTTAACGGTACGGAAGAGTGGAAGCAGGCGCTGGCTGTGCGTGCTGAACCACAAAAGCGAGGTGCAAACGATACGGTTGAACGGATCGTTTAGGGACGCGATCAGTGGGACAACGCACCGCGCCGCGACGGAAGTTCCGCGGTATGGAGTGCTAGTGCTGGAAAGCACGTAAAGCTCTTTACCGCAAAGATCGCAAAGGACGCAAAGAGCATAATTTAAAGGGCAGAATTCAAGGCACCGGTAGCACTCCGATTTGAGTACTAGGCGGCTTGGTTATTTGCGAACTGGCGCACTTTGCGGTTACGAGGTTTTCAAGCGGGAGCCCGAGATTCATTCTTCGGCGTGACAATGCCGCTGCCTTCGCGAATGGTGAGGATCTGATTGGCCTTCACCTTGGTGAAGCGCTCGACCCGTTGCGTAGTCGGCCACTTCACTTCGATTACATCGACAACGTCAACCTTCCCTACGCCGAAGTGCAGGCGCAGGTCTCCCTGCGACATTACGCTCGACCCGCTGTGCACCTCATTCATCTGTGCGTGATTCCCGGTGATGACGCGAACTCGCGCGCCGATTGCTGTGCGATTGCATGTGGTTCCAATCAGCTTAATCTTGATCCAGTTCTGCTTGTTGCCGCCGTCATTCCGCAGAAGCGACGGAATGTCGCCCATGTTGAGAACGAGCACATCGATATCGCCGTCGTTGTCATAGTCTCCGAATGCGGCGCCGCGGCTGGAATAATGTTCGGTAATCCCAGGGCCCATTTCTTCCGAGACATCCTTGAACTGTCCGTTTCGCAAATTCTTGTACACCAGGCGCGGATTCTTGTAGGTCTGGCCGATGTTGTGCGAGTCGAGCTGCGGGTACACGTGGCCGTTGATTTGAATGATGTCCTGCCAGCCATCGTTGTCGTAATCGACGAAGCCGCAACCCCAGGCGACGTAGCGATTATTAATTCCAACGCCGGATGAAAACGTTACGTCGCTGAAGGTACCGTCGCCGTTGTTGTGATAGAGATTGCAGGTGTCATCGGCGAAATTGGTTTTGAAGATGTCAAACCAGCCATCGCAGTCGTAGTCGCCGACCGCGACTCCCATGCCCGCCTGCTCGTGACCGTTTTCGCTGTAAGCGCACCCGGAAATGACGGCGACATCGGTGAAAGTACCGTCGTGATTATTGCGGAACAGAATACTCGGTTGGGAATCGACCGCGACGTAAATGTCGGGCCAGCCGTCGTTGTCGAAATCGTATGAGACTGCAGTGATCGAATACCGAGGGCCGGGCTTCAGAATGCCGGCTTTTTCCGAAACATCGGTAAATGTCCCATCGCCGTTGTTTCGGTACAGCACATTGGTGTCGCCCGGAAGCCCACGCGGCCCGCACATTACGGGAATGCCCTTCCACTGGCACATCGACGGATCGTTTGGTCCGGGCGTTTCCGCGGGATCGAGCTTGATGTAGTTGCAGACGAAAAGGTCGAGATGACCATCGCGATCGTAATCAAGGAAGGTGCATCCCGCGCCCCAGCGAATCTGCGGGTCGTAGAGTCCAGCCTTATGGGTGGCATCGGTGAACGTGCCGTCGCCGTTGTTGTGGAATAGGATATTGTGTCCCCAGAAACAACAGAACAGGTCATCCCACCCGTCGTTGTCATAGTCGCCGACGCATATGCCGGTCTGCCAGCCGGTACGCGCGAGCCCGGACTTCTCCGTGACGTTGGTGAATGTGCCATCGCGATTGTTCTTGAAGAGCTGCGACGTGGGAGCTTTGGCCTCGGGCCACTTTTCGCCAAGTCTTGTGCCGTTCGTCAGGTAGATGTCTAGCCAGCCATCGTTGTCATAATCGAAGAACGCGATTCCGCTCCCCTTCGCCTCGATGATGTAGCGCTTGTTGGTGTCGGAACCCCAGACGTTGGGGACGTTGAGCCCGGCTTCCTTTGCAACATCGACGAACTTGACAGTGTCTGTGCCCGATGCTTTCGAATCGAGCAGCAGTGGGCGCCTCCATCGCCACAATGGCGTGGTCAGCGCATCCATAAGAGTGCTGCCGAAAACTAGAAGTGAAGATCCTAAGAAATGACGGCGGTGAAGGTTCACTTGGGACTCGCAATCCTGGGGAATTTGTGCGGCACGATTCCAGTGCCTTCTTTTACCGCGATGATCTGGTCCACGGGAACATCGGTCAGCTTCCGTATCTGCTGTATCTGCCCGCTTGGCCATGTAATTTCGAGAGAATCAATCTCGGTCCGATTACCCAGGCCGAAGTGGATGCGTGGATCGCTCGCCGACATATATCCCATGCCGCCTTTGGCCTGCTCGTACTGCACCACACCGTGGGAACTCAATTTGAGCGAAGCGCCAATCCCATCCCGATTCGACTTGGTTCCGATCAGAAGAACCGTAAGCCAGTGGTTCGCGTTGCCACCATCGTTGCGCAGCAGGGAAGGGTAATCGCCACGATTGTTGGTGACGATGTCGATGTCGCCATCATTGTCGTAGTCGGCAGTAGCGATTCCGCGGCCGACGATCGGCCGCATGAACTCAGGACCAAGGGATTCGGAAACTTTGTCGAATTGTCCCTTGCCAAGATTTCGGAACATGAGCAAGGGTTCTTTGTAGGAGACTTCGGAATGGTACAAGTGGATGTTGTCGAGCATCGCGCCATTCAGTTGCAGAATGTCGTTCCAGCCATCGTTGTCGTAATCCAGCAACTTCATCGAAACCCCGCTCAGCAGGATTGCCTTGTTCCCGATCCCCGAGCCGAAGGTATCATCTGTGAAAGTCCCATCTTGATTGTTGTGGTACAGGCGGTTCAACTCGAAATCCAGGTGCGTGACGTAAACATCCTGCCAGCCGTCGCCGTCCACGTCCGCGGCATCGATTCCCATTCCAGCTTCGTAGCGTCCGTCTTCGCTCGCAGCAATTCCGGAAACCAACGAAACATCATCAAAAGTTCCGTCATGCTTATTGAGAAAAAGGAAATTCGGCCACGAATCATTCGCGACGGCGATGTCGGTCCAGCCGTCGTTGTTAAAATCCGCGAGCACCACGCCCATGCCTTTCGCCTCCGGCTTGCCAACGCCTGAGGCGTCGCTCACGTCAGTGAACGTGCCGTCGTGGTTATTGTGGTACAGCTTGATTCGCTGGCCCTTGTAATTGCCGGGATGACAGTAGGAACGATAGCCGGGGCGATGCTCTCCACACCACAGATTATTCTTGGGACTCCATTCGATGTAGTTGGTCACCACAAGATCCAGAAAACCATCCTTGTCGTAGTCGAACCACCCGGCACTGGTTGACCACCCGCCCTCATCCGCAACTCCAGCCTTGGCCGTTACGTCAGCAAAAGTTCCATCCCCATTGTTGTGGTAAAGAATGGCGCGGTTGTAGCCGGTCACATAGATATCCGGAAATCCGTCGTTGTCGAAGTCCCCGACTGCCACGCCCTGTCCATAGTGGCCTTCAACACCTACGCCTGCTTTAGCGCTGACATCGTTAAAAGTTCCATCGCCATTGTTGTGATAAAGCGCGCAGCGCAGCGGACGAGGCGGCTTGTAGATGTCGGTGGGTGCGGATTGCACGAAGAACAAATCCATCAGGCCATCCTGATCGTAGTCCAGCCAGGCTACGCCGGTGCCCATGGTTTCGAGATAGTACTTCTCTTCGGTTCCTGTGGAATCCTGCTGGAAAATAATTCCCGCTGCTTCGCGAACATCAGTGTAACGAACCGGGATCCGCGACTGGTTTTTTGTTGCGGTGGCCTGTTGCGCATGGATTTCGGGGCCGGCAGCAACTGCCAGAAATAGAAAAAGGAAGGCTATGACTTGGCGTAAGAAAGTGCGCCTGCTGGTTCGTTGAGAACATTTGCCCATTTGCCGGACGGAATCAGTCCTGTCTTGTGTTGGAATCGTAATGGCGAACAACTATCCCCGAATTCTAGCGCAGCTTTGAGCCAGGTCTCAAAGCGTGCGGTCGGCGATCACCAGCGCCATCTGGAGCAACTGCTGCCGCGCTTCGGCGGATAGCGGCTGATTTGGGGAAACAGTAGTTGCAGGTGACTGGGCCAGAACCTGCTCAATCCGCTGTACATCAAGTCCTCCGGCGCTGCTCCCTTTGAATCGTTCCAACACTTCGCGAGCTCGTTCGATCTGCCCTGTCTGGTAATAAAAAACGCCCAGCGTGGAATAGCTGCCTGCCCATTCTGGAAGCAGGTCGACCGCGCGTTCCAGTTGCTCGGCAGCTTGCGCAGTGTTGCCCTTGAGTGCTGAAAGAAGCCCCAGTCCCCACTGAATTTTGCCCGACACGGGAATTCGATCCCGTCCTTTTTTTAGCGTTTGTTCGGCGCTCTGCAGATCGCCTCCCCGAAGTTGTACAAGCATCAGCGACAGGTAGTACTGATCGTTATCCGGGTTACGGGCTATGGCGTCGCGGAAGATGCCGATGCTCTTTTCGCTTTCTCCGAGATGAGCGTAAATGTCCCCCAACAATGAGAGGCAAGTGTCGTCCTGCTGCCCGGCTGCCGAAATGGTCTGCGCCATTTGCAGGGCCTGCGGGTGCATTCCCTTGCGAAAATATGCGTCGGCCAGATCGAACTTGATTTCGTCGGATTCGGAATTCGTGCGCAGTGCGTTTTGGAAGTGGACGATGGCTTGGTCGTAAAGGCGGTATTGGGCAAGCAGAACTCCAACCCCGGCCTGAGTGCGATAGTCATCGGAGCTGAGTTGATCCAGTTGGGAGACTGCCTGCAAAGCTTCTTCATTCTTGCCAAGTTTCAGGTATGCCTGCGCGAGCAGGTACAAGTCTTGTGGCTGGCCTGGGTTCTTCTTGATCTGCCGGAGCAGTTCTGTGACGTCAAGCTGCGCGCGTTCTTGAGACGTGAGTTTTGAGCGGTTCTCCAGATAGTCAAAAAGATGCTGGTATGGATAAGGTCCGGTGGTTGAGTTCTTTGAAAGCGTCTGGAAAACTTTGAGGTCGCGTTCGGCAGCGTCCATCTGATGTAGGCTGCGTTCGACCATGGCAAGTTTGTAGTAGCCGGATGATGGGTCGCGTGACACCTTCACATAACGTCGAAGGAGTTCCGCCGCTTCCGCGTACTTTTTGTCCTTGGTCCGAAGGTTGGCAAGTTCGAGCAGTGCGTCGGAGAAATCAGGATTAGATCGCAGGGCCCGCTGGAATTTCCCTTCGGCAAAAGCGGTGTTGCCTTGGCGCTCGTCGATGAAACCGATATTGAACAGGCATGCTGCATTTGTTGGCTCGCGTTTCAGCCCCTCTTCGAAGTACTTGCGGGCCTCGTCGAAGCGCCCCAGGTGGCGGTAAGACAAGCCCATGAACGTGTACGAGCGGGCCGAAGGTTCCAGTACGATCAGCTTCTTGAATTCTTCGATGGCCTTGTCGGTCTTGCCCGACATGAAGTAACTTTCGCCGAGGGCGGCGCGAAGTTCGGCACGCTGTGGCGCGATCTTCAAGCCGGACTCGAGCAATGGGATTACGTCTTCGAAGAAGTTCTGGCCCATGCTGACGCGCGCCAGCAGGAAGATGATGTCGGGGTTCTCGGGCGCAAGTTTGTGCGCGCGAGCAAGCAAATCGAGAGCATCCACCGGGCGTGATTCATCGTTGAGGACCTGGGCCAGCAGGTACATGGTATCGGCAGAATCCGGCTTCAGCTTGAGTGCTCGATTGAGAACCACTTCCGATTGCGCGAATTCCTTCTCGCGCAGGTAGGTCTGGCCCAGGTTGAAAAGGATTTCGAATGTGCCGGGCTTGAGCGCGTCTGCCTTCTCCAGTTCAACCGTAGCGGGCTTATATTGTTTCTCCGCAGCGAGTAACACGCCAAGCGTGAAATGTCTTTGCACGTTGCCCACATCCTGCGCGGAGAGCGCTCTCGCCAGTTGTAATCCTTCCGGAACGCGGCCCGCGCGAAGGCATGCGCGCACCAGGTTCATCCTGGCTTCCAGCGTTGCCGGGCGAATGCGTTGCAAACGGAGAATTGCATCGGCAGGTTTTCCGCGTGCGATCAGCAGCAGCGCGAGGTTGTAATTGGCTTCGGAATCGGAGGGCGCCAGCGCAACACTCGTACGGAACTCCTTCTCGGCAAGGTCGCTCTTTCCTGCGGCGGCATACAGATTTCCAAGGTTGTTGTGCGATTTAGTCGAGCTTGGATTCAGTGTGAGCGCGTGTTGAAACGCATTGAGCGCTCCCTCGTAGTCGCGCGCGTTGCCACAAATGACTCCCAGAAGGTTGTAGCCCTCAACACTGGAAGAATGTTGTCCCAGATATTCGAGCGTGGACGCCTTTGCCTCGGCCACTCGACCTTGCTGCAGAAGCGCTTCGGCCAGCGCGAGTCCCGAATTCTCGGATGAGGATTTCCCGTTTTGCGCCGCGCTTGCAACCGCGTGTGTGTATATCGGGCAACTTAAAGCTGAGAACAGCAGCAGGACGAGAGTCCCGCGATTGAGTTGAACAAGTCCTGACATCTGGTGTGATTGCCTCACTGTAGCATTTCGAGCGCCTGCTGGGCCATCTGGTGCTCTGGCTGTTGACGCAATAATTCTTGCAGCACTTCTCGTGCTTTGTCTTTCTCGTTCAGTAGAACGTACAGTCGCGCGAGGTTCAGGTAAGCTTGGTCGAACTTCGGATTTGATTGAATGCAGTACCGGAACTTCTGCTCCGCCTCAGAGTAGTGCTGCCCGCGAACCAGCAGAACGCCATAGTTGTTGAGTGCGTCGGCGTAGTCGGGCCGCACTTTGAGCGCATTCTGAAAGCTTTGTTCAGCTTTCACGGTTTCGTTCTGTTGTGCGTACAGCATCCCAAGACTGTAGTTGACCTCGGGATTTTCAGGCTCCGCCTGAATGGCGTTGTTTAGCAGTGGCTCGGCATCGGCAAATTGTTTTTGGCGGCGGTACAGATTTCCGAGATTCAAAAGCGCCACCACGAAATCGGGCCTGTAGCGCAAGCATTGCTGAAAATCCTGCACCGCTTCATCGGTACGTCCGCCTTCTGCCGCAATCATGCCCAGGTTGTTCCATGCTTCCGCATGCGTTGGTTTCAATTGCACGGCCTTCTCAAGGTAGGGTTTCGCCGAAGAAGCATCGTGGCGGCGCAGATACAGGGTGCCAAGGTTGTAGTGCGCCTCAGCATCGTCAGGTTTCGATGCGATCACCTGCTGAAACGAGTCCGTGGCAGCATCCAGATATCCGCGTTGAAAGAATGCCACGCCATAAGTGAAGTCGTTACGCTGGAATGATCCCAGATGCAATGTGCCCGGGAAGGGAAGCGCCTGCTTCATTCGCTCGTTCGGATTCCGCGGGATCCGTTTCACATCCTGCACAACCGTCTCCGTCTCGACGACGCCTTGGTAGACCTTCACGATCGTGCCATCGCCATCAATCAGGAAAGAGGTTGGCGCACCCAGGTCTCGGTGCCTGTCGAACAAATAGCGGAACACGATGTTGTAAGTGCCGGCGACCTCGGAGCTAGCGGTCAGTAACGGGAAAGGTGGATTCTTCATGGTGGCGATAGAGCGGCTCGCAAGTTCACTTGGCTGATCGTCGACATTGACGGCGAGCACTTGTAGGGCCGGCAGCTGCCGCGTCGCGAACGAGTGCAATTGCGAGCGTGATTCCCGCGACATGCTGCTCCAGAAGATCAGCAGCTTGTTTCCCTGGATCGAATGCAGGTCCCATGTTTTTCCGGAAGTATCGGGCAGGGAAATGCCAGGTGCGCGAAGCGGCTGAAGCAGCCAGGTTTCAACCAATTCAGGCAACGCTTCTTGACCGATTGCAGGGCCTGGGTGCATTGGCAAGGCGGGCACAAACGCTGTACTCCGCCAGTTGTTCGATGCTTCGGTGACTTCGATGCGGTGATTGATCGGAAGCCTTTCCAGCTCCTGCACCAGTCCGCTCGGCCAGCGAATCGTGGCTTTGAGGAACTCCGTGACGTCTGCGACACCGAAGGAGAGTTCTTTCGAGTGTTGCGAGAGGAATCCCGATCCTGCCTGCACGTATTTGGTTTGGACGCGCCCTGCCGCTTCTACAGTAATGGCGGCTCCAATCGCATCACGGTTGCTCTTCGTGCCACGCAGGCGGAACACGACTGAGGCTCCGATCTCCGGCATTGAATTCCGAAGCAGGCGCAACTGCGGCGCGTTCCGATTTTTGAGTAGCACTTCCAATCGCCCGTCGTGATCGAGGTCTGCAAGCGCAAACGCACGACTGTCCTCGGGAAAGTCGATTCCAGTGAGTCCGGAGATATCGGAAAAAGTTCCGTCGCCATTGTTGGAATAGAAAACGTTCCGCTCGTATCCGCTCCATGATCGGTCCGAACGTATGAGTTCGTTGATAGCGTTCCAGCCCTGCTCGTACTTCGGCGCGGGTGAAAGTTTTGCGGGAGAGTTGCCGGAAACTTGGCGCCAGAAAAAGCTGGAGACCTCAGATTCCTTGCTCCCGGAAATGTAGCCGTTGGCGATATAGATATCCGGATGGCCGTCGTGCTCGAAGTCCCAGGAATCCGACGACCACGCCCAACCGCCATACTCCGTGCCGTTCTCGGCCCCAACGTTTGCGAATTTGCCACTCCCGAGATTTTTGTAAAGCGAGTTACCGCGCGCGTGGCGCTTGTACATCGCGAGTACATCTCCGGCATCCCCGGCGTGAAAATTATCCTGCGTGGAAAGTCTAAGCCCAGCGGCTGACCACATGTTCGCCACGTAGATGTCCTGCTTCCCGTCTCCATCGAAATCGAGCCAGCACGCGCTCATGCCCGCGCCGACATCCTCAACACCCGCCTCCGTTGCAATTGATGAGAATGTTCCATCGCCGTTGTTGCGATATAGATTGCTCCGCCCGAAATCGTTAGCCACGTAGAGGTCAGGCCAGCCATTGCCGTTGTGGTCGCCCCACGCGCACGCGAAGCTGTAACGGTTGTTGTCGACATTAAGTCCCGCGGCTTCGGTCCGGTCTGTGAAATTCCAACCTCCCTCATTGTGAAACAAAAAGTTCGGCGGACCGTTACGGGCGTCGAAGTACGGCGACGGATACCGGTACTGATCGAGGCCCGCATAGTAGTTGTAGAGGCAGAAATAGACATCGAGACGGCCGTCGTGGTCGTAGTCGGCGAGTGCAGCGTGGGTGAATGTACCCTGCGGCGGTCGCGCGAAATTGAAAGCATGTTCTTTAAGCTTGAATTCACCGCTGCCATCGTTCACAAACAGCAAAGGGCCACCGCTGGTGACGACAAGCAAGTCTTGGTGTCCCCGGTTCTCGAAGTCGGCGAACAATGCGCAGGAAGTCGCATCAAGAACGTCGAGTCCGGCGCGTTCAGTCACGTCTTCAAATGTTCCATCGCCGCGATTCCGGTACAGGCGGTTAGGGAGTCCGGACGGCTGACATACATACACGTCGTCGAAACCGTCGCCGTCGAAATCCCCCACTGCGATCCCCTGGTTGCCGTACACGTCTATTCCAGAAGCCCCGTCCAGCACCGTGCGCCAGTGATCGGCGCCGCGCAGGAGTTGGTCCTTGTAGGAGGCAAGCTTTCCAAATGCTTGTGTGGTGATGTCCACGAAAAGCGGACCCTTGGCTCGGCTGACAGTCTCATCGGCCGCAGTCCATTGCACTACCCGCCAACCCGCTGCGGCATTCTGAAGCCATTCGGTCTTCCAGGTGCCGATCCGCTGTTTCCGCGCGCCACCCGGGCTCTCGCCAACAAGTGTGTAGCGGACGTCCGCCGAGACTCGGACCGGGGACACGCCGGTTTGCCGGATTGCAGTGATCTGGAACTCGGCGGTCTTCACCACTGATAACGAAGCCAGGTAGATGCGCAACTCGTCAAGGAATTTGTCGCGGGGAATAACCGGTGAGCTATCAAATTTTCTCTTGGTGACGGTGACGCCGTAATGACTGCGAACCCGACTCTCAGTGAACGTCGCTAGAGAAGATGCTCGTAGCGTCTCATCGCAGAAACTGCTCAGTCTCTCGATAGCAGGGTTTTGTTGATGGAGTTCATTCGCCCAGCTGCGGAATATTTCCTCGATCTCGAATGCGTATCTCTCGGAGACGAACCGATCCGCTCCCGGCGGGACGAACTGGATCATTTCGTCCAGCGGCGACTGCGCCGGGTAATGAGGGGTGATACGAAAATCGGCCAGGGGAAATCCACCGGCCGGGTTCGCTGCTACGAGTCCCCCGAATGCCCGCATCGGCGCGGGCAGCCACGCTACCGGAACATATTGCAGTGACTTCAGCAGAGTGCGCCGAGTGAAGTGTTTCCTGAGGGGATTGGGTTCCGGCATCTGAAGTCCAAGCTTGAAATGGTTCTCGGAAGTGTAGCAATTCAGCGAGCAACCGGTCCGGAGGATTGACCGATAACGAGATCCGCTTCGATGTTGTATTCCTTGCCGCTTGCCTCTTTGGAGCTGGACAGTTCATGCAAGGCATCGGCAGCGATTCGTCCGAGCAAATCACGATGGACATCCACGGTGGTGAGCGACGGGTTGCTATATTCGGCCAGCTTTGTCCTGTCGAAGCCTGTAACCGAGACATCTTCCGGAACCCGGCATCCGCACTGCAACAACCCTTTGATGACGCCGATCGCAGTCAGATCGTTGACCGCAACCACCGCTGTTGGCCTGGGTTTTAAGCGCCCTAAGGTCAGACCTGCCTGCAAGCCGCCCTCGAAGCGCAAGTCTCCTTTAAGAATGGGTCCCGGTTTCATTCCGAGCTCACGCATGGTGGCTTGGTACGCGTCCTGGCGCACGGTGTTGGACTTCAGTCCATCCCTGCCGGCAACAAATGCAATGCGCCGGTGTCCATCGCGGTGAAGGTGACGCACGATCTGTTGGATTCCCGAGGCGTAGTTGATTCGCAAGTTGCTCATGTAGCTGCGCGCCGGCGCGAGATCGAGAAAAGTGACGGCAATTTTTCGGCGTGCGAGTTCATGCACCAGGTGCATGCTGATCTCGGAGGTCATAATGGCGACGCCGCGGACTTTGTGCTCCATCATTCGTTCCGCCGCCGCCTGGGTACGCTGGGGATCGTAGTTCGTGTCCCCCAGGATCGCATCGTAGCCGAGTTCGCGGGCTCGCGTCTCGAAACTCTTGATCACTTCGGGGAAAAACGGATTCTCAATATCCGAAACAATGATGCCCAGAGTGCGCCAGTTATTCGAAGCCAACCGCCGGGCGTGCACATCGGGGACGTATCCCAGTCGCTTCACGGTCGCGAGGACGTGACTCTGCGTCTTCGCACCGACTTTGCCCGTGTTGTTCAGCACGTTCGACACCGTCGCGGTGGACACCCCGGCGGCGTTGGCTACATCGCGAATGGTTACAGTCATGGTGCGTAGAACAGGAACAGAAAACGATAACGATTTTGTGGCCAGAACACCTCAAAAACGAAGAGCTGCATGCCCACGATTTGCGTGGAGTGTAGCACAATTCCGAAAAAAATCTTGACAACGATTTCTTGTGCATGATAAACCCTCACAATTGGGTTAAGCGGTTAACGTAAAACGCTTAATCGCCGGGAACGTGTCGATAAGCGTTTCTTGGTCTTCGTGAGTTGAGCTGAAGTTTTCGTGAGTTGGACCGAGCAGAAGCAATAGCTTTCAACGGAGGTGGCTGATCCCGCACCCAGTGTGCACAGCCTTCTTTCTATCTGTTCTGTGACTCGCAGCGCAGCTGCGGGTACGTGTCTTTGCGGGCAAAATCGATCTTGCCCGCGTAACGGATTCTTCAGTGCGCTCAGGCACGAAGGCAGCCGACGAGGAGAACGTATGAGGCGAAGTGGTATCTCTCGGGTTTTGCAAAATCTAGTTGCGGTCATCGTAGTCATGGCGCTGCTTGGGCCATCGGTTCTTGCTCAGGTTGATACGGGTTCCATCACGGGAACGGTTACGGATGCTTCAGGCGCCGTTGTCAGCGGTGCGAAAGTTACGTTGACGAATGAAGGTACCGGTGCGTCGCTGACTACGACAACCACCTCCGATGGTGTCTACAAGTTTTCCCCGGTGAGAGTTGGCAATTACAAACTGGAGACTACTTCTCAGGGATTCCAGACCACCACGCAGTCGGGCGTAAAAGTCGATATCGGTTCCAGCGTCGCCCTGAATTTCGCGCTCAAGCCTGGCAGTCAGACGGAGACCATCGAAGTCACCGGCGCCGCGCCAGTACTGCAGACGCAGGATGCGTCTGTGGGTCAGGTTGTCGACGAGCGCAGCGTGAACGACCTCCCTTTGAATGGCCGCAACTTTACGTTCCTCGCTCAACTAGTGCAGGGCGTCAACTCGCCGCAAGCGGATACACGCGGCAATGCCGGGTCGGGCGCTTTTTCTGCCAATGGCTTTCGTCCAGCGCAGAACAACTACATGCTCGATGGCATCGACAACAACTCCGATACAGTCGATTTTCTGAACGGCACAAATTTCGTTGTACTTCCGCCTGTAGATGCGATTCAGGAATTTAGAGTTCAAACCACTGATTTCAGTGCCGAATACGGCCGCTCCGGCGCGGCGGTGCTGAATGCGACGCTCAAGTCCGGAACCAATCAGTTTCATGGTAATCTTTGGGAGTTCTTCCGCAATGACAAACTGGACGCGAGAGACTTCTTTGAGCACGATTGCAACAGTGGAGTTTGCACGCCTCGAAAGAAAGCCGAACTTCGCTGGAATCAGTTCGGAGGCACGCTTGGCGGGCCAGTAATCAAGAACAAGATTTTCTTCTTTGGTGACGCGCAGTTTTGGCGCTTGCGCCAGGGCCAGCCACAGATCGGTTCAGTTCCGACGGCAGCGGAGCGGACCAGCGGCTTCACTGATTTTAGTGATCTGATCACAGGGCAATCGGGAACCAGTACGGACGCGTTGAACAGAGTATTCCCGAAGGGAACGATTTTTGACCCGGCAACAACCCGATCAATTGGCGGACCCTCGGGACCTTTTGTTCGCGATCCATTTCCTGGCAATATCATTCCCGCAAACAGGCTCGATCCAAATGCCGTCGCGTTATTGAGTAAATATCCGGCTCCGACCAACGGTGGCCTGGTCAATAATTACGCGAACTCGCCGACGCTGGTGCAAAACGAGAAGCAGTTTGATATTCGTTTGGACCTCGATTTCACGCAAAAAGATCAACTGTACTATAGCTTCAGTTACGACGACAAGCCGGAGCTGATCCCCAGCATTTTCGGTGGAGTCGCGGATGGTGGTGGATTCTTTCAGGGCAATCAGACCGCGCTCTCGCAGCACAATGCGTTGGTGTGGAACCACACATTCAATCCCACCACGATTAACGTCGCGCGAGTGGGCCTAAATTATCTGCACACTACGCGTAACATTCCAGAGGCGAATAATCTTACGGGAGAAGGAGGTAACGGTATTCCTGCCGATTTCGGCATCCTGGGTATCCCACAGCAGAAAGAGAACGGTGGCCTGCCTGCATTTAGCATCAGCGGCCTGCAGACACTCGGCGGCAACTCGTTCCTGCCGTCAGATGAAGTCAGCTCGACGATTCAGGTGACGGACGACTTCACGAAAATCTATGGCAAGCACACATTCAAGATGGGTTTTGAACAGCAACACGTGAAGTTCTCCACGCTGCAACCACCGTGGTCGCGAGGACAGTTTGACTTTAATGGTGACTACACCGATATACCGACTCTCGGCGGTGGGAACACGGGGCGGGCCCAGTTCCTACTGACGCCCACTACTTCAACTGTTGGTGGTCCAGACTACGTGGGAGGCCCCAACGACGTGCGCGCCTCCAACATTTCCCTCAGTGACAACGGTAAGAATTATTGGGGTGCGTATGTTCAGGATGATTGGAAAGTCTCACCGAAGCTCACCCTTAATCTCGGTTTGCGGTGGGATTTCTTCGGTCTCGTGTACGACCACTACGGCAAGCAGGCGAACTTCGTTCCGTTTGGGCCACCGACAGGCGCTCCGATGTACATAGTTCCTCAGGGGCCGAATGCAACCAACTTTTCTTCGAGCTTCACGAGTGTGATGGCTGCCGACGGGATTAACCTGGCGGTCACCAACAAGTACGGCAAGGGTCTAGGCAACTCGCAGAAATCGAATTTTGCGCCACGTTTTGGGTTTGCATATCAGGTGACGCCTAAGTTTGTTGCTCGAGGCGGCTTCGGCATTTTCTACAACGGTTTTGAGAATCGAGGATACTCTCCAAACCTGGGCGAGAATTATCCCTTCCAGTTCGATTTCAACTTTGACCATGCTAACCGTTGGACGCCGGTGAGTTTCACTTCTCCATGTCCTTCGGGAACCGCAACTGCGGCAAATAGTCCAACCGTTACGACCGGATTCTCTTGCATACCGCTCACCCCAACGGCCGTGGTGGCAAATGGCTTACAACTTCGCGGTATTCAGTTTGACTACAAAACTCCGTACTCAATGGGAGGCAATTTCACACTGCAGTATCAAGTGACGCCCTCGGTGGCGGTTCAAGCCGGATATGTAACCACACTTGGCCGGCACTTGGAGGTGTTCCCCGGTTCTAACGAGCCCTCAGCGATCTTGGCACCGGGTACAACGCTCAATGGTCTGATCGGGACCGCGGGCCAGCCCGGCGGGCCACTACCAGCTTCCCAGGGTGGCCTCCCGTTTCCAGATTTCGCGGAAGGAGCGAGTTATGCAACTACCCAGGGGAGCAGCTACTATCACGGACTGCAAACCAATGTTCAGAAGAAGTTTGCCAGTGGCCTTAGCTTCCTGGCTGCGTACACGTATTCCAAAGTTCGTTCTGACGCGTTGGATCTGCTGAATAACTTTTCGGGGAATGCATACAGAGGGCCCTATATTCCTGGAGTAGGAATCCATGCTAATTATGGCTTGGCCAACTTTGATATTCGCAATGTTCTCCACTTCAGCGGAGGCTATGAACTCCCATTCGGGAAAGGCAAGCAGTACATGGGGGATGCCACGGGCGCGAAGAACGCGGTTCTGGGGGGGTGGGCTTTGCAGTGGATTGTCACCTTGCAAGGCGGGCAGCCTTTCAAGCTCGATTGCCCGACTGCAACGACGGTAGATGTTGGCGGTAGCCGCTGCTATACGTTTGTTCTTCCTGGCCAAAATCCGAGAACATCATTACACATAAGACCGGACGGGAACCCGGCTATGCTGAACGCATCTGCTTTTGCTCAACCGTGTGTGGTTGGCAGTCCTGGAACACCAACTGGTTGCGTCAATGCAACCACGGCGGCGGGAATTCTGGGCGGCGATCAACCGTCGCAAATCGCTGGCCCGGCCTTCTATCGCTGGGATTTGTCTCTTTTCAAGAATTTCCAACTGACAGAACGCACACGTCTGGAGTTCAGGTCTGAGTTCTTTAATATCCTGAATCATCCGAACTTCAACTATCCCGGTTTTGGTGGCAACGGAGTAAACGCTGTATCTGGGTCGTCGAACTTTACGAACAGCGCTTTCGGCGAGATTGGCTCGACTCGCGACAATCCCCTGGATCCTCGCGAAATCCAGCTCGCTCTGAAGCTCTACTTCTAACCTCCATCTTCCCGGCGCGGCTGCGGTCGCGCCGGGACCTTGCCCTGCACGGTTCGTTCGCGGTCATCGATGCAGGATGGTAATTGGGATTGCGGTCTTCATGAAGAGCAAGCGGTGCTAACATACGGTTTGTTGTGACCTCCCGGTTCATTTGGCTTTGCGTCTTGCTCATCTGGGCATTGGCGCCCGCCCTGGGCGCGGACATTGAACCGAAACAGCAACTGCAGCGCAAGTTTCAGGAAGCGGTCGAGTTGTACGATTCCAACCACCTCAGCGAGGCGGCGACACGACTCGAGGGACTTGTGCGTCAGCTTCCGGGAAGCTTCGATGTTCACGAACTGCTGGGCATGGTTTACTCCTCCCAGGGCAGGGAGCAGGAAGCGAACGAGCACCTGGAGAAAGCCGCTCGATTGAATCCGAATTCCGCGGCTGCGCGGACCAATCTCGCGACCAACCTCGTCAAATTGCATCAGCTTGCGCCGGCTGAATTGGAGTTCAAAAAGGCCCACGCGCTGGAGCCCTCGACCTACGACACCAATCACAACCTCGGAGAGTTCTACATAGCAACCGGCAAGCTTCCGCAAGCTGTTCCGTTTCTCGAGAAAGCACACCAGATCAAGCCGGACGCGTACGACAATGGCTACGATCTCGCGCTTGCCTCCGTAGAAAACCACAACACCGCTTTGGCAAAGCGAGTGGTACGAGACCTTCTCACGCTGCGAAACACGGCAGAGTTGCACAACCTGCTTGGGGAGATCGAAGAAAAGAACGGCAACTTCGTCCCGGCCGAGCACGAATATGAGACTGCTGCGCACATGGACCCGAGCGAGAGCAATCTGTTTGACTGGTCAAGCGAACTGCTGCTCCATAGAACGCTCGATCCAGCGGTGGATGTGTTTCAGCGGGCAACCGAGCGCTATCCTAAGTCTCCGCGGTTGGCGATTGGGCTTGGCATGGCCCTGTATTCGCGCGGTAATTACGACGACGCGGTCAAGACCCTGCTCCGGGCTGCAGACCTGAGTCCATCCGACCCGGAGTGTTACTACTTTCTTTCAAAGGCATACGACAGTTCGCCTGGCCAGGCGGACGAGGTGATTCAGCGCTTTCGGCGCTTCCTGGAACTCCAGCCTCGCAGCGCGCGCGCTCCTTATTACTATGCGATGAGCTTGTGGAAGGGCCGGCGTGCCCAGGACGCGAGTGTCGACTTCCAGCAGATCGAGATGCTGCTTAAGAAGTCTGTGCAACTGGACGCCAAGTTTGCAGAGGCACATCTGCAGCTCGGAAATCTTTATTCGGACCAGAGGAAGTACGATGTGGCTGTCCCGCAGTACCAGCAAGCGCTCGCGCTGAATGCAGATTTGGCCGATGCCCATTACCGGCTCGGGCAGGCGCTCGTGCACCTCGGCAAAAAAGACGAAGCGCAGGACCAGTTGCGTGTGTACCAGAAGCTGCGGACCGAACACCTGGCCGAAGTGGAACGCCAGCGCGCGGAAGTGCGGCAGTTCGTCTATTCCGAAAAGAAGGCTGCTGTGGGAGCAGAAGGAAATCCATGACCCGGCTCCAGGAGCTTAGCGGAAGTATCGCGCACACACGCCGCCAATTCCTTCGCGATGCAACGGGCATTACGGTTGGAACGGCGATGCTCCGCTCGCCATTGGCTCGGGCCGCGGCAGTTCGTAGAAACAAGAAGGTCGTCGTGATCACCTTCGGCGGAGGTGCCCGCGATCAGGAAACGTTTGCGCCTGAAGGCCAGGAAAATGTCCCCAACATGTTGCGCGATCTGGTCCCGCGCGCGACCTTCTTTACGCAAGTAG
>Ga0137367_10001298_pt1 | contig 19447 bp, 18 predicted proteins | sample SagtaG_14_FD_104939 | JGI IMG/M metagenome (GOLD analysis project Ga0137367, IMG submission 104939) | Vadose zone soil microbial communities from Sagehorn Ranch, Mendocino, California, USA - Sage1_L_80_16 metaG | ecosystem: Environmental > Terrestrial > Soil > Vadose zone | place: USA... | reverse complement strand
GCCGACAGCGAGTGAGCATCGAGCGAGGAACGAGCGAGGAGCGGAGCGAGCGCGGAGGCGAGCAGAGGAGCCGTTGCCGACAGCGAGTGAGCATCGAGCGAGGAACGAGCGAGGAGCGGAGCGAGCGCGGAGGCGAGCAGAGGAGCCGTTGCCGGACGACGATCCGCGGTTCGAGCTGATCCAGCGGGCCGAGCTGGCCATCAGGTCCGGCCGCGGCGACCTGGCGGTCGAGCCGCTGTCGACGGCCCGCGAGCTGTCGCGGGAGCGGCCGCCTGACGACCTGGCCTTCTTCGCCGCGCGGATGCTCGGGCAGGTCGGCAGGCTGTCGGCCGATCTGGACCTGGCCGAGGAGTGCTACACCGAAGCCGCGGACATCGCCGAGTCACTGCACAGCCCGGGGCTCGCCTCGGCCGCCGTGGAGGGCAGGGCGTTGCTCGCCGTGGCCGACGGCCGCCCGCGGGAAGCCGTCCAGCTCCTCGACGAGTCCGCCGCGCTGGCGGCGGAGGCCGGTGACGGGACCGGGCGGGCACTGGCGCTGAACAACAAGGGACGGGTGCTGGCCGACCATGGCTGGCCGGGCGCCGAGGAGGTGTTCCGGGAGGCGCTCGCGGTCCAGAGCCTGCCGTCCAACTTCCGCGGTGTGGTGCTGGAGAACCTGGCCCGTTGCCTGCTCGGCGCGGGCCGGGCCGAAGAGGCCGTGCTGGTGTCGGGGAGTGCCGCCGGTGAGTTCGACCGGCCGGGCTATGAGTTCGACCGGTACAAGTCGCTCGGTTTCCACGCGGTCGTGCTGCGCACGCTGGGCCGCGCCGAGGCCGCCGTCGACGCGTTCACCGCCGCCTACGACCTGGTCCACGCGATACGCCGGGTCGACGACACGGCGCGGTACGCCCGTCACTGGCAACGGGTCAACGAGATCCGCATGGACGCGGAGTTCATGCGTCCGCGCGAGTGCGTGCTCGCCGACTCGGTCGGAGAGCCGATGCTGCGGGAGGGGCTGCGCCTGTTCGAGGCGGGCAGGTACCGGGAGGCGGCGGAGCAGATCGGGACGGCCGTCGACCTGTTCGGGCGGGCCGGCCTGGAGCACCGCACGGCGACCGCGCAGACCGCTCTGGGCAGCCTCCACTTCGAGACCGGTGACTTCGCGCTGGCGACCGGCGAGCTGCTGGAGAGCAGGGCGCTGGCCCGGGAGCTGGGCGATGTCCGTACCGAGCGGGGCGCCCTGGTCGAGCTGGCCCGCCTGCAGGCCTCGGTCTTCCATTCGCCGCTGGATGCCATGGACCTGCTCGTGCAGGCGCGGGTGTTGCTCGCCGTGCAGGCGGTGATGACGACCAGGCGCGGCCAGGCTCGACCGGTTGCCATCGCCGAGCTCGACGTCGGGGTGACCGACGCCATGCTGGCCAGGCTGTGCAGCCAGTTCGGCGCCTTCGAGCTGGCCGAGCGGCACCTGCTCACCTCGATCGAGGTGGCCCGCCAGACCCCGCAGTTCGAGCACCGGCTGGTGTTCCGGATGTGCCGCCTGCACCAGGTGTACGCCGGGTCCGGGCGGCGCGCGGACGCCGATCGGCTGGGCGCCGAGCTGCTGTCCATCGCCCGCGGCTCGGACCATGCGCGGCTGCGGTACGCCGCCGAGACGGCGCTGGCCCGCGACCGGCTCGAGGCTGGCGAACGGTCGGCCGAGGTGCTGGCCGCCCTGGTCCGGTCCGCGGACGCCTACGACGACATCCGGGAGGGCAGCCTCGGGGTCGGCGATGCGGCCGAGCTGGCCGGCCTGTGGGAACCCCCGCTGGAGGAGGCCGCGGCGCTGGCCGTCGAGCTGGGGGACGCCGACCAGGCGGTCCACCTGCTGGAACGGGCGAAGGCGCGCAGCCTGCTGGAGGCGCTGGCGGCCAGCGGTGTCGCGCCGCCGGGCGCCGGCCGGCCGACAACAGCCGCGGCGGTCCGCGCCAGGCTGGCAGGCTCGCCGGGCAGCGCACTGGTGGAGTTCCTGGCCGGACCCGATCGCATCTCGGCAATCACGCTGGCCGCGGACAGCGCGGCGGTGACGGCGGGCACCACCCTCGAGCCGGGCAGTGCGGCGTCGGTCGAACTGCATGCGGCCACCGACCGGCTGGACCTCTCGCTGTCCGGTGCCAGACCGTGGCTGGCCGGACTCGCCTTGCTGGCCGGCGACCTGATCGGGCCGCAACTGTCGGCCGAGGGCCCGAGGTATCTCGTCCCGCACGGCGTCCTGCACGGCCTGCCGCTGCACCTGAGGCAGACCGCCGGCGGGACGCTCGACCCGCGCCCGCGGACGTACTTCCTGCCCAGCGCATCCGTGCTGACCATGGACCGGCGGGCGGCGCGGACCGGCGACCGGGTCGTGGTGGCCGGCGACCCGCTCGGGGACCTGGTCTTCGCCGAGCTGGAGTGCCGCGCCGTCGCGGCGCGCTTGCATGCCACGCCGGTGCTCGGCCCGGACGTCGACGCGGACTGGCTGGCCCGCGCCCTGCGACCGGGCACCCGCCGGCCACGGCTGCTGCACCTGGCCTGCCATGCCGAGTTCGACCCGTACCGCCCGGACCGCAGCGGTATCCGGCTGGCCGGCGGAGCGGGCACCGCGGGCGGGAGCGGCCAGGTCCTCGAACTGCCCCGGCTGGCGGGGCTGCGCTGGGAGGGCGTCACCGTCGTGCTCAGCGCGTGCAGTACCGGCCAGGCGCAGGTCCGTCCCGGCGACGAGCTCGCCGGCCTGGCCAGGACGCTGCTCGCCGCCGGCGCCCGCGCCCTGGTGCTGACCCTGTGGCCGGTGCCCGACCTGCCGACGTACCTGGTCATGTCGGCCTGGGCCGAGCGGCTCGACCCGGCCGGGGACTTCGCCCTTGCCGGCCTGAGCGAGGCGCTGGTGGCCGCCCAGCGCCGGGTCAGGGACATGCCGGCCGCCGACCTGGTGCGGTTGGCCTCCCGGTGGGGAGCCGAGTCCGAACGGTCCGCCGACGCCAGGCTCGCGCTCGCCGCGGCGCGGGCGCTCGGTGCCGCCTGCCGGGCCGCCGGGGATCCCGAGGAGTCGCTGGGCTGGGAGGTGCTTGCCCGGCGCATCCGGCGCGGCGCAATACCCGCCGGCATCGACTGGTCCGAGCCGTTGCTGCTGGCCCGGCGCCCGGCCTACCGCGCGACGCCCTTCTCCGATCCGGCAAGCTGGGGCGCCTTCGTCGTCATCGGCGCCGAGTGACTGTGCGGGCCGCTTCGGGGGTCGCCGGCCGCGCTCATGTGACGCCGAGGAGAGTGTCCCGCTCCCCGTTCTCCCACGCCTTTCCCAAATCGTGAGTCGCGTGAAGCGGAACACCCTCCAGCCGTTGGAAGGCAGAACCGGGCGCGGGCTTCTCCCCAGCAGAGGGCTTACATCGGAGCGAACGACATGCCCATGCAAGAGTGCTCACCATGCCCGGCTCTGCCGCTCATGGTTACAGCAAGGCCGCGTTGTGTTCGGCCAACACGGCGGAGTCGCACGGGAACGCCACGCCGGTGCACACCGCACACAGCCCGTCGTCGTTGACGTGCTCGTTCAAGACGACGGTGGCGAGCTGGGTCAGGTACGCCAGCTCAGCGTTCAGGCTGTCCACCGGATGCAGGCCGGTCTCCCTGGTGACGATCACCGCCCAGCCCCCCTGCCCAGCAACTCGAAGACCTGGCCCTTGCTGAGCTGGAGGCCGTGGCGGGAGCGCAGGTCGTAGACCACATCAGCCACCGGGCGCAGCGTGGTGTCCGCCCGGATGCGGTAGCGCAGGGCCAGCAGGCGCAACCGCTTGCGCTCGCGGGGGGAGAGGGCTTCGAGGGTGGCGGGGGCTTGGTCAGCGGGGGTCATCGTTCGTCGCTCCACGGGGGTAGGCGGAACGTCGCCGGCTCAGGTGTGTGGCGCAGCTCCTGGTCGGGACTCCGCAGGGGTGGCTTCGTGGCCTGCCGGCGACCCTAAGACGGCGCCGAGCGCAGCCCCAAGGACTTTGCCCGAGTTTGCTCGGACTGAGATCCTTGACCCGCCAGGCACCTCCCGTGAGGATCAGGCTGACGCTGAGCAAACCGGCGCAACCATCACCACCAGAGGCTGATCATGCAGCTAACGTTCCTCGGCAAGGAGACCCAGGGCGGTGGCTCTCCCACCCTGTTCGCGACCGATCGGGACACCTATGTCGTCCAAGGCTGGAAGGTCCCTGGTCAGTCGGCCAGGGTGGAGATCCCCACGAAGCTGTTGCGACACCTGGCGGGCCTCCCCGGCCTGGCCGCGATCCTCCAGGACACTGGACACGACAGCTACGTCCTGGCCGGCGTGCCCGTCACCGATCCGGAAGCCCTCGCCCAGATGGACGTACCGGGTCACGAGACGTGCGTTGAGGTCGGCAAGGGACGGGAAGGTGACGCCCATGGAGCTGCTACAGGGTGAGGCGTTCGACAACCTGTTCCGCAGCTTTGTCCGGACGGCGTTTCACCTAGAGCTGCAGGACGCCTACCACACACCGGACGAGGCCGGGCCGTTCAAGCTGTTTCTGCGCGGCGAACCCGACGACTTCGCCTGGCATCAGCCGTGGCTCAAGCTGGTCCGCGAAGCCACCCAAGCCGGGAAGGTAATCACTCGCGTTCGCGTCGTCAGCGTGCCCCATGGCGACTACACCCGTTGGGGCTTGACGATCGCGCCACTGAACATCGAGGCTGGCGAAGAAATCCGGTGGCTGCCACGCCATCTGACGCATGGCATGGACCTCACCACCGATGACTATTGGCTATTCGACGGCAACCGGGTGGTCTTCACCGTCTTCGAGCCGAGCGGCCGCTTCGCTGGCGGCGCTCAGACCGCCGATCCCGTCATTGTCGAGCACTGCCGTCGAGCACGCGATCAGGTCTGGGCACAAGCGATCCCCACGCACGAATACGCTGCCCGCTAGCGCGGTGTTCCCTTGCCGAGCACCGTTCATCAGGCCAAGGAAGCCCTTGGCGGGAGACTCCGAGACCTGCGGAAGGACGCGGGGCTAACCGGCAGGCAGCTTGCTCTGCGTGCCGGTTGGCACAGCTCCAAGGTGTCGAAAATCGAGTACGGCAAGCAAGCGCCATCCGAGGACGACATCCGTGCCTGGTGCCGGTACTGCGAGGCGCCGGACCAGATTGAAGACCTGATTGCCGCGGTACGCGACATCGAGGCCATGTATGTGGAGTGGCGTCGGCGGCTGCGCACGGGCACGAGGAGACGGCAAGAGAAGTCGATCGCGCTTGAAACCGAGACGAACCTCATGCGCTGGTACGAGCCCGTTCTGGTGCCGGGCATTCTGCACACTGCCGAGTACGGAGCCGCGGTCATGCGGCGCGTCATCGACTTCTACGAGATACCGGATGATCTGGAGGCCGGCGTCGCGACCCGGATGGAGCGGCAACAGATCCTCTACAAGGGCCACCACCGCTTCCATCTTATTCTTGCTGAGCAGGCGCTCTGCACACTGGTTGGCGATGCCGACGTGATGATCGGGCAACTTGACCGACTGCTGACCGTTCTGTCGTTGCCGCGCGTCAGGCTCGGCATCCTGCCGGCAAACCACCCCTACCGGGTGCCGACGAATCAGTTCGTCATGTTTGACGACCGGGCCGTCCAGGTGGAGCTGGTATCTGCCGAGCTGACCATCACGCAGCCGCGCGAAATCGCCCTGTACGCCAAGGCGTTCCAGGCGCTGTCCAAGCTGGCCGTCTACGGGCAACGAGCGAGAGATCTGATCACGGCAGCGTTGAACGACCGACGCGTGGGGTAGCTGGGAGAGATCGAGCACAGTGCTCGGTTCGACGGTGGGTGGCGCTGGGACGGCCGGCAGGCAGCACCCTGGAGGGGGTACGGGCAGCACCCGCCGCAGCCGCATGGGCGCGGCGCCACCCGACCCGCAGCAGTGCGGCCCCGCCGTCTCCCGGTACGGCTGGCGCCATCGATCCGGACCAGGCGCGGGCCTACGTTGCTGGCAACGCTCCCCCAGGAGGACACCATGTTGCAGATGCAGACCACCGAGCAGCCCAGCACACTGAGCATGGCGACGGTCGGCGAAGGCGCCGCCGCAGCCTGGGACGCGATGCTCGAGCGCTACCACCGGACCGCGGCTGGCGTGCTTGCCACGCACATCAGGGACCGAGCTAACTGCTCCGCCTGCGGGCAGTCGTGGCCGTGCTCCCCCGCCGTGGCCGCGGCCTTCGCCCTCGAGCTGTGATCCGCCCGCCACCTGGCCTCAGCAGCAGGCCAGCCGAAGCGGAAGCGGATCCGAGCTACGGTGGTGATCACACCCCGAGCCGGTCAGCGGGCAGGAATGACGCCGCCGGACCGCTCCGCCCGCCCGTCCCGGCGCTACTGTCCCGTGCATGGCTGCCGGTCGCCCACTCCGCGTGGTCTTCGCCGAGGACAACTACCTGGTCCGGGCGGGCACTGCGGCGCTGCTGGCCGAGGTGGACGAGATCGACCTGGTACGGCTGGTCGAGGATCCGCACTCGCTGATGAAGGCGGTCGGTGAGTTGTCGCCCGACGCCGTACTGACCGACATCCGGATGCCGCCCTCCCACACCACCGAGGGCATCGAGGCGGCGAAGCGGATCCGCGCCGAGCATCCGGGCGTCGGGGTGGTGGTGCTCTCCCAGTACGTCGAGCCGGATTACGCGTTGGAGTTGCTCGCCGACGGGGTCGCCGGGCTCGGGTACCTGCTGAAGGAGAGGATCAGCCAGGTCGACGACCTCGTCCGAGCCCTGCACGAGGTGTGCCGCGGCGGGTCGGCCCTGGATCCCAAGGTGGTCGAGGGGCTGCTGGCCCGCAAGCAGGCCGAGGGCCGCTCGCCGCTGCGCGGCCTGACCGACCGCGAGCTCGACGTGCTGCGGGAGATGGCGACCGGGCGCAGCAACGCAGCGATCGCCCGCACGCTCTACCTGAGCGAACGGGCGGTGGAGAAGCACATCAGCGGGCTGTTCCAGAAGCTTGACCTGGCGAGCGAAACGGACACGAACCGGCGGGTGATGGCGGTGCTGACCTTCCTGGAGGCGGGCGGGGCGTCACGCCCCTGACTGCACCGCCGCCGGCAGCTCCGCGTGCATCACGAGCGCGCCGTTCGGCCCGCGGTCGTGCCAGACCCGCCCGCCGACCGCCTCCACCCGGTCGGCGAGGAAGGACCGCTCCGCGGACCCCGGCTGCTCCTCGAGCGGCGCGTCGCCGATGTCGCGTCGCGTGCCGTCGGCGTCGGACAGACCGGTGACGTCGCTGGGCGTGCCGCTGACGTCCAGGACGAGCAGGCCCTCGCGCAGGGTCAGTTCGAGGCACGCAGGCAACCCCATGTCCTCGATCGCCGCGAGGCAGCAGAAGTACGCGGCGGCCTCCGTCGCCGGGGAGAACCGGCGGTGCTCGATCGAGTCCGGCACCCGCAGGACGTCGGTCAGGCCGGTCTTGGCCAGGTGGGCCCGCAGCGCGGGCACCAGTCCGCGCCGGGTCAGCACCGCCGGGAACAGCCCCTGGGTGACCTCCCGTAGCGCGTCGAGGGTCGCGCCGGTGGCGGCATCGAAGCGCCGGAGCACGTCCGCCGCCTCCTTCGGGCCCGCCTGCCAACCCGACTCCAGGGCGGGGACGAGCGGCTCGAGGCGGGCCAGGACGCCGCGGTTGATGGTCGCCGCCACCCGCTGCCGTTCGGCGTCGCGGGCGCCGAGCAGACGGCGTCTGGAAGCCTCCAGCGCGTTCGACTGGCGAGCCGCCTCATCCACCCGGGCGCGCAGCTCCGCCTCCAGGCGTACGTTGCGCAGCGCCAGGCCCGCCTGCTCGGCGAAGCGTTCGAGCAGCCGCTGCTCGTCCCGGCGCAGCGCCCGCCCCGGCGGCATCGTCACCGATACCGTGCCCATCAACTCGCCGCGGTCCCTGACGGCCAGCTGGAAGCCTGGCTGATCGTCCGCGCCCTGCGCGCCCTCCGGCCAGGAAACCGACAGCCCGCTCGTCCCGGGCACGTCCACGTGGACCCGGGCGCGGCGGGCACCGACGCTCCGTGCCGCCGCCTCCGCGAACAGCGGCAGCAGTTCCGAGGGGGACGCCGCCGCCCCGATCTGCCGGCTGAAGTCGGCCAGCGCCTCGTACGGCACCGCCCGCTCGCCGTACACGAGCCGGTCCGCCCACCGGAGCACCCGCTTGCGTATCGGCTGGAACGCCAGCGCCACCACGGCCGTCGCGAGCAGCGAGGGCCAGAACCGTCCCTCGGCACGCCCGCCGAGGACGGCTCCGATCAGCACCACGACCGTGACGTAGCCCGCCGTCACGAACGTCGCCAGGATTGCGAGGACCAGGGCCCGGTTGATGATGACGTCGATGTCGTACAGCCGGTAGCGCAGGATCGCCACCCCGGTGCACACCGGCAGACCGACGTAGGCGACGACCAGCGGGACGACCCCGAGCAACGGCGTTTGGTCGCCCCCGGTCGCCGCCGACGTGATCGCGATCAGCGCGCCCACCACCAGGCTGACGGCGGACGTCGCGATCCAGCGCAGCTGCTGCCGCTGCTCGCCATGGGCCCTTCGCAGCCGCCGCACCACGGCCACTCCAGCGAGCAGCAGCGCGAGCAGCACCATGACGATGCCCGCCGGACCGAGCACCGGCGCGAGGGCTCCGACCTCTCCTGCGATGATCTTGCCATCATCGGTCGGGATCGGGGGCCCCAGCGACATGATCGCAGTCCAGTACAGGACGAGGCCGAGGACCGGCAGCGCCAGCGCCGGCCACCACCGCCGGGACGGCAACCGGCCGTCGGGCACCAACAGGAAGATCATCGCAATCAGAGCCAACGGGTAGACGTTCAACAGCAGCGCCGAGACCCGGAACGCCAGCTGACCGGCCCAGAGCACGCCGAGGTCACCCTCTAACAGCACCCGCTGACCGTAGGTCCCCGCGGTGGACCCGACGGCACTGCCGAATGCCGCGATGGAGAAGAGCCAGCCGATCGGATGCCGTGGGTACCGCGACACGATGAGCGCGCCCACAACCGCCGTGGGGACCGCCGCGCCCGCTTGGACGCCGAGGTTGAGCAGGACGTGCGCGGTCAGCAGCGGGCCGCTCGAGGAGGCGACCATAGCCAGCTCGATGGTGGCCCCGAGCACGGTCGCGGCGCACAGGCTCCAGGCCACCAGGCCCATCTGCCTGCCCATTCCTGCAGTGTGCTGCGCCTTGCCGCCGGTCGGAAGGCGGTCAGCCGAATCCGTCGGTGCGGCCAGCCCCCGATCAAGGCCAGCAGGGCCCGGGGTTGGCACGAGCGGCATCAAGCGGTCGGCGCCGGCAGGGTGGGCGGTCGGCACGGTGGGTGCGGCGGCGCCGGCTGGCTTGACTGTCGGGAGCCGTCGGAGCGCGACGGGCATCCCAACGAAAGGCCAGCCGCCATGAGTACGATCACCACAACTGAGCGCCGTGTCGCGGCCTCCGCGGTCGAGGTCAGCAAGGCGTACGGAGCCGGCGAGGCGAGCGTGCTCGCCCTCGACGCCGTGACCGTCGACTTCGCCGCCGGCCAGTTCACCGCGATCATGGGGCCGTCCGGGTCCGGGAAGTCCACCCTGCTGCACAGCCTGGCCGGCCTTGACCGGCCGACCTCGGGCGAGATCCGCCTCGGCGGGGTGGACATCACGACCCTGAACGACCGCGACCTGACCCTGCTGCGGCGGGACAAGCTCGGGTTCATCTTTCAGGCGTTCAACCTGCTGCCCACGCTCACCGCCGCGGAGAACATCACGCTGCCGGTGCGTATCGCGGGCCGCAAGCCGGACGCCTACTGGGTGGACACGATCATCGACGCGGTCGGCCTGCGGCCACGGCTGTCGCACCGCCCGGCGGAGCTGTCCGGTGGGCAGCAGCAGCGGGTTGCCGCGGCGCGGGCGCTGGCGAGCCGGCCCGAGATCGTGTTCGCGGACGAGCCGACCGGCGCGCTCGACTCGCGGTCCAGCGCAGAACTGCTCGGGTTCCTGCGCCACGCCGTCACCCGGTTCGGCCAGACCGTGGTCATGGTGACCCATGACCCGGTGGCGGCAAGCTACGCCGACCGGGTGGTGTTCCTGTCCGACGGCCAGATCGTCGATGAGATGACCCAGCCGACCGCGGACGCCGTTCTCGACTACATGAAGCGTCTGGGGGCGTGACTCCAATGCTCACCGCAACCATCAAGGGGATGCTGGCGCACAAGCTGCGCCTTGCCCTGACAGCGCTGTCCATCGCCCTGGGGGTCGGCTTTCTCGCCGGCACGCTCATGCTGACCGACAGCATGCAGCGTGCGTTCGACGACATCTTCGGCAAGCTCACCGCCGGCACCGACGTCGTCGTACGCGGCGAGGGCGGGTCCACCGGCGGAGACCTGCAGCCCAAACCCGTTCCGTCCGGCCTGCTGGCGACGATCCGGTCGGTGCCGGGAGTGGCGGCCGCCGAGGGACAGGTGAGCGGTTACGCGCTGCTCACCGACGTCAACGGCAAGCCCGTCCGGCCCGGCAGCGGCGCCCCCGCCCTCGGTTCAAGCCTCCCCCGCGACGCGGACCTGCGCGGTGAGGTCTCCATTCATACCGGGCGGGCACCGGACAAGCCGGGTGAGGTGGCCATCGACGCGACCTCGGCGAAGAGCGGCCAGATCCCGCTCGGCTCCCACATCAAGATCCTCTTCCGCGGACCGGCGGAGAGGTTCACGGTCGTCGGAACGGTCCAGTTCGCCGGCAAGGACGACCTCGGTGGGTCGACCGCCGCGTACTTCGAGCCGTCCACCGCACAGCGCGTGCTGGGCCAGCGGGGTACGTACGACGCCATTGCGGTCAGGGGTGTCGACGGCGTGAGCGACGACGCACTGGCCACCCGGGTGGGCTCGGTGCTGCCGCACGGCGTCGAGGCGGTCACCGGCCAAGCCCTGGCGGAGGAGTCGTCCAGGGCGGTGACGAGCCAGTTCACCTTCTTCAACGACGCGCTGCTGGTCTTCGCCGGGATCGCCCTTTTCGTCGGCTCCTTCATCATCTGGAACACCTTCTCCATGCAGGTGACCCAGCGGACCCGGGAACTCGCGCTGATCCGGGCGATCGGGGCGACCCGCCGCCAGGTGATGCGGACCGTCCTGGTCGAGGCCCTGGTCCTCGGCCTCGGGGCGTCCGTGCTGGGCCTCGGTCTGGGTGTCGGAGTCGCACGCGGACTCCCCCTGGTCATGTCCGCCCTGGGGCTCGACCTGCCCACCGCTGCCCCGCGGTTGCAGGTCGGCACGGTCCTCGCCGCGCTGCTGGTGGGCACCCTGGTGACCCTCGTCGCGGCCATCGCGCCGGCTAGGCGGGCCACCCGCGTGCTGCCTGTCGAGGCGATGCGGGACGCGACGCCCATCGGCTACCGGTTCTCCCGCCGGCGGCTGGTCACGGGCTCGGTCGTGACGGTGACCGGCGTGGCAGCGCTGGCCGCCGCACTCGTCGGCGGCGCGTCACCGGCCTTCCTCGCGGTCGGCATGGTGGCGGTCTTCCTGGGCGTCACCTCGCTCGCACCGCTGGTTGCCCGCCCGCTGGCCTCGGTGATCGGCGCACCCCTGCGTGCGCGGGGCATCCCCGGTGAGTTGGCGCGGCAGAACGCGATGCGCAACCCGAAGCGCACCGCGTCCACCGCGATGGCTCTCATGATCGGGGTGACCATGGTGGCGAGCGTGAGCGTGCTCGCCGCGTCGCTCAAGGCGTCGTTCCACGACGTCCTGGGGAAGTCGGCCAAGGCCGAGCTGTACCTGGAGACGGCCTCCATGCAGGCCGAGGGGTTCAGCCCCGACGTGGCGAAGGCCGTACGGTCGCTCGACGGGGTCGCGGTTGTGTCGGAGACCGGCTTCGGCCGGGCCAGGTTCGCCGGGGGACTGACGCGGTTCTCCTCGGTGGACCCGGCGACCGTGGACCAGGTGCTCGACCTCGGCATGGCGGCCGGGCGCGCCGGTGATCTGACCGACGACGGCGTGCTGGTGTCGAAGCAGAAGGCCGACGCCCAGCACTGGAAGATCGGTGACCGGGTACCTGCGGAGTTCGGGCAGACCGGAGCGCAGCAGCTCACGGTGAAGGGCATCTTCACCAAGAAGAGCCTCTTCAACGCCGACTACCTCATCTCGCTGACCGCGCACGACAAGCAGGACCCTGCCCGGCTGGACACCAGCGGGCTGGTCAAGCTCGACCCGGGCGCCGATGCCAAGGCCGTCCAGGACAAGATCAGCTCCGTGCTGGCCGCCCACCCGGACACCCGCGTGCTCGACCGGAAGGGAGTCGAGAAGGCCATCGGCGGGGACGTCGACAAGATCCTCGCGCTGATCGTCGTGATGCTGCTCCTGGCCGTGCTGATCGCCCTGCTCGGGATCGTCAACACCATGGCGCTGTCGGTCTTCGAGCGGACCAGGGAGCTGGGCCTGCTGCGGGCCGTCGGGATGACCCGCAACCAGGTCCGGGCCATGGTCCGGTGGGAGTCGGTGGTGATCTCCCTGATCGGGGCCGGCGTCGGCGCCGTGCTCGGCACCGGCCTCGGCGTCGCCCTGACCAGACTGCTCGAGAAACAGGGCATCAGCTCCGTCGCGATCCCTGGCAGGCAGCTGTCGGTGTACGTGGCGCTCGCCGCGGTGGCCGGCGTACTCGCTGCGATCGGACCAGCACGGCGGGCCGCCAAGGTCGACGTGCTGCGAGCGGTCGTCACCGAGTAGCCAGCGCCTCCGCCCGCAGTCGCCGGGGTGGCCCGCACCTGACGGGCCACCCCGGCTCTGCTGTGTGCCAACGGCTGGAACGGCTGCCGCCAACCAGCGGGCTGGCCCCACCCCGCGGTGGGGCAGGCACCCTGGGCGCGGAGCGTTCCGGTAGGCGATCCTGGAGTACACGTCTGGAGGTGTCCCGTTGCCGTCTGTGTCCGTCCTCATCGTGGACGACCACGAGTCGTTCCGCCGGGTCGCGAGGTCGGTCGTCGAAGCCACAGAAGGCTTCACCGTGGCCGGAAGCGCCGGGACCGGTGAAGAGTCGATCGAGGCTGCCGAGCGCCTGCGACCTGGCCTGGTCCTGATGGACGTGAACCTGCCCGGCATCGACGGCATGGAGGCCACCCGCCGCCTGCGCGCCCGTTCCAACCCTCCGGTCGTGGTTCTGCTGTCCACGTACGACGAGTGCGACTGCGACCCGCCCGCTGAATGTGGAGCCGTGACCTACATCGCCAAGTCGGCCTTCGGCCCGGACCGCCTGGTCGAGGCCTGGGCACTGGCCAACGGCGCCTCGCCCACCGGCGTCTGATCCACCGGCGCCTGATCCACCGCGTCAGCCGCTGCCCGTGCGGGCACGATCGGCGACCGGGACATGTGCGGTTACCTCGGTGCCCCGGCCGGGTCGTGAGACCACCGTAAGGGTGCCGCCGGCCGACTCGATCCGGTCGCGCATGTTCGCCAGTCCGCTGCCGGTAGGTGGCGAGTCCCCCGCGAAGCCGACGCCGTCGTCAGCGACCACCAGCGTCAGGGCCCCGTCCCGCCGGCCCACCTGAACGAGCACGCGCGTCGCATGAGCGTGCTTGGCCGCGTTCTGCAGCGCTTCGAGGCAGCAGAAGTACAGTGCCGCTTCCAGGTCGGCCGATTCCCGGTGCAGCCCGTCCACGCTCACGGTCACGGGCACCGGACAGGCCGCCGCCGCGGCGCGCAGCGCGGGCGCCAGGCCGGCCTCGGTGAGCGTGCGCGGGTAGATCCCGCGGGAAAGGTCGGTGAGCGTCCTCATGGTGTCCGCCGCCGCGACACGCAGGTCAGCGAACACCTCCTCCGCGCCGTCCCAGGAGCGGGCGACCAGGATCTGCGCCAGCCGCAGACTCACGGCAAGCGCGACGAGATGCTGCTGCGCGCCGTCGTGGATGTCCCGTTCCAGCCGCCGCCGTTCCGCGTCCTGGGTGGCCACGATCCGTTGCCGGGACGCCTGCAGTTCGACCGCCCGGCGTGAGATCTCCGCCAGTTGCCGCGCCAGCTCGGCGCGCAGCCGGACCGTTCGCAACACCAGTCCCGCCTGGGCGGCCAACACCCCGAACAGCTTCTCCTCCACCGGGGTCAGCGGCTGCCGCTGGCGTTCCTGGACCAGCAGGACACCGATCAGCTCCCCCGCCTGGTGGACCGTCATGACCCGCCGGCCGCGCGGGACCGAGACCTCGTCCATCGGGTCAGGCGGATCCTCCGCGGTGGCAGCATCCGGCGGCCAGGTACTGGCCAGCGTGTGCCTGCCACCGACGACCAGCCACACCTGCGCGTACGCCGCTCCGGTGCCCTCGGCCAGCAGCCGGGCCATCCTGGCGGGCACCTCCTCGGTCGGGTAGGCACCGGTGACCTGGGCGGAGAACCTGGTCAGCACCTCGTACGGCGCCGCCCGGCCAGCACGCAACAGCTTGGCGGACCAGGAGCGCGCCCGGGCCAGCACCGGCTCGAACCCGAGCGCGACGATCGCCGTGGCGAGCACCGACAGGCCCAGATGCAGCGAGTCGGTCTGCCCGACAAGCGCGCCGCCGCCACGGACAACTACCACGTAGACGCCGACGACGAAGCCGGCCACGGCGAGCAGCACAAGCCCGACGCCAGCGGCGGCCCTCCACCCGGCCATGCCTGGAGTGTCCTCCTACCTCAGGCGGGGTGACAGGCGGTCAACCGAACTCCGGGTATACGGGCAACCGCCGACGCTAGCCGCACACCCCCGTAGCCATTCGGAGGAGCGGAGGACAGCTACCTCCGGCGATGGCCCGCGCGCCGGGCCTTCGCGTGCCGCGGTTCCACCCCGGTCCCCGACATCCGCCGACAATCCGCTGACATCACGTGGAGCCTTGACGGGTACGGGCGGCCGCGTCGGCTCACGCATCTGGCGGTGTAGCGGGGCGGCCAGGCCCCGCCGCGCTCGCTGGCGTGGGGGGTGATGATCTGCCCTGTAGCCGGCAGGGCCCGATGCTGGCAATGGACAGTCGTGCCTGCCGCGACTCTGCCCCGCCCGAGCGCGCATCACAGGGTCAGGGCAGCGGCGACGGCCAGAGCCAGACCGAACAGGTAGGTCCCGCCCGCGCCCGCAAACCGCGGCTTGGTCGCGATCGCCAGGCTCGGGGCGGTCACCAGGGCTACTGCGGAACGCGGACACGTTCCTCGCCGACGCCACCGCCAGGGCGCGTGACCGGGACCCAGTTCTCGGGTCAGGTGCGGGGCGGGGTGGGTGTGGTCGGGATGGTGCGTGCTGCGCGGGGGCCGTCCAGGCCCCAGCTGACGATGCGGGTGGGGTGGATCCGGATCTGTGGTTCGGGGGTGTCGATGGCCTCGGCCCGGCCGCGGATTTCGATTCCGCGGGGCTGCCAGGGCGGTGGCACGTCGTCGATGACGATGGCCGCTTGGCCGGTGTTGGCGATGTCGCGGTACTTCTTGGTGGCGGCGAGGTCCGTTCCGGTGATCACGATGGTGTCGGGGTCGGGGTCGGGGTCGAGGCGCCAGCCGACCGGTGCGACGTGCGGCATTCCGTCGGGCCCGACTGTGGCGAGCCTGCCGAGTCGGCGTTCGCTGCGCAGGTAGTGCAGCTCGGCGTCGGTGAAGATGCTCATGAGTGGCTGCGCTGAGGGTCGGCGGCCTCGTGGGTGGGGACGGTCCGGCGTAGGCCGATGATCAGGACGGCCGCGACGGCCAGGTGCATCAGGGCCAGGAAGGCCCGCGTTGCCGGGTCGGTCTGCGCTGCGGCGACCGGACCGAACGACAGCAGCAGCGCGGCCACGGCCAGGCCGGTCCACAGCACGCGGGCGTGGCTGGTCGCGCGTTGCAGAACGGCCAGCGCTGCCCAACCGGCCAGCGAGGCGGCGAGTGCGGTGACGACGACGAACGGCAGGTCGATGGTCATCGGCGGCTGGCCGGCCAGGGTGAGGGTGAACGTGGTGCCGGCAGCGCGGGCGATCAGCCAGACGGCGGCCGGGGCCAGCGTGGCGCCGGCGACGACGAGCGCGCCGCGGGTGCGCACGGCGGTGGCCGGGTGGGGTGGCGCGGTGACGGCTGGGGCGGTGGTCATGGTGGTCCTCCTCGGGGGCCAGCTTCACATGGTGTGTAGTTTCTAAACTACACGTCATGTGTAAATAAGGTTAGGCTAAACTGCACGTGATGTGCATTTCTTGGGAGAGGCGCCGATGTGAAGATCATCGAGGAGCCGCGGAACGCCCGGAGCCGGCGGACCGGCGCGGCGCTGCTGCGCGCCGCCCGCGAGCTGATCGAGCAGGACGGGTTCGCGGCGCTGACCATGGCGGCGGTCGCCGAACGCGCCGGGGTGACCCGCCGCGCTGTCTACCTGCACTACGCCACCCGCACCGAACTGCTGGCCGCGCTGTACCACAGCCTCGGCGAGACCGACGACCTCGCCAGATCCCTGCAGGCCGTCTGGGATTGCCCCGACGCGGTGGCCGCGCTGACCGAGTGGGCCAGCCACATCGCCCGATCCCACCCGCGGATCCTCGGCGTCCTGCGCGCCGTCGAACGCGCCCGCTACACAGATCCCGACGCAGCCGAACTGTGGCAGACCGCGCAAGGCAACTGGCTCAAGGGCTGCCGCCGGCTGATGCGCCGACTGGCCGATGAGCACCACCTCGCCCCACGATGGACGGCCGACACCGCCGCCGACATGATGTGGGCACTGATGTCCATCGACGTCCTCGACCGACTCCTCAACGAACGCCGCTGGTCACACCGACGCGTCGCCGAACACCTCGCCGCACTCTTCCAAGCCACCTTCGTGAGCTAACCCTCCAACAAGTCACCGCCAGGCTGCGGCGCCTGTTCGGCGACCGACCGGGCGAGCGCGCCGGCACCGGCCCGGTACCAGCCGATGGAGGCGGTGAACGCGCCAGGCTGGGCGTACACCGTGACCAGGTGGTCGAGATGGTCCTCGGTCACCGAGAAGCCGGGTCCGGACCAATGGGACCAGAAGTGCGCAGTCGCCCGGCCACCCGTGCAACAGCACCACCGCCGGACCGCGACCAACCCGCTCATACGCCAACCGGAACCCATCGACGGGGAGGGTCAGATACCGCGGAGTATCTACGCCCGTCCCGACGCCAGCCCCGGATCAGGTTAAGGCGCGCGCCCGGGGTCGGCCGCCTCGGCCGCGGAGCCAGCGGCGGGCGCGGATCGCGGCGGTGGGCTGACCGCGGTGCTGGAGCTGGTCGTGGATTGCGGCCCACTGTTCGGCCTCCGGGGCCGAGGCAGGCAAGCCGGTCAGGTCGCAGACCGAACAGTGGATCGTAGGCATGTCGATCCTTTCTCGAGGACCGGTCGTCGCCGGCCGGGTCCGGTGTACCTGCCGGTGCGTTCGATGAGGATAACGCCCCACGATCCTTATCGGTTCTGCTCGGACCCGCACTGTGATGTGACCAAAAAGTTCGCTCGCCGTCGAACCTACCGTGGTTGCGGTGCGTAAGCCGTCAAGCGGCTCCGCACCGCACCAGCGTGTCGGCAGGTGTAACCCTCAGGGCGCGACCGGTCCGGGAGTGGTGTACAGGTCGGTGCCGACCCACTGGATCGTGTCGTGCGGCGGAAGCACAGTGGTACAGCGCGGGGACCATGAAGACGCGGGCCCACTCCTGGGTTGCGCGCAGGCCGCCGTTGTGCTGCCACAGCCGCTGGTAGTAGTCCAGAGTTCCGGTCGCCGGGATCGACTGGTGGTCCCAACCGTGCCACATGATGAGCTTGCCACCGGAACGCCGGAACCTGTCCAGGTCGAGGCTCATGGCGTTTCCTTTCACGCCTTCTTGTGTCAGCCGGTCGAACTCGCGGACCGTGAACTGGATGTCGGCCACCGAGGAATGCGGCGTACCGATCGGGTGTCCGACGTACTTCAGGTAGTTGTCGGCGAGCAGCGCAGCGAATGAGGCGCCGACCTGCGGGACGGGGATCATGAACACATCCCAGGCGAGTTCGAAGCCGCGTGACTCGGCGCCGGGTAGAGCCGCCGCCCGTTGGCGTCGGTCGGCCCGCCGTACAGCTTGCGGGGCAACGCCTACCTTTCGGACGTGGGCGGTGGAGCGTCATGACGGTGGACCGCTGGGTCCGATCAGCGCGCCGGACATGGCCACCCGCGCTGAACGGCGGGCGCGCCCGTGAACGTGGGCGGGCGTGGACGCCGGGTGGTCAGCCGCGGCGGGCGCGGGCGCGCCGCTTGCCCTCGTGCATCGCCTGCACCCGGGCGACCGGGATCGCGCGGCCCTCCTCGATCAGCTCGGCGCTGATCTGCTGCGGCTCGGGCATCCGGTCGGCCCACGGATCACCCGCGGCGATCAACCCCGCCGCGGTGCGCACCGTGAAGTCGGCCGGCGCGACCCGGTCGAGGTCCTCCCACGCCACCGGGAACGACACCGGCACACAAGGCCGGACACGCGGGCTGTACGCCGCCACCACCGTCGCCCCGCCGGCCCGGGTCGAATCGAGGAACACCTTGCCGCCGCGGTCGGCCCTGATGTACGCCGTGGTGGCCACCTCGGGATCCAGACGCTCCGCCCGCGCCGCGATCGCCCGGGTGGCCGCGGCCACCTCCTCGATCGCGTGTGCCTGGACCGGCACGAACACGTGCACGCCCTTCGCCCCGCTGGTCTTGACCGCACCCACCAGGCCGGCGTCGGCCAGCGCCTGACGGACCAGGAAGGCGGCGCGCACGGCCGAGGCGAACCCATCCGCGGCCGGCGGGTCGAGGTCGAGCACCAGGTGGGTCTGGCGGTCCCGGCGATCGGCGCGGACCAGGGTCGGGTGGTACTCCACCGCACGCTGGTTGGCGAACCACAGCAACGTGCGACGGTCGTTGCACAGGGCGTAGGACACCTCGCGTTTCGAGGCCTCCGCCCACAGCCGCACCGTCCGCACCCACGGCGGGGTGTACTTCGGGACGTTCTTCTGCATAAACGCCGGCTGACCGCGCAGCACCCGCACCACCGACAACGGCCGGTCGGCCAACTCCGCGATGATCCGGTCACCAACCGCGTCCAGGTAGTCCACCAGGTCCCGCTTGGTCGCCTCAGCCCCCTCGAACAGCGGTTGGTCCAGGTTCGTCAGCGACACCCCGTCCCGCACCTCGCCGCCGCTCACCGGATCACCATCCCATCGAGGGCGTCAGCGCGCGAGGTCAACCCCCGGGAGCCTGGCAGGTCAGGGCGACCGGTGGTGTTCGTGCTGGACGACCCGCAGTGGGCGGACGGGCCGAGCCTGCGACGCCCTCCCGCAGCGGTCCCGGGTGAACCGGGCGGCGCCCGCGCTGCGTTCCCCTGCTGGGAGGTCACGTGTCCAACAAGCGCAAGCCGGCGCGCCGCAAGCGGCGGGCTCAACGCTCGGGTGCAGCCACCGGCGGTCGCCGGCCGCTGGCGGGCAAGGCCGCCGACAAAGCCACCGACAAGGCCGCCGGGGCGCCCGTCCGGCCAACGGCGCCGTTCAGCACACCCGAGGCGGTTGCCGGCGTCACCGGGCCGGCG
>Ga0137367_10001297_pt1 | contig 19453 bp, 19 predicted proteins | sample SagtaG_14_FD_104939 | JGI IMG/M metagenome (GOLD analysis project Ga0137367, IMG submission 104939) | Vadose zone soil microbial communities from Sagehorn Ranch, Mendocino, California, USA - Sage1_L_80_16 metaG | ecosystem: Environmental > Terrestrial > Soil > Vadose zone | place: USA... | reverse complement strand
TAAGCGGGTTAGCGCGTGGTGTGGACGCGATCGCCCATCAAACCGCGTTGAAAGCAGGTGGACGAACCATCGGCGTACTAGGTTCGGGTGTTGATAAGATCTATCCACCGGAACATCGCCAGTTAGCAGAAAAAATGATGGAGCGTGGCGCGGTCGTCAGCGATTATGCTCCGGGTACGCCACCCGATGCATCGAATTTCCCGCCGCGCAATCGAATTATTTCGGGGTTATCATTGGCGGTGGTGGTTATCGAAGCGGGCGAAACCAGCGGCGCGTTGATCACTGCTGAATTCGCCGCTGAGCAGGGACGTGAGGTTTTTGCAGTGCCTGGTAGTATACTTGCGCCTCAAAGCAAAGGGACGAATAAACTAATTCAAAACGGCGCGTTGCCTCTGCTAAGTGTAAACGATCTGATGCAACCATTGAACCTAACGCGTATGGGTGAGCATAAAGCCGCGCGTAAGAGTATCCCCGCGGATGAAACGGAAGCACGCCTCATGAACGTTTTGAGTGCAGAGCCATTACATGTGGATGAGATCCGCAATCAAACGGAACTGCCGATCGAAAAAGTTTCAGCCACTCTAGCGCTGATGGAACTCAAAGGAATGGTGCGCCAGGTGGGCGGCATGAATTATGTCGCCGTGCGCGAAGAACAATCTGACTATTTGGTGTGAGGATATGGAACATACATACGCAGTCATTATGGCTGGAGGCGGGGGAACTCGTCTATGGCCCATCTCAAGAAAAGATAGCCCAAAACAACTCCTGCCGCTCCTTGGGCAGGAAACCTTATTTCAAAGTACGGTCAACCGCCTCGAGAACTTGTTTCCGCCGGAACGAATTCTTGTCGTGACGGTAGAAGAACAGGCAATGCAGATGCGTGTGCAGGCTCCCGCCATTCCAAAGGAAAATTATTTAATCGAGCCGGAACCGCGCGGTACGGCATCTGTGGTAGGATTAGCCGCCGCGATCCTGAAGAAGCGTGATCCTCAAGCGATGATGGCAATCCTGACAGCAGATCACTTCATCCGCAACAAAGATTTGTTCCGCTATTTGATTCGCACTGCATTCCAAGTGGCGTCCAAGGATTACCTCGTGACATTAGGAATTACGCCGACATTTCCTTCTACTGGATACGGCTATATTGAGCAGGATGAACCTCTTGATGGTGATTACCAATATCCAGTTTATAAAGTGAAGCGTTTCAAAGAAAAACCAGATCAAGAGACGGCCGAACAGTTGTTGCGTGGAGGAAATCATTCCTGGAATAGTGGTATGTTCGTCTGGAAAGTGGAAGCGATCCTTTCAGAAATCCAAAGGCAGATGCCTGAACTTTATAAAACAATCACGGCAATTGCAGGCGCCTGGGAGACAGATGCTCGCGAGGATGTAGTCAGCTCACGCTGGAAGAAGCTAAAATCGCAAACTATCGACTATGGCATCATGGAAAAAGCGGAACGTGTTGCCGTATTGCCCGCTGGCGGTTTGGGCTGGAGCGATGTTGGTTCGTGGGATTCGCTGTTCGAGGTGTTGTTCCCCGACATGAATGGAAATGTCCCTGTCAACACGCAGCATCTTTTGTTGGATACCCACAATACCCTCGTGTATGGTAAGAACGACGAACGCTTGATCGTCACCATTGGCCTGGATGATTTTGTCGTTGTAGATTCAGGAGACGTACTTCTCATCTGCAAGACCGACCAGGCACAGAAAGTACGTGAAGTCGTGGAACATCTGAAGAAACATAAACAGGAGAAATACTTGTAAGCATCGTCACAACGACGTTAACAACAAAGGTAATTTATGGAAGCATATTGCATGAAGTGTAAGACCAAACGTGAGATGAAAGATCCTGTGGCAAGTTTTAACGCAAAAGGATCGCCTGTCACGATTGGCATATGTACCGTGTGTGGAACAAAACTATATAGGATGGGGAGAACTGACGCGCACGAAGGAATGACGCCACCTCCCAAAGCGGAGAAGGTGGAGAAGCGCGAAGGGAAACTCGTGATTGTTGAGTCACCTGCCAAAGCGAAAACTGTCGGTCGCTATCTCGGCAAGGGATACACAGTCCGCGCCTCGGTAGGGCATGTGCGCGATCTGTTGAAATCGCAACTCTCAGTGGATATTGAGAATAATTTCACACCAAAATATCGCGTACCCAATGAGAAGAAGGAAGTTGTCAAGGAAATCAAGAAGCTCGCTCAAAAGGCGGATGAAGTTTTTCTCGCAACTGACCCTGACCGTGAAGGCGAATCGATATCGTGGCATTTGCTCGAAGCCGCGCAGATCGAGCCGGAGCGCACCAAGCGCGTGGTCTTCCATGAGATCACTGAACCCGCCATCAAGGATGCATTTTCTCATCCACGCAACATCAATATGGATTTGGTGGATGCCCAGCAAGCGCGTCGCATTCTGGACCGATTGGTGGGCTACAGCATCAGCCCGATCCTCTGGGAAAAGGTGCGCGGGCGTTTGTCAGCGGGACGCGTTCAATCGGTGGCGCTGCGGCTGATCGTCGACAGAGAACGAGAGATCGAGAATTTTGTGCCCGTCGAATATTGGTCGATTCACGCCGAGTTTCAGCCTGAAGGGTTGAAATCCACATTTATCGCGAAGCTCGCAAAGATCGACGAGAAAGATCCTGAACTTTCGAACGAAGAGATAGTCAAGCCAATCCTTGTGGATATGGAAACTGCCGCATATACGATCACCAAAGTCAAACGCGGCGAACGCAGACGCAAGCCTCTGGCTCCGTTCACCACGTCCACGTTGCAGCAGGATGCCTCACGCAAGCTTGGTTTTACCGCCAAGCGCACGATGGCTTTGGCACAGGGATTATATGAAGGCAAGGATGTTGGCAACGGTGGCACGACGGGTCTAATCACCTACATGCGTACTGACTCGACCAATGTCGCGGTCTCGGCGCAAAAGGAAGCAAGAGATTACATTAGTGAAAAATACGGCAAGGATTATCTGCCACCCGAATCACCTCTATACAAAACGCGCTCTGCGAACGCACAGGAGGCGCACGAAGCGATCCGTCCAACCTCTGTGATACGCGAGCCAGAGCAGGTCAAGGAATATCTTGAACCTGCCATGTATAAACTCTATCGCTTGATCTGGCAGAGATTTGTCGCCTCACAAATGGAAGCGGCAGTCTATAACACACTTCAAGTAGAGATAACCGGCAAAACGACCACTCATGAATATTTGCTGCGCGCCTCTGGCTCGGATGTGAAATTTGCTGGCTTTTTAGTGGTATATGAAGAAGCCAGGAATGAAGATGTAAAAGTTGATGAGGATGATGAAAATGTCCGAATCCCGGCAGGTATTGCCGAGGGACAAAAGCAGACATTAATTCATCTCATCCCGGAACAGCATTTTACACAGCCGCCGCCGCGTTATTCGGAAGCCTCACTGGTGCAGGCGTTGGAAGATGATGGTATTGGTCGTCCGTCCACGTACGCGCCGACGATCTCCACAATCCAGCAACGTGGATACGTGGTCCGTGAAGAGAAGCGACTTATTCCAACGGATATTGGAATGCAAGTCACAGACTTGATGACGCAGTATTTCCCGGATATTGTTGATTTCCAATTCACTGCGCGTATGGAAGAAGACCTGGATATGATCGCTTCGGGTCAGGCAGAATGGACCGAAGTGATTCATGAGTTCTATCATCCCTTTGCTGAAGATCTGAAAAAAGCGCAGGCAGAGATGCCCGTCACCAAAAGTGGACCGGAATCGATCGGTCGCAAGTGCCCCGAAGATGGCGGCGAACTTGTCATCCGTTATGGGCGCTTTGGGAAATTTATTTCATGCTCCAATTTCCCAACGTGTCGTTATACAGAGCCCTGGCTCGAGAAGATCGGCATTCGATGTCCGAAAGATGGCGGTGAACTCGTTGAACGAAAAACGCGCAAAGGGCGAACGTTCTACGGCTGTGAAAATTACCCGAACTGCGATTTCACATCCTGGAAACGACCGATAAAAATACCTTGTCCAAAATGCGGTGGCTTGCTTGTTATCGCAAACAAACGCGAAGCTCAATGTACAAATTGCCAGGAAACCTTCCTCTTGGAAGCCATTGTTCCTGAAACTGTTGAATAGAAATAAAATAACCTTGCGAAGGCGCTTCAAAGAAGTGAACCTTCGCAAGGTTTGAAATAGGAGATTAACATGCATTTTGCACCACACTTGTATTTGGATCCCGGCTCTGGGAGTTTCCTGATTCAATTACTGATCGCAGCGTTGCTTGGCGCTGGAATTGCCTTACGGGCGTATTGGGGAAAGATTAAGGAACTGTTCGGCAAGAAGGCAAAAGCAGATGAGGACCATGACGACCCAAGCAACTAAAGGACAACTCTCCGCCTCTTTTCGAGACCCGACCGGATTCCTGTTTTCTCGCGATGGAGTCCTCTACCGACAAGTCAATCGCAAGTATGAACAGGAATATACACGGTTAATGCAGTCGGGTTTGTATGAGAAGCTGACCAAAGTGGGGTTGTTGATTCCACATGCTGAGGTGGATCAACCAACGATTGAATTTGATTTGGTTCCAAGTAGGGAAACAGTATATAAAGTTATTCAACCAGAACGCGTACCGTTCATCTCCTATCCGTATGAATGGTCATTCGGTCAATTGAAAGATGCTGCGTTGGCGACTTTATCCATTCAAAAGCGCTCCTTGAAATTGGGAATGTCATTGAAAGATGCCAGTGCGTACAACATCCAATTTGTGCGCGGCAAAGCGACGCTGATCGACACGCTTTCATTTGAGACTTATAACGAGGGACAACCTTGGGTTGCGTATCGCCAGTTCTGTCAGCATTTCCTCGCGCCGCTTGCTTTGATGGCATTGAAGGATATGCGCTTGAATCAGTTGCTGCGCGTATACATTGACGGTGTGCCGCTTGATTTGGCGAGCAAGTTGTTGCCGTGGAAAACGCGTTTCAATTTTGGGTTGCTGACCCATATCCATCTGCACGCGAGCGCGCAGAAGAAGTATGCAGGTGAGGAAGTGAAATCACACCGCGGCTCGATGAGTAAACAGGCAATGACCGGTTTGATCGAAAGCCTGGATTCAACCATCCGCAAACTGGATTGGAAACCCGGCGGTACCGAATGGGGAAATTATTATGATATTACAAATTACTCGGATGCCGCCTTTGAGCATAAAAAACAATTGGTACGCGAATGGACGAACCGCATCCAGCCCGCGCTGGTTTGGGACTTGGGCGCGAATACTGGCGTCTTTAGCCGCGTGGTCAGTGAGGCGGGTCCACGCGTGATAGCCTTCGATATTGATCCTGCTGCCGTGGAGCAGAATTATCGGCAGCTGAAGGCGGAGAAGAACGAAAACCTGTTGCCTCTTTTGCTTGATCTCACGAACCCGAGTCCTGCGTTGGGTTGGGCGAATCGTGAACGCGATTCGTTCAGTGAGCGCGGTCCGGTAGATCTATTGCTTGCGCTGGCAGTGATCCATCATTTGGCGATCTCGAACAACGTGCCCCTGCCTCAACTCGCGGATTTCTTCGCAGAGACTGGAAAGTGGCTGGCGATTGAATTTGTTCCTAAATCCGATAGTCAGGTGAAGAAACTGCTCGCCTCCCGAGAGGATATTTTCCCCACTTATACGCGCGAGGGATTCGAAGCCGCGTTCAAAAATAGATTTAACATTCATGAAGCTGTCAACGTGAATGAGTCCGAACGGGTGTTATATTTGATGGAACATATTTAGCAAACGTCGGCATTGGGCTTTTGCCAGGACTTGATGATTAATGACCTTAGCCGCTACTCTCTACCAATCCACGCTAGTTGTTTGAGATTCACGAAGATCAGCCTAGATTAGCAGACTGATTTTTAAGTTTGAGAAAAGCTTGTATTTGGTACTTTCGATAGTTGTTTTGTGCAAGGGATGGTATATAATAACGTAGACCTCCCCATAAAAAAGGAATGAGCCATGGAAGCTGTGACTGCTATCATAAAAAATCTCCTGAAGAACATGCGAGTGGTTCTCATTTTGGGCGTAATATTGGGATTGCTCCTCGGAATCATTTTTGCGTGGGGCATCTGGCCCGCAAAAGCGGTAGACACCACACCAGAAGTCATGCGCCAGGACCTGCAAGAAGATTACCTGCGTATGACAATTGATTCATACAACCGTAACGGTGACCCAAACCTGGCGATGCAACGCTGGAATAGTTTGGGCAAAGCAAACGGCTATGTTTACGGTTTGCTTCAGGCGGATCCCGGTTATTTGAACCCGACAGACATTCAAAACTTTGGGCTTCTTGTCCAGAGTGTAACGGGCACGCCGATTACCACTTCTCCTGCTGAGGCATCGACCCCATTGGGTAACGCGGTTGTGTATGCCTCCATCGCGATCATAATCATATTGCTCGGTGTAGGCGGTTTGTATTTATGGCGTCTACTTCGAAAGAATACGGGTCCCGTTACAGCAGTGATGCAGGCGGCGGAAGCAAGTCGTCAGGCAGAGAAGACCGATTTCCAATCGCTCGGGCTAGCTCCGCCAATCACGCAAACGATGACCACCTACGTACTTGGCGACGATCTGTATGATGAATCGTTCAGCATCGACACAGGCGGTGGAGAATTCCTGGGCGAGTATGGCGTCGGCGTTTCTGAGACGGTCGGCGTCGGGGAACCGAAGAAGGTCGCTGCATTGGAAGTCTGGCTGTTCGACAAGAATGACATCAAAACCGCCACAAAAGTATTGATGTCGGAACATGCTTATAACGATCCCAACATCCGAGCGCGGCTTGAGCCGAAAGGTGAATTGATCGTTGTTAAACCGCAGGAACAGGTTCTGCTCGAGACGGCGACACTTCAATTGCTGGCGACGGTTGTGGATATGGAATATGGAGTGGGCGCGGCGCCTCAAAATAGTTACTTCGAACGAATCACACTGGAACTTGCAGTCTGGCCCCGTAGTGGACAGTAAATCAAAACTGAATCAAAAAGAGACCGCCATATGGCGGTCTCTTTTTTGTTAATGTCATTGCGAGGGAGTCAGCCCGAAGCCGCAAAGCGTCCTCTTAAACGGTAACGCTTTTGCAAACAGAAGATTGCTTCGTCGGGCTTTCGACACTGTTGTGTCTCAACCTCCTCGCAATGACATCAAGCGCTGTTATTCAATCTTCAAAATTTTGAATTTTAGCTTGCCACCGGGCGTTTCCGCTTCGACGACATCTCCCACTTTGTGATCCATCAGCGCCTTACCAATGGGAGATTCATTCGATATCCTGCCATTACGCGGATCTGCTTCTTTTGCGCCAACTAGATAGTATGTCTCTGGATCAAAATCTTCCTCTTGAACGGTAATATGTGAGCCGACCGTCACTACATCACCGTTTGTTTTTTCAATGATGATCGCTGTTCGCAGCACGGATTCGATTTCCTGGATTCGCCCTTCGAGGAAGCCCTGGTCTTCCTTGGCTTTGTGATAATCCGCGTTTTCAGAGAGGTCTCCCATTTGAATTGCGGAGCGTAAACGTTGGGACAATTCCTCACGGCGCGGACCAGTCAGTTCTGCGAGTTCTGCCATCAATTTCTGTTCACCTTCCTGTGTCAGATAGGTTGGGTGTGAAGTCATTTGCTCACCTCAGTTTATGGTTTTTCTAAAGGATTGAATAACTTTTGATATTCTTCGATGGCATAACGATCTGTCATACCGGCGATGTAATCACAAATTGTGCGTTCCAAGCCGCGTTTTTCAATGAAGGTTTGCGCGGAGTCTGGAAGCATAAGCGGTTCAGAGCGATATGCATTAAATAGATCTGAAATGATTCGTTCCGCCTTGACCTGCATCCGCACTACGCGATAATGGCGATAGAGATTCTTATAAAGAAAATCCTTGAGTTCACGATTGCGTCTCTGTATGTCTTCACTGTAGCCAATCACATTATGTTTCAGCTTTTGCAGATCAAGCGCGGATTTTGCCTTGCTTTCCTTCAAGCATTTATCTGTTGCTTCGATCATATCTGTGACCATCAGTCCCACGAGTTGGCGGATCATCCGATGACGTGTGACGTCATCCAAATTGGGTCCCTGCCAGCGATAGGTTTCGCGCAGGATTTCCCATAACGCGATGCCCTCCAGCATGAACGGCGTGATCATCCCGGAGCGTAGACCATCATCGAGATCGTGTGTTGTGTATGCTAATTCGTCCGCGACGTTCGCAATTTGCGTTTCCAGGTTGCCGCGCAGATCAGGGCTAAAGTCGCGCGCGTCGGAGAGGTCATATTCCGATTCGTGCTTGACCATGCCCTCGCGCACTTCCCAGGATAGATTCAAACCGGGGAATTCTGGATAGCGCTGTTCCAGTTCCGTGACGATGCGCAGCGATTGCCGGTTGTGGTCGAAGCCGCCGAAGTCCTTCATTAAACGGGCGAGTGCCACTTCTCCGGAATGACCGAAGGGCGAATGTCCCAGATCATGTGCAAGACAGATCGCCTCAACAAGATCCTCGTTGCCACCGAGGGCGCGTGCCAGCGTCCGACCGATCTGCGCAACTTCCAGGGTATGTGTGAGACGGGTGCGGAAGTAATCCCCTTCATAATTGATAAAAACCTGCGTCTTGTATTCGAGGCGTCGAAAAGCTGTGGTGTGCAGAATCCGATCGCGGTCGCGCTGGAACGCTGTGCGGTATTGGGGTTCGTTATCGAGATAGGCGCGTCCCTTTGAGTCGCGGCTGCGCATGCCATACGGAGCAAGACTCTTGTCCTCGATCTCCTCTAGCTGTTGGCGGCTGAAAAACATGTTTCCCTTTCTAACGATTACGTCATTGCGAGAAGCCGATGGTCGAGTAGGCGGTGTTCGTCCGCCGTATCGAGACCTGAGGCAATGAAGCTATCTCAATTATTGTATGAGAGATTGCTTCGCTCCCTGTGGTCGCTCGCAATGACGTATAAGTGAAATATGGGGCGAGAGGGGGTCGAACCCTCACGGTATCTCTACCGACGGATTTTAAGTCCCGTTGCGTCTGCCGATTCCGCCATCGCCTAAAAACGGCTCTACGTGCCGAATGAAGCCTATTCGTAAACCCTTTTGGAAAGAAATAATAAAAATCTGTTGTGTCTGCCAAGTATAAACGCGCTGGGCACAGCGTCAAGGTTGATTACTGCCTGGCTTAGTATCGCCTTCGCTTTCCTCTTGAGCTGTGTCCCAACCATGCCACCAAGCCATGGCTAGCTCCTGCTTGGTTGCTGCGTACGGATTGTAACTGCGCTGCTCGCGTTTGTCGAAGGCTTTTCTACCTTCAGCATATGCTAGCGATCTTTCTACATGGGTCATGACTTTAAGCGTTTTCATTTGCTTTTTGACTTATATGGCACATGCAAAACTTTCACAGATTGCCGACTGGCTGGATCGTTGAATCGCGTTCATCAAGTGGTGATCTCTTTTGCTTTATTCTTCTGCCATGATCCCAGCCATTCCACCAGACTTGTGTAAGTGTTGGACTGCTGCTTGCATACGGGTTATCACGGCGCCACCTGCCTTCCTCGAAGCCTAGTTCGCCTTCAACATACACGCTTTCTCTTTTTACATGCGTGATGTTTTCATCGCTCATTTCGTCATGCCTTTGCTGTCTTATATGGAACATGTAATAACTCTGCTGCTTTCTTTTTTGCTTCTTCGGGACGTCTGTCGTAACGTGCCGTCGTCTGGATGTTTGCGTGTCCTGCCATCTTTGAAACAGTGACAATGTCCACGCCTGCATCCAGTAAGTGCAATATAAACGTTCTGCGCAGGTCGTGAGGGGAGAAGTTCTCTATGCCCGCCTGCTGGGCGCGCTTGTAAAGCATGTTGTAGATTGCCTGGGAGGTCATAGCGCCACCGCGATAAATTGTCTGTCCTGCTTTCTTGTTTGGCACATCCACTCCCCCCATTTTTCTAAATGGCTTTACAAGCATTTCTTCGCGTTTAATCAATATCTTCCCGCCTTTGTTGACTTCCACAAATAGCGCGCCTACCACGGGTCCACGAATAACAAGCCAATCTTTGAGGGCATCGGCTGCACCACTGGTGATATATGCTGTTCGTTGCTTGTTGCGCTTCCCATGGATAACCAGCATGCTGGTTTCGTGGTCAAGGTCTGGCAAACCCAATCTGACAACCTCATCACGTCGAAGCCCCGCCGCGTACATCATGCCGATAATCGCCGCGTCGCGAATACCCGCCGGGGTGTGGTCTTCCTGGCAAGCCTTCATTAGTGCGCGGATCTCACTCGTGGATAGCTCGCGTCCAACTGGCTTGGCTTCACCGACGACCGAATCCAGCTCGACGGCGTGGTTGTATTCCTCCGCTGTCATCTGTCCAAGTAGCCAGGCCTGTTTAAGCGTCTGTCGTAAGGCGGAGAGCATCTTGTTTGCTGTGGCTGGGCTGTAGACATGGACGATCTTAGCACGCAGCGCGGCTGTGTGTTGCGAGCGAAGCGCTCCCCAGTTGAGACGGTCAATATCTGTATTGAGCATTCTGGCAATAACGCGCAGAGCCTGTCCTTGAGACCGCTTGCCAGTTTCAGCAGGCAATGAAGCAATGTAGACCGCGGCGGGGTTTTGGTCCGCAAGCTGCGGCTTGACGAGTACCAGATGTTTTTCTCTGATGGCGTTCATGCTTACTCCTTGAAAATTCCAAAGGGCCGGTTTGCGCCCTAGTTAGGCTGAAATACGCAGTAAATTTCCCTTAAAATATTAGTTTCGAGAAATATTATTCTCATAAGTGATTATAATCGAAAAAATGTACATGTCAAGCCTCCTTGAGTGAATCGTGAGAAGATGCCTGCTATACAGCTATGTGCAGGGTCGGCGAGAAAGCCTGTTGGTTTTGCTTCTCAGATGGAGTCATAAAAGCCCGCGCCCTTTCTTGAAAAAAGGTTTACGGGCTTCCTGTGCGTGAAGATGGGGCGAGAGGGGGTCGAACCCTCATGGTATCTCTACCGACGGATTTTACCGCTTGTCTCACGCATGTTCTTCATGCGTAAGTAAACTTTTTGAATGGATTTGTAGGCTAAAATTCAAGCTGAAAGTTTACCTAATTCTGCGGCACTCTGTAAGTCCGTTGCGTCTGCCAAGTTGGAAGGCTCTTGGCCTAGCGTCAAGAGTAGCCCACAAAATAAACACGCCTGCCGCCTGGTTAGGGCTTTGGGCGTGCAATTAAGGTCAATCGGCTAATTTAACATCGAGCGCGGCTTCCCTGATTTCAGGGAATGGCACGTTAAGCGCCTGGGCAAGTACATACAGCAAGCAGTGAAACACTTTCACGCCCGCGCGGTTCGTCATGTGCGCCTTTGTTGCTATTTGGGTCGGTCCCCGATTTACACAATAGTTTTATCGGGATTTATTTTGCGCCACCCAAATAATAAGCAATAAGCGCCGCGCCAAGAGACACGACGAAAAACACCAGCAACAAAACTAAAGGTGTCCAGTCTTGTGACTCCATACATCTATTATATGCACAAATCAGATAAATTTTGTGAGAAAAAGTTACAACCTAGATAACAAAGTCTGTCAGTGGGGAAGGAATCTAAAGGTTATCCACTGCGTTTGCTTGTCTTGGGAAAACATAAAAGCCCGCGCCCTTTTCGTGAAAAAAGGTTTACGGGCTTCCTGTGCATGAAGATGGGGCGAGAGGGGGTCGAACCCTCACGGTATCTCTACCGACGGATTTTAAGTCCGTTGCGTCTGCCGATTCCGCCATCGCCCCGGCACGCGATATTTTACCTTATTTTGAAAAGCTTTCCAATCGTGAAGCATTATCCTTCTTTAGAAGATAACTACTTCGCCAATCTTTGATGACAAAGCTGCTATTACTCTTTAGGTCGCCTTAAGTTATACGTCTCACTGCGCCCCAACTCATTCCTATCCACATTTACCAGCTCCCATCCTTCATCACGCAATTTTTGCAGAAAGGCTTCCCATTCACTGGGCATGACGTTGAAATGAGCTTTCATGCCACCATGCGTTGCGATCGAAGAACCATCCTTGTCTTTCTTTGCGACAAAGTCGATCCTGCCATTTTCTCTATAAGAAACAGCGATCCGAAAGTATTCCCATTCTTCCATGATTGTCTGCTGGTTGTCCTTGGATAGTAGCCTACATGCGAAACAGCTTGTTGAGTAGGAATATGATTGCTTTACTCAAGGGTTGATTTTACTTGGGATTGCCAAACCTGAATACAGTCCCTTTTATTTCGAGATGCTTTCCAACCTCGATGCATTATCTCGATTCAAAAGATAACTGTTTCGCCAGTCTTTGATGACGAATGGAAGATAGAGCAACAACATCGATACAATACCAATCAATTCCATGTACAGGATATAAATGGGCCAGGGTGGAAGCAGGTCAAGCAGGCTGGGTAGATCAGGCTTATGATTGATCATCAAGTAGTTGCTTCCAAGATAATTGTTGATGAAGAAAATGATTAAGGTGTAAACATTCGTCCAGATAAAGACACGAATCATGGATTTCCATGTGGGACGAAAACCCTCGACTACGGTCATGTAAATTGCCGATGTGACAATCAATCCGTGCGAGATGAATGTTTGGAAAAATCGAAAATGGGGGAAACCATAAATCCCGAGATCAGGTGTCGCTAGGGCTTGAATCGCTGCTGCAATGCCCAACAAATACATGAACTCGTAGATCCTGAAACTCTTCGTCATGAGCATCCACGCGCCTACCCAAACGAACACACTGCATAATTGCAGTGGGAGCATCGTTTGGATGGTCCATGTGCCGACAACATAATTCCAGTAATGCCAGGCAACTTCATTGACGATCAGGATCAATGCCAAAATCCAACGGAGCGCGGCTTTGGTCCCATCACTGGAGTTTCTGAATCCAATTAGGTAGAGATTTAATAGCACCAAAAACAAGAGTGCTGCCCAATGTGCAGTCCCCAGAAACTCGAAGGCAGGACCTTGATAGTTCGCGGCGAAGAATTGAGTCATGTGGGCAATTTTACAACGAAATGGTTGAACTCCGCAGTTTGGTTTTATTACATGTTGTGAATCTAAAATTCCCCTCTTACCGAGTGCCACATAATTTTCTAAACCTGAAATCTGAATACAGCCTTCAAAAGCATTCGGAAAGTTTAGTTACGCATGAAGAACATGCGTGGGACAAGCAGTACTATCTTTCCATTTATCTTACGGGTTGATATTCAGGCAGACGCTCCAGCACCTTGGATGTGGATGACAGATGCACCGCGTGTTCGTCAATCTCAGAGATCCACAAAACCGGGATTAGTTTGCGCTCTTTGAAGAGAACGCCCTCATTGATGACAAAGTGGGTCACTCGATTATCCTGCGGATCAACGATCACCTCTTTAATGTTACCCACATGCTTGCCGTCCTTGCTAACCACTTTCGCACCCTCTTCCAACGCTACAGTTCCTTCGGGAATGTTCTGTGTCGTTTTAGGAACATAAACAGGCATGGGAGGATAGTATGGCCCGACTAAGCCTGCATTTCCCATGCGCCACCACGCAAGGTTCGTGGGCGGATACCAATATGAGGCTGGTAGCTCGTCACTGCTTGGATTCTCTGTTTGATCCAAATCGACGTAATGGGTTTCCTCAAAGTCCTGGAATTCATCCAAGTTTTGCTTCGGACTGCGAAGGGTAATCTTGTCTTCGATCTCCGGGTTAACCGTGTCCATCGCGACCACTTTATTTGTCGTAAACAGAAGACCTTTCGAGATAACAATGTGAGTCACTTCCTTGGTAACCGGGTCAAGAATTACGCGATCCAGCGTGCCAAGTTTTTCACCGTCCGAAGAATAAACATCTGCTCCTTTAGTTAAACGCATAAAGACTCCTTTCTGAGTCATCAGATCTGTTTCATCTAAAACAGGCGAAATGTCCGTTCAGTGGAGAACCGAGAAACATGATGAGCGATTAATCGCCCACCACGTTTTTTGCTTCCTTGTATCTCTTCTGAAGAACTTTCTTTTCATCATCAACAGTATGTTGCGCGATTTCCTGTAGCCGTTGAAGTCGTTCCTTAGTTTCGCGGTTCATGCTTTCCATACGAGCCTGCGCATCCTCAATGGTTGCTAAAACACTTTCCTGTGCATCCCGAATGGACTGCATGACCTGGTCTACGGTTTCCTGGCCTTCATTCACCAGAAGTTCCCGCGTCTTCTTTCCCGATTGAGGAGCGTATAATAAAGCAAGCGTTCCTCCAAGTAGTCCACCAATCAGGAAGGCAACTAAGCCGGAGCCCCGGCGGGTGGTTGAATAGTCTGTTCCTCGCATTTTCTCTTCTCCAATCTAGGTTATCGAACAAAATTAGCCTAATGTGACAGCAGTAAATATGTATCGTTACATATTAAAGGATTTATGCTCAGATACAAATCAGCTATGATTTGTGTCTACAATTCATTACGGATTCATTGACGAGTTGTTATACACAGATAATTAGAGAGTGCCCCGTAATTATCTAAAATTCAAATTTTGATACCGATCTACAAAGCAGTTCAAAAGTTTACTTACGCATGAAGAACATGCGTGAGACAAGCGGCAGAGTAAAGGCTTATTTTCTTATGGAAGTGGAAAAACAATTGAAGACCTTTGTTGTGCAGAATCCAGTATCCGGTCTATCGGATGCGCCAACGATACGCGAAAAAATCAGCCACGTGATGGATGAGAACCAAATTCCGTTTGAGATCTACGAGACAACTGGAAAAGAGGACATTCACGAAGTTGTCAAAACTGCGATCAAAAAAGGGTTTGAGCGATTTCTGGCAGTCGGTGGCGATGGCACCATCTCAAGCGTTGCCAGCGGATTGGTCAAAACGAAGATTCCGCTGGTGATCATCCCGACCGGGACAGTCAACGCGCTGGCACGTGAATTGCAGATTCCCATGACTTTGGATGATGCGGTTCGTTGGTGGGTGGCTGATAGTCGAAGCAAAATGATAGACGTGCTTATGGTACGTGAACGCTTTTATCTTATCAATGTCAGTGCGGGATCAAGCGCCGATATTATGACGGAAGTCAAGCGCGAAGACATTCATCGTTTTGGTGTGCTGGCATTCCTCTGGCACAGCCTAAAAAGGATTTCCGGAATTCCGTCGCACCGATTCCAGATTGCTATTGATGGGAAACGAGTGTATTTCCGTGCTTCTGAGGTGGTTGTGGCGAATAGTGGCGTTCTTATGGGATTGAAAGCATTGCAACTGGATCCGGACGCGAGCCTCGATAGTGGGAAATTGTCTGTCTGCTATGTGCGGATCAGGACCATCTTTGACTATGTACGTATCGCCTTCACGATTCTCACAACACCGCCTGAAGAAAATCGTGAGTTAAACTGTCTCGACGTCTTGCGTGAGGTCACAATTCAAGCAAACCGTCCAATTCCTGTTCAAGGGGACGGCGAACTGATCGGGCGTACACCCGTCACAGTGATATTAGTTCCCCATTCCCTTCACCTTATATTGCCACCCAAGCGAACCGCGACTCGATCAAATTGATCAGGACATGTTTCATGCAGCAGTGATTCGGTGAGTCTCCAAAACACTCTTTAGCATTGCAAGATTTTCCTTATATTGTTTCCTAAACTTCTTTTCCACACTTGGATCATTCATTTTGAATAAGTCTCTCGGATTGGTCTCGTTGGACAGGTTTATCTTTGTTCCAGCGTCAGTTATTTCAAAACTATATAAACTACGTGAATCCACCGGTCCAGACTGAGACTCAAACCCATATCTCTTGTCAGGCTCAAATTCTTTAACTTCATAAATGATTTCGATCCGCTTCCCCATAAAATATTCTGTGGTATGAAAGAGAGTGCCAATCCCTATTTCACCTTTCGATATTTGCGCAGATGCTAACGTCCCATACTGCCACTGAAAGTCGTTCTCTGGTGTTGCAACAAAGGTGAATACCTGTTTTAGAGGTCGGTAGATATGTATGCTTAAGTCAACGCTGATCATCTTATTCTCCTTTGCCTGGGCTACGGCATCCCAAACAACGATACTCAGACAGAGAAGACTTCGGCGAGACGAATCTCTGTATATCGTGAATTGAATACAAGAAAATTCCCCATTCTACTTTCTTTGGTTAGCCAGCTTAAACAATAAGCCGCCAGCCCATAACAGGGTCGGCGGCTAATAGACCACGCAAATCCAGTTATTACTTGCCAACTGTTAATTGAGTGTACCATAGATTGAACCCAGCCATTTCAGGCATTCACAACCGGTAGTTTGGGAGCACTCAAAGAGTGTAGATCGCCCAAGAGAGCAAGCCACGGAGACACTACCGCTTGTCTCACGCATGTTCTTCATGCGTAACTAAACTTTTTGAACGCTTTTGCAGGTTGAAATTTAAATTTTAAGTTTAGCTAATTATGCGGCACTCTGTAAGGCATGGAGTTTTTTAGATGCCTTTCTCCGTGTTTCCGTGTCTCCGTGGTTAATTTTCTCCTTCCGCCAAAAGACCTTTACAAACTTTTAGTGCACCCGGTAGTTCGAAGCGTCTGGCTATTGTGATACAATCAAACCATCTTATAAAAGGTCGAGCGCGCTTTTGATACCGTCAACCCTCTATTTGGGTTGGTGGCTTTTTTTCTTAATCGCCTGCGGCTATACATATACAGGAGTTGAGTATGGAAGCAAAGTTGTATGTTGGGAACCTGTCCTATGGGACCACGGAACAGGGCCTGCGTGAACTTTTCATGCAAGCCGGAAACGTCACCTCAGTTGCACTGATCAAGGAGCCTGGTACCCAACGCTCCAAAGGTTTTGCCTTTGTGGAGATGAGTTCGCAGAGTGAAGTGCAAAAGGCAATCAGTATGTTCAATGGTTACACATTGGATGAGCGTCAGATGGCAGTAAGTGTTGCCCGTCCACGTGAAGAACGCAGCGGTGGTGGTGGCGCTGGTGGTTTCCGTCAGAATCGCGGGGGAAACAATAGCAACAGTAATAAGCGCCGCTATTAATATTAATATCGCGTCCAACTCAATGTTTGAAATTGGTGATACGGTTGTTCATCCACAACATGGAGTAGGGCATATTGTCAGATTGGAAGATAGGGAATTTCAGCGAGGGGATATTCAGCGATACTATGAAATTTCCATGCCCGATGGCAGCACTGTGTGGGTGCCCGTTGACCTATCCAACTCGGGACTGCGTAAATTAGCTGACAGCAATGATCTCGTGCAATGTCGCAAAATCCTAAAGTCGCCTCCGTCAACTTTGACTGAGGATGGGCGCATTCGTCAAACTCAGCTGGTAGCACGTCTCAAAGAGGGAACGATTTCTGCACAATGTGAAGTCGTTCGCGATTTATCCGCCTTTTTCGCGCACAAGCCAACGTATGGGACGATTGCGGCTTTCCTGGAAGCTGTCCAACGTGTACTTTGTCAGGAGTGGGCAATGGTTGATGGAATTAGTGTCGCTGATGCCACACTTGAGATCAATCTTCTTCTCGAAAAAGGAAAATTGAACTTGAAGGAAACAGACGGCTAAGTACCAGGAATCAGACGAGAAAACAAGATATCAAATAAACATCCCGTTGCATGACGGGATGTTTATTTTCTTCGAGTGTATTTTATGAATAGCTGTGAGATGATTATCCTTGAACAATTGCAACGCCTGCGGCTTCGAGTTCAATAGAACCGTTCACTTCCAGACCTGTTAGTAGATTGTGCCCGTTCATTCCAAGCTGCACAGTTATGCTGTCGGATGTATGATTCAGCACGAACAACCAGGATGAATCTCCGCTCACACGTTTCAGTATTTCAACACCCGTTGGCACCTTAAATAGGATGGGTTTGACGTTTGCTATTTCACAAACAGTTTCTATCAACCAATCCATGCCGTTTGAGTCGGGGACTGTGCCAACATAAAAGGCATTGCCCTTGCCGAATTGATTACGCGTGACGGCAGGGCTGCCCGCGTAGTAATCCTGTTCAAATGTTGCCATCGCTTGCGCAGTTTTCAGTTGCATGACATCGCTCCACAGGGAACAACCAAATTGTTTATGGTCCGTTGTACAGATGCTATTTACCTGTGTTTCAGAATAGGGCGCGTATTCTTCGACAACCAGTCCAAGCATTTCACGAAACGGCGCTGGATAACCTGCGAGACGGATATGCTCATTCTCATCCGCGATACCACTGAAGAAAGACATCACCAGATGTCCGCCCTCTTCAACATAGCGATTGATATTCGCAACCGTTGCTTCATTGACAAGATACAAATTCGGAGCAATGACCAGTTTATAACGCGAGAGGTCCGCTTCGGGATGGACAAAATCCACTGTGACGCTATGTTCATATAATGATTTGTAATATGAATAAATTTGCGGGATCAATTTCAAATCATTGGATGGCTTGCTATCCAGTTCAAGCGCCCACCAGTTCTCCCAATCCATGAGGATGGCAACCTCCGCCTGCACCTGACTCGAAAGAACCGCGTCCAGCTTGGGAAGTTCATTGCCCAATGCCTTGACTTCGCGCCAGACGCGCGAATCGATTCCAGCATGAGGCATCATCCCGCTGTGATGTTTTTCCGCGCCCGCTTTCGACTGCCGCCATTGAAAAAACATGATGCCATCCGCGCCGCGCGCCATCGCCTGATAACTCCCCAAGCGCATCACACCGGGACGTTTAGTTGCATTCCTTCCCCGCCAGTTGACCTGCGCTGGAGCCTGCTCCATCAAAATCCACGGACGGCGATTCCCAATCGAACGCATCAGGTCACAGACCATGCCTGCATACACCATCCATTGTGGGTCGGAGGTATCGGGATAGTTATCGTTGGAAACCACATCTTCGCGCGAGGCGAGATCCCAATAGTCGATCGGTCCGTGAAAACCCATGAAGTTTGTAGTGACGGGGATATCCGGAGTCCATTTGCGGAGGATAGCTTTTTGCTCGTCGAAGCAGGCAATCCACGAGTCCGAATTGAAGCGCGCCCAATCCAATTGCTGAGTTGGGTTCACAAATGCCGGAGCTTTGCGCGGCGGGTGGATTTCCTCCCACTCGCTATAGATTTGACTCCAAAACGCTGTGCCCCAGGCGTGATTTAATTTGTCAAGTGATCCGTAGCGTTGCTTCAGCCAATCGCGGAATGCGGTGGTCGATGCATCGCAGAAACATTCGGTGACGTGACACGCGTATTCATTATCCACATGCCACATGGCTAGGGCAGGATGGTGCGCATATCGTTCCGCAAGTTTGGTCGCGATGTTGGTCGCGCGCTCGTGATAGGCGGAACTGTGTGGGCAATAATGACGTCGCGCACCATGCCACAAAGTTGTACCATCCTGGGTGACGGGAAGAATTTCTGGATTACGGCGAACAAGCCAGGCTGGGGGAGATGCGGTCGGCGTTGCCAAGTTGACGCTGACACCATGCTCGTGGAGCAAATCCATCAGGCGGTCGAGCCAGTCAAAATCATATTCGTCGGAACGCGGTTCCAGT
>Ga0137367_10001293_pt1 | contig 19476 bp, 23 predicted proteins | sample SagtaG_14_FD_104939 | JGI IMG/M metagenome (GOLD analysis project Ga0137367, IMG submission 104939) | Vadose zone soil microbial communities from Sagehorn Ranch, Mendocino, California, USA - Sage1_L_80_16 metaG | ecosystem: Environmental > Terrestrial > Soil > Vadose zone | place: USA... | reverse complement strand
TATTGAAATGTTTTAACTCAGCCAAATCTCTGACTTTTTAGATTACTAGACCTATAGCATTCTGATGAAGGCAAATCTGACAATCATTTTTAGTCTTCAGTCTTTTGAATCTATTAAGTTTATATATAATAAAATAAATGCACTAATATGCTACAAACAAAAACTTTAATAGCTTTAAGCATAGTTGCAGCATTATTCTTCCTAACTGGACTTCAAGTTTTCTCATATGCACAGATGTCAAATGACACGTCCATGATGGGAAACGCAACAACAGGTGGCATGGCAAATGCAACTAATGCAACCGACACAGGAAATATGACTGGTAATATCTCCGGACTTACACCCTGATAGAATTAGGATTCAGACACGTTTATGACAGGAACAACATCTGACAAACAAACATTTTTTTTTCTTTAATTAATCCTAATCAAAAGTTTTTCGCAATATTTTTTGCGGTTTTTGTCACGTTACTTACTATTGAAAATGTTGATGTTATAGTTGCACGCTTTATAGCGGAATTCAACACGTCGATTCAAGGTATCACTTTGTTCATCATTATATCGATTTCTTACATATTTGGGCAGATGTTTTTAGTAAAATTGATGAATTCAGCTAGCCATGCGATAAAAGCCAGATCTGGCCTTATAACAGGCTTACATAGAGCAGTTTCTGTAGTGCAGTACGTATTTGCTGCAAATGTAATCCTCGTAATTATTCAGATCCTTATTGTATCCAAATATTTGATTTTGTCTTTAACATTCGTTGCGTATGTGAGTAACTTTCTTACAGCTATTCTGCTTGCTATATTTGCATTAAGGTTTGTATCTTGGTATAGGAACAAGAAAAATAGTTTAGGAATATTATTGTTCGCTCTTGCATTTTTAATCTTGGCTGTGTCAGAAGTGGTAGCAGGAGTAGGTTCTGCATATTTACTATCCACAAAAGATCAGGTAATTACTCCCGCCTCAAAGATTGAATTCCGTAGTTTTCCTGAAGGGAGCTTCCTCGATACTTTCTTCTCGTATTATTCGTATGTAGACTATGCCTCATTCTTGCTCACCTTAATAGCAAGCGCCTTATTACTATACCATTACAGCAAGAAGACTAAGAGACCAAAAATAATATTAATTATTGCTTTGCCAATTTTTAGCTATACTGCTACAATACTGGATTCGCTTAATATTTATGATACTGACACGAATTCGAATCTCTTCTCCTATTACATTTTCCAATCACTAGCTTCCATTTCAGGTGGTTTTCTCTTTGCCTTTGCCTTCTGGTTTATTTCCAAGGGCTTGCCGGAGACTCCTGTTAAAACTTTTCTAAAGATAACGGCTTTTGGCTTCATTCTGCTATACATGTCCAACCATGTTGATGTCAATCAGGCAATTTATCCCCCCTACGGGATCAATTCCCTTTCATTATTACCACTTTCATCTTATTTTGTCCTATTTGGTCTTTATTCCTCTGGTCTATCGCTTTCACAGGATATCACTTTACGACAACAATTAAGGTCAATGGCAAGGAATGATGAGAATTTGCTTTCAAGCATTGGAACAGCGCAGATGGAAACTGAGGTAAAGAGAGCTATTGGTGAGCTTAAAGATGTAGCTGACGAACATGAGAAAGAACTTGCAGAAAAGACTGGTATCGAAACTCCAATTGCTGAAAACGAAGTTGAAGATTATTTAAAACAAGTGATTGAAGAGGTAAGTAGGGCTAGAAAAAAATAAAGTACCAATCTTGGCTACAGGTGGTCTTTGACATAATTAGAAATAATTAGTTGTATTGCAGACTCAATTATTTTTCCATGGTCAGCGTTAACTGCCGTACTTATTAATAATAAATGCTCATCCTCTAATGGCATCGTGACTTGCTTGACTTTTTCATATTCTTCCATTGCGTATCTTGCTTTGCCAATTCTATCTGCCAGGGTATTATGAAGCCTCCACCTTTCGAGCGTAATAAGATTTGACTTTTTATATTCGTCATCAGTAAGAAAACTTTTGATACCGTCCTTGAGTCCCCCGTTTTTTATTTCTCCGGTATTATCACAAACTCCAACAAACCGGATCTTTTGGTATAGGTTAAGTATATCGTTACAAAGTTTTTGGTAATCCATATCGAATTCAATATCGTGACTATCTAAAATACTATACTGCTTGTATCCTGACACAAACTGAAATTAGACAACTTTATACTACCAAGTTGAATCTAAACAAATAATGACGAAATGTATTGCACTCCACTCATATAAAGGCGGTACAGGTAAGTCAACAATTAGCTCTAACTTGTCAGCATCTTTAGCAAAAAAGGGATTAACGGTCGTCTTACTAGATGTCGATGTATATGCTCCCAGTCTCCAGGACTACTTTCAATGGCAACCAAAAAAATCGATTAATGATTATCTCTTCGAAAATGCAAATATTGATGAGGTTATCCACGATTTGACTCCTGTATTAAATAAATTTTCATCTCCTAATAGCGAGCAATCTGACTCGTCGAAAGGAAAGCTCTTGGTAGCATTTTCTAGTACTTCAAAGGATGAAATATACAAACTCGACGGTGCAGTAAGACAAGAAGGCTCCAAGATACAATTGTTAAGAAAATTTCTTATGCTAAGAGAAGAGATTGTTTCCAAGTACAATGCAGATTTTGTCATAATTGACACAAGCCCCGGTATCCGATATTGGTCCATCAATTCTCTGGCTATTGCTGATACAATTCTTCTTTCGCTAAAGTTAGATGGTATTGATCTAAAAGGAACGCGACTTCTGGCAAAGGAAATTTATGATAGCCTGACAAAGCTCGGAACTAAATCGTATCTATTGTTAAACAGAGCTGCAGGTTATTGTTTGCCCCCTAATTTGGCTGGTGAACAGACTTCAGTGACGCAAGAAATGTACAATAATACAGTTGGTAATCAGAGCACAGTAGTTTCTAATCTTAGCGCCGACATTGGTATGGACACAATACTTTCTATTCCTTGTTACTGTGATATTCAATTTGATAGTAATGAATTTTTGACGGCGCTGAGATATCCAAATCATCCATTTGCAGGTAAGATTGATGCACTTATAGAAAAACTAAAGAATATTTAGAGTTAAATTTAAAAAATCGAAAGTACTCAACATCAATCAAGATAATGCCTGAAGTAAGGATTCCTGGCCTTTCAAGCTTAGTAGGGCAAGCCACTGCTGAAAAGACTAACTCTGGAATATTATTACTAATGAGCCCTCCTGCAGGAGGCAAAACTATCTTTTGTAGGCAGATGATAACAGATTGCTTGGATAGCGGATTTATGTGCATATATATCAATTCGAGTATGACCCGCAAAGAGTATGAAAATCTTTTCAACAATATAACTGACCCAAAAATTAAGAATTTGAAATTTTTGAATCCCTATTTAGTAACTACTGGCAACAAAGAATCGGATACTTCGGCTAGTATAAACGATCCCAAACTATCCGCTACTCTTCAAGAGATTCGGAATACCATTGAAGAATGGTCTTCATTTGTTACCAATACAATCGAAGGAACACAGCATGGATCTACATCTACCCTTAATGATCTTCCAAAGTGTGCTATCGTCCTTGATTCGCTGACACATATGCTTACCTTATTTGAAGAGGACAAAGCATTGAAGTTTGTAAATGCATTATCGTTTCTTATTAAAGAGTTTGAATCATTGGCGCTAATTACCATATCCGGTACTCAATCCAGTAATGAATCAATTCTGAATAAGTTAAGTTCAATTTTTGATATTGTACTTGAGATCGAAATTCAAGAAGACTTGGATAAGATAAAGCGCAAGCTAAAATTAATATCAATCAAGGGAGCAAGTAGCAAGTCATCTTCAGCACTATTCAATATCGAACAAGACGGAATTTTAAAATTTGAATCAGAAGCAAGTTCGAAACCAAAATTATCTATATGTGGTCTTTGTAAAGCACCGATTCTAGAAGAACCCGAGTATTACCTAGATATGCCATTCCATCACAACCATGTTAAGATTTACATGAAGCTTGCTGGTGCGTTTGGTCAAGCTCGTGTATCTGATGCAGGCCCTTCAGGAGTATTTGATGCCACATTTTTCTTTGTAGATGTAGTAGGCCTGTCAGACCCCGCCCTATCTGTGAGAAGGCAGATAGAGAAGATTGAGGCATTAAATGACATGATAAGTCATTGCGATACCTTCAAGAAAGCATCTGATAAGAGAGTTCTTCCCACAGGTGATGGCATGGCGATAGGTTTCATGTTAAGCCCTGAATCTCCTCTTCAGCTTGGAATCGATTTGCATCAATCTTTAAAAAAATATAACACTCATACCAACAAGGAAGATGGATCGTTTCTTGATGTTCGAATTGGTATTGCCTCTGGAACGGTCTTTATAGTAAACGATGTAAATTCCAATCAGAATATATGGGGACCAGGCATTATTTTTGCTAGACGTGTTATGGATGTTGGGGACGCAGGACACATTTTGTTAGCAGGGCCACTAGCTGAATCCTTATTGACTTTGGATGACAAGTACAGAAGTATAATAAATTTACTGGGCGACTATCAGGTAAAACATGGCCAGATAATAAAGATATACTCTGCATACTCTTCTAACGAATTTGGCAATCCTGCAATGCCTGTACGTTTTAAATCTTAGTATCTAAAACTCCCGAAACGTAGATATTGTTACTAGATGAATTACCTTTTACTCAACATGATGGTCACTAGAAAGATCCGCTCTCAAAATGATACTTTTAGTAATTTAGACTGGTATACTCTAATTTTCATATCTAAAATGGATTTTATCCGCACGATTGATTCAGTATTCTTTAGCAATTAGCAATTGGGTCTACAATAGGATCTAGTATGAAAATCCCAAAAGAGGAACGAATGAATGACTTCTTAATGCTTATCGAATTTTGAGTACAGCCCTAAATCTTAATTCCCCCTTCACAACCTTTTCATAGGCCATATTCATGTCGTCCAATGGAAAAGATTCTGTCATAACACGAACCTTTCCTTTGGCTACATAATCTAGCGCTTCATAGAGATATTCTCTATCATTCTGAATTGATCCTATAATGCGTCCTCGTCCCATCAGTAAATGACCTGTCACAATTAGAGGCTCGTCTGATAACCCCATTAAAACTAGCCTCCCATCTGGTCTTAAACCCTTGAGAGTATCACTTGTAGCCTTGTAAGAGTTACTTGTGGCTAGGATCACATCTGCTCCACCAGATTTCTTTAGACCTTTTCCATCTGATACCACGACATCTGCACCCAGTTTGTGCGCTAACTCTTCTTTATCCTTAGAATGTGTAATAGCAATCGTTTCAAATCCACTGACCTTAGCATACTGAATTGCTAGATGTCCTAAACCACCTACACCAACAATTGCTACACGCTCATGGGGTTTAGGTTCGGCAATCCTCAAGCCGCTATAGACAGTATATCCTGCACAAAAAATTGGTGCTGCCTGTTCATATTGTAATCCTTCGGGTAGTAGCTGCGTCGCATCTGCATATGCTACCATATATTCTGCATGCCCTCCAGCAATGTTAACACCAGTTCCGATCTGCTCTAAGCAAAACAATGACTTTCCTCTTTGGCACCATTCACATCTACCGCACGTATGTTGTGTCCAGGGCACACCAACCCTATCTCCTACTTTTCTAGTTGTCACATTTTGACCTAATTCGACTATTTCGCCAACGGGTTCGTGACCTAATGTATTGGGAAAACGAGCTGGAAGAATACCTTCGGTCAAATGTACGTCAGTATAACAGATGCCGCTTGCATGCATCTTGATGAGGACTTGATCTGGTCCTGGTTTAGGGGTTGGAACATCTTTTAGCTGCCATTTGCCGTGAACTTCTGGAACTATCGCTGCTTTCATTATGAATCAATGTCTTTGTAATATAGGCCTAAAATATTTCTTTTGAGCATTAACTGAACTAAAACTAAATCCAACTCATAAATAAAAAAATCCAACTCATAAATAAAAAATAGTGCTCCACATAGCAATGCCAAAAGAATCTTAGCCAGTTATTCTTAATCGTACTTACCGTAGCTATTTACGCTGGGGCTATTGTAACTACCAATCTAGAAGCATTCTGCCAATTTGATCAAATGTTCTCGTCACAATCGCTATCCTAATCTAATCAGACCAATAGTTAAAACCAATCCTCTGGTTTATAGACATATAACCCTCCTTACTAATAACTCCTTACTAATAACTAGTAATTTAATCAAAAATACGTTACCATTAGTTATTTTTATCATGTTTACATTGGATGATAAACAAAAAATTGGGTCACCATCTGATACCATTTAGATCTCTTACCGTTACCTTCAAAATACGATTTCAAAAAAATATCTCAGGGTGGAAAGATGAACAACCTGAACCCCATCCTCCCCTACAGATTTCCAACCACTATTGATACTTTTGTCTAATTCGCATCAGTTGAACTTTGATAAAAGACGACGAATAGGACTATGAAGCTCCTACCAGTTCGACTGAGCAGTTTCGTGGATACTTTTAATAAATCTACAATAAATAATTTTTCTTACTTTTTAGGAATATTCCAATTAGCAACAACTATTATGACTTAGGAGGACATGTCTGCTTTCCATTTACAGAATAACAGTTGGGAGGTAGATAGATATCACTATTCTCAGCAGCATTATTTGAATCGGAAATAAAAAAGAACCAGAGACCAAATTTTAGACCTGCAACTAGGACTATTATTATTGCTAGAATTAATCTTCTGCCAAATAATCTCGATGGAGGATTAGAATTGTCAATGTCCTCAGGGAAAGTCATTCTGAATACTACAGTTAAAAATAACTATTAACAGTTCATAACATGAGTTATGCGTCGAGAAGCCTTATGGGAGGCTAACTGTGAAACAAAAAACAATCATTCTTCCCACAGACCTATTAAAAAGAAGGGATGTACTTACGATTAAATGGAAAATAAATAATTATCTGAGTTGAAATTTTTACCGTTTCAAAGTGGTATTCAAACCTTTTGGTACTTTCTTTGATTTACAAGAACGTTTGATAGTCCAAACAAATGAACCATCTTTGTTAAAAACAATCTTATCTGATTCGTCCAGATAGTCCAGTCTTGTGCTTATCGTAGGATACATTACCCTTCTACGAAGACTTTGAAATAACTGATGCTTGGATCTGAAATATTTTTTTTCTCTAGTTTATGTTCGACCATTCTAATCGTAGACAGTTTAGGTTGATGTAAAATTACCCTCATAAACAGTTGCGTGCTATAATTTATATAAAGATATACAATGTAGAAGGACCTTTTTTACAAATTTCGATACTCGATAAATAAACAAAGTATAAATTATTTTGTATTGCCACTTTTTACATTGAAGGAAATACGCAGTAGTATTGGCGGCAGTGTTTTTCCAAAAGTAAGTATGGCACTGGCACTTACAATTTCGATAGTGGCCGATCTGCTGGACTATACTGCGGCACCATTGATCGGCATGCCCATCATAGGAGATGTATTTGATTTAGTTGTAATGAGTATGCTATACTCTATAACTAAAAGTAAGGTTTTATTCATAATGAATCTCGCTGAATTCGTACCTTTTCTTGGTGACTTTCTGCCAGTCTACACGGCTTCTACAATTATTTGGATATTAAGAGAATCAGGATATGATGGTCTACTTATAGCTAGACGACTATTAAGATTACTTTCAAGTACTCAGAGCCATGTATGAGGTGGCTTTATCTGGATCATTCAAATATTCGGAACCTCATCTAGACTACATTAAATGCAAAGTCTTGTGAACCCAGAAATTCTATTTTTAGTTCTGATACAATCTCCAATCATAGTGCTCTGGTTGGATCCGAATTGCCAGCATTGCTGATACAAACTCATTCGGACCTTAGTATATAACATAACAAACAAACACAGGAATCCGTCGGTATTATTATCAATTTTGAGAAGTTGATGAAACAATGACACAGTATTATGGTATATACTTAACTAGACTTTTTAGTCCTCTTTCGATGTTTTTTAACATCTTTACCTAACTTTGTAACTTGTCTGACACTATCAACCTGAATATCGTCAGTTCTGGTCACCAAAGTACTTAATGTGGGTTTAGCATCTCTGCCCAAACTCAATGCCTTTTTACCTTTCCTCAATATAGATAATGTCATTCCCTTCGAATTGAGTGTTTCACCTAATTTCTTCGCTGTTTTGAGTCCATCAAATAATCCAATGCTGCTATCACTTTCGGCGGTACCAAATATCGATGCATCGCTCACGTCCAGAACAACTCTGTTGCCTTCGAGAGATACTGATAGGACCTGTTTATCTTGAACATCTATAATAATTTTACCTTGAACGCTTTTCAAAATTTCGGCTAGAGTATTTACGGTTCTAGTTTCTGGGTCCAATCGTGAGTTGGGAGGTCGACTTGTGTCCAATTTATTCTATATTAGTGTGTCCAATTTATTCTATATTAGGTGACTTATTTGATAGCTGAGTGGTTAGAGTAAACTTCCCATCCAGCCTCCACTTTGCGCTTCCTAGTTCTTTACCCTCTGGCCCTGTAGCTTTAGGTATATCGATTTCAAAATTTTGAAAATTATAGGTAACTTCCATGTTCTTTCCAGTCAACTTGTCCACTACTTCCTTTAGGATGTCAGCCCACTGAGATCCACTTTCCTCTACTTTTTTCCCTACGTAGTTAGCTGCCTCTGAGGCCTCATTTCTTAAATTTTCCATATCAAACTAGAGCCCACATTGTTTATATCGATTACAATGTTAACGTGCCTAGTAAATCATAATAGGAAGAATGTTCTTTATCTAAGGAGTATTCATTTACTTTTGCAGTTCTTAATGACATAATAAGTTTTTTCATATTTTCAATTCCAGATATTGCTACTAGTCGTATTTCCAATGTTTCAGGTGATACATTTTTGCAGTGAAGGATTTCTCCTGAATTATTGATTTGTTTCTATCTTACATATAATCCTGTAATAGTATGTAGGATTGATAAAGATGTGGACGTGAGAATATTATTTTTGATTGGAATTACTGTTGGCATCGTTCTTTCAAGTGGAACAGGCGTGATGGCAGCTAGTAATACCACAGGAAACAAGACAAAATCTGACGTTGGCTCGGCAAAGGAACTTCAAAAACTAACGAGCAATAACTCGCTTGGCAATTTGCCTGCATTGACGACTTTTAACAATACCGCATCAAATCAAACATCAAATCAAACATCAAATCAAACATCAAATCAAACATCAAATCAAACATCAAATCAGACAGGTAACAAATCTGGATAAAACACCCATATTTTTTTGATAATATTTTTTTGGTAATTCTTTGAGGTTACCCAGAGTAACGTTAATTTATTATTACTCAAATGAAATTTACAGAATTAGGGTTAAAATGAGAGATAAATTCGCATTTATTTATGTATTTCAAATTTAAGATTTTATTTTAGAATGAAAACCTGAATCTTCAATAGAAATCAGGTCAAAACTAGATACACCTACATAAAGTATAATGCTCATAAGATAAACAGAATGTCTGAAAGGAATATGGAAATCCTTAACCTCATAAGTAAATGTAGAGAAATCAGGGACGTCGGAAAAAAGTCTAGCCTTTTAGAATACATTAATCAATTGCTGCCTGCAGAATCAAAGATTAAGCTTCCTGCATTTATTACGAACGATGGCATTGATAATCTGCTAAGCTGGATAGAAGTCAAGATCTCCCCACCAGTGTATGGTCTTTCTACACCTTAAGACTCATTTACATTTGTAAGATTTGCTTGCTATCCTTTTTTTTAATTAAGACATTAAGTGGTACTAAACATTCTGCTCAGCATTTTGAAGCGCGATCTAGCATAAGCTTAATGTTATTAACTCGATGGATATACTCTGCTGATACAATTATGATTGTAATAATGGCATCAATAATTAGAAGAATTTAAATTATAAATAGAATTTTCAAAAATAAGGGATTTTACTACCATCGAGGAAGTATAAACCAAATTTCCGTATGGCCTATTGCTCAATCATCTTCTGTCTCTTTTGATTGGCCTGGTTCTGGTGCCGGCTCAGGTTCTACGTCCCCTGGCTCTTCGGGTTCAGGTTCCACCTGTCCCATTTCTACAGATATATCCGTTAGTGTGGACATTATTATATTGATCCCTCGAAAGTATTTATAGATTTATGTTTATAAAGGGATTACATTCCAGGAGATAGATGATACTGTAAAAGAGGCCACGCATATATACTCCAGCATACGGCATAAAATTGAAAATATAAAGTCTCTAATTGCCAAAAACGTGGTGAATAGAATGAGTTGGTGGTTCCGCACGGTCAGAGTGTGGTACTTTAAAGCGTTAAGGAGTTTGATGATATATGCTTAACTAGTCTTTTAGTCTTCCATCGACCTGTTTTAATATCCTTACCAAACTTAGTAACTTGCCTGACACTGTCAACATAATATCGTCACTACCGGTTACAAAGGAATTTATTGTAGAGGTGGCATCTCTGCTTAAACTCACCGCCTTTAACTTCCTCACCCTCTTGTTTTGATGAAAAATAAAATAAATTAACATTCTTTAACATGTTCTTGGTTGCTTGATATTCTATCTTTGGAATTAGAAGAGCGATTAGAGCTGTACTTCAATTTTTCATGTCCTACAACAAATTACTAGGAAAAGTAAGAACCACTTAGAATCCGTATTATTCCTAGTGACTACAACAAATTACTAGGAAAAGTAAGAACCACTTAGAATCCGTATTATTCCTAGTGACTCCGAATGTGATATGTCTTCATTTATTGACTATGCTATTTAACATTTGTTCAAACTTATCAACTGTAATTTTCCAATCATACCTAAGAGCATTTCTTCTGGCATTTTGGCAATAATTAGAATACTCTTGTTTTCTATTGTCCCAAAGATCTTTGAAGTATAATATAGCATTTATAATTTCATATTGTGTTGCATTTACCAGAAGTCCAGTTTGTCCACCTATGACAGTTTCCCTTGGACCGGCTATATCGCTTGCTATTACTGGGGTCCCTGCCGATTGAGCTTCTAAAGACGTAAGGAGAAATGTCTCAAAGCGTGAGGGAGAAACAAAAACATGTGCAGACTGGAATGCCTCTACCAGTTTTTCTTCATCAACGTAAGAGGAATATATAACGTTGGAAAATTTTTTTTCAAGATCTTTAACGATATACGCAAGAGGTCCTGCACCGAATATATGGAAATTCAAGTTTTTCTCTTGTGAATCATTTATCTTTCTAATTACTTCAGCTAATATATCAATACCCTTCTGATATACCATCCTTCCAGCAAACATCACAGTAAATATATTCTTCTTCTGACCGGGAATATAGCGAACGGTATCTACTCCATTTGGAAAATTGTAAACATTCCTATATCGCCAGGATTGCAACATGCTTTGGTCTTCCTGGTTAAGAACATGAAATGCATCAAATTTCTTACTCAGTGATTTATTTACTACTCTATAGTATAATCTCTTCATCATATTCCCAATTTCAGGAAATAATCCATGATACCCAGAAATAATCTTTATATTTTTATTGTTACCTCTTTTAAGTAAGAATACAATCACTTCATTTACTGGAAAGGCATTATTAAAATATAAAACATCAATATTCTCAATCATCTTAGCAATTTGTCTAATCGCTGATATAGTCGGTATTACAAATAATCTTTGATAATTTTCATACTCAAAAACCCTAACGCCATGCCTGTACAAATTTTTTTGAATAATTTTATTTTTATTGTCTCCATACTTGGTCGTCAATATAATAATTTGATGCCCTCGAGTAGAAAGTATAGTCGCTACTTGTTCAACCCATTTCTCAAATCCACCGCCGTATCCTAAGTTTAGAATACTATAAAATGCTATTTTCATTTTACCATTATCCTTGTTTTGCCCATAAAATTTTTATGCACTTTGTATAGCTGTATTGATATACTATCCTATTATTATGTTACTAATCGGCAAAGACAATAGATTCAATTAGAACCAGCAAGTCCTCAATTTTCGTTTTCATTTGTTAACCTCCAGCGTTAGAGCACAAATATCCATAAACTCATTCGGTAGGAAAGTGCCAGGAAAATACAACAAGAGATTGGAGCAATGACTTGATTATTTTATCAAATTCAGAAAATAACAATAACAACGCAGACATAACACTGCAAGGACGATTTTAAGACTATTCTCCAAATCTTTCGCAAGTAACCAACGGGGTACAATTCTCAATCTGCCTGCTACTATGGAATCTTGCCTTTGACCTACAGTAGACCCTGTTTGTTGTGCTTTTTCTACCATTTTCTACCATCCAAGTGTTTTTGCAGACTTCACAGCAGCATCATCTAATGCTTGCTTTGGTTCCTTGATGCCATACTGGACCTCATTTATTGCTTGTCTTATATGCTCAGCTATAGATGGATATTCTGGTATAGTCGGTCTTCCATGTCCAAATTGAATTAGAGAAAGCATTTCCTGTGAATAGGGTAATGTCCGTTCAAAGAGCTTTGAATAATTTCCTTCACCTATTGTCTTTTGCGTAGGAAGGTACAGATATTCGGCTAGCCAAGGTGCAAGTATCCTTGGCTCCAGCATTAGTGTAATCAGTTCCCATGCTAATTCCTTGTTTTCTGATACTGTAGGTATACTTAAAACCCACCCTCCCATCATCGTTAATGTCCGGTTACCTTTATTTGGAACAGGAAACATTGGTATGAATCCTATTTTCTCTTCAAAATTTGATATTTTTTGTTCCGCTGGTGGAAACCAATGTGGTATCCACTGTCCGCCTAAATATATGGCAAATCTCTTTAGTGCAAACTCTTCATCTAAGTTCTTTAAATCTCCATTTTCTGGTTTTATTCCAGCATTAGCTTGCTCCTTTATGAACTGCATGGCTCTTACTCCTTCAGTACCATTATATGCTGGAAACCAGTATGCTCCTTTTGTAGGGTGCCCACCTTTAAGTTCGATTATATTTCCCCCAAGCATCCATAAGTATGGGTACCATAGGTCAGGTGATAATGCAGCATCGAATAGTATTGTGCCTTGTATTTTTCTGTCTTTTAGTGCATTGTTTAGTTTCTTTGCAGATTCAATATAGCCTTGCCAAGTTTCTAAGCTACTGGAATTAATGCCTGCTTCATTTAAGAGGTCTTTCCAATACCATATCCCTCTTACGTCGGTCCAAGCCCATATTCCATATATTGTCTTATTGTATAGACTGCCATCCAGATTTGACTGATACCAATCTGAAAGGTGTCCCCACTTTTGTGCCCTATCAGTAAGATTAGTTACGAGTCCTTTCTTAGCGAAATCCCCTAGCCATATTTGATCTACAGATATCAAATCAATAGGAGGACCAGATTGATTAGATAATGCGTTTATTAATTTCATTCTAGTATTATTATATAGATTATTAGCATCAATAGCGATTTGAATATCTAAATTAGGATGTCTATTTCTTAATTCTTGTAGTGCTGGTTGTATAAGTGCGTTCCATCTAATAGGATCACCAAGGTTGGTTAGTATCGCTCTAAGAGTAATCTGTTCTTTTTTCTGTTGAATACGATCTGATTGTTGTGGTGACGAAAAAGCAATGTTCACCGGATACACCAAAAGATTGCCAAGCAATATTATTGCAAGTGCTACACCAATGAATGATGATAGTTTATACCCGTTTGTATTTAATTCCAAATGTTGTAATGATAAATAATTTTATCTATAAGGATTTCCCCAAAATGTGAGTGAAATTTACAATAATATTTCATTTTGCTGTTCTAATATCATCAGACATTTTATCTGCACGGACCTAATCCCACCTTATCTATAGCAGTTCTCCAATCGGACTAAGAAGAAGACTGGATGTGAGTTTATGTGGTAAACTAACCAATTAGTGACAATGAGTTAAGTTCAAAAAAGTTTGTCTCTATCTGAATAATTAGCATATTTCCAACGAACATGTAATTCATACGGGTTCTGAATCTTAATTAAAAATGTTGCAGTACCATTCTTAGTGGCAAGAGGAGTCAAAACAGGTCTAAATACAAAAAAAATTTGACAGATGCGTGACTAAAGTCAAACGTAAATCCGGTAAGAAGGTTAACCCATATGCAGTTTCTAATGCAAGTATGTCTGGCAAAACAAGACTTAAAAGGAAATAGCATACGAGGATATTAGCTATTGAATAAAATACCCCAATGATTTCTTTTCCCGCTTATTCTTTATAATTACTTAATATCTTATGCCTCTTTTAAGGAAATAACTCGTAATTATTCAGATATACTTGATGGAATTACCAATAAACATGCGAAATTGCAGAGCATATCATTTTTATGTGAAAGTTTTTCTAAAAAATCTCTACAAAAGGTCTACAAAAGGTTAAAAAAAGAAAGGTATTTGCGGAAGAGAGAAATTATTCCTTCTTATAATTCTGAGCGTCTTCCTTGGTTATTGAAAACCAGACTTTGTCTCCATCAAAGCGTTCGACCAGACTTTTTGGTAAATAAAATTTGTCCTTGTCTACAAGCCCTCTTTTAGTAACGACTATTTCGGGCTCTAATTCATGTACTTCACCCAGATCATAATCGTTTTTACCTCGTGCTTCTTTCCTTAAGATATCATCCCAGTTAGTTATGTTGCTCATGACAATTATGGGTCAACATTTGATTTAAGTATTCAAAGTGTCAATATCAAAGTATGGTTAGGACCGGGTTAATTGAGGGCTGGGTGACTTCTAGGATCATCGACGCATTGAATTGAGCTAGATCTCAGTACTAAAAAAAGGAACTTGCACATTACTATATAAACTTTGTAGTACTAAAGTATTTGATGAAATCATTTAGTCATACCAATATATTGTTGATAGTGATGCTTGGTTTAGTTACAATATCAGGAAGTTTTTCTGCAGGAAAATTTGTATCTGGTCAACAAACATTAGACATTAAGACTCCAGGCGGTAATGAGGCTTTTGGCGGAGAAAAGAAGGGCACTGTGGAGCTTGTTCCCAAGGAACATACTGTCAATATAGTTGCAAATATATCTACTCCACCCAAAGAAGGTAAGGTATTCGAGGGCTGGCTTGCAGACGTTGGTGGATCTGGTTATGAGCTAAGTTTGGGAGAATTCTCAAAGAATGGAACACTTGACTATATGGCGACGATGGTAAATCCATATACTTATACACAATTCCTTGTCACAGAGGAACCATTTGAGGATGCAGACCCTAATGCTGCATCGGTAGTTGCAGGGGCTAAACTTGTAAGTCCATTTGGACAGTAAAAAAAACTCTTTTTTTAGTGTACTTTATTTTGAGAATTTGCACATTTTACACAACACGTTCGACTGTTATTAATACGACCAAATTTGTAAGTACATCCCACCTCAAAAATCACTTTTATATTTTGTTGACGATATTAAATCCGAAGATTTGACTTGAGTACTATTCTTTCTTATAATAAAAATCAAGTGAAAGTAGATGGATCTATCGAAGATTTGGATAAAGGATATAATGTTTGGATGGATGTAGTAGATCCAAATGAAAAAGACCTTGACACTTTGGCACATAAATTCAATTTAAATCAGGATGCTATTCAAACATGTCTTAACAAATCGAAGAAGCCAGAAATTCGTCAACTAGATAATCATACCTTTACTGTCATTGTTGATATGAAAAATAAAGATCCGGAAACACTTCTCGTAGAAGCCGTGTATTTCTTTCTTGGAAGAAACTGGTTAATAACAATCCATTCGTCGGGGATTGATCTTAAACAGATCGTGGAAAGATTATTCAACGTACAAAATGAAACCATAAAGCAGACACGTATAGATGCATTATATTATAATATATTGGCAGGACTCGTTACTAAATATGAACAGCTCCTTACGGCATTAGAACTATCTGTAAATGAGTATCAGAGAAGGTCTTTTGTACGTCCATTGCCGGCTATATTCGAAAGTATAGATACGTTATCCAGGCAGACAATAATGTTACGCAGACAGTTTTGGCATGTTCGGAACATTATAAATTTTCTCCTGCATAATGAAAAGGACAAAGATGATGTAAAATACATAGAGATGGTTTATGATGACATATCACAATTGATTGATTTTGTTGAGTCATATGAAAGCACTATTAATTCAATAAGAGAGCTATACGTGGCCAAGGTGTCGCTCCAAATTAACGAAACAATGAGAGTACTTACCATGTTTACGGCCATATTACTTCCACTTGGTCTTATTGCGGCGATATATGGTATGAATGGAATAGATTTAAAGAATATCATGGAAATGCCCGCAGGCTTTTTGATTGTATTAATAACTATGGCATTTATTGTAATCGGGCTTGTTCTGTTTTTTGTCAAGAAACGCTGGATAGTAGTTGGAAAAAAGGATTCGAATTCAGAACCCGTATCTTGATGAATGAAATAACATAATTCGAAAATAAGAGATCGAAATCAAAGCTAATAAAGATGAATCATCTTACGAAACATCTGCCTATGAACATTCAAAAGCATCAGCGGCACTGGATAGATTAAATGTAAGCATAGAGATAATTTGAATGAAATATTAGTTCATCTAAATTGTAAAATATGAAAAATTACTCGAGATTACGATCTTAGAAATTCAAATTATCTTCTAGTTCTCATCCAATCAATTTTTGACTTCTCGCCTGCAAAATTCTGTACTGACCTAATTTTGGAATACTTGTGTCGAATGGCGAATAACAAACCAGCTAGAAATACAAAAGTCCCTATGACAATTTCATAACTTATTAATGCATCTGCCACTAAGTCTGATTATTTATAGATTAATAAAAATCTAATTCTAGATCTATCAGCTTCAAATTCCTGAACAGTTAGATATCAGCAGCAGTTTGAAGAAAATTAAATTAGAATCTTGAGCCTAGAATTGAGTAGTGTGGACATAGTTAGTTTAAATCTTTTAGTGAACAATGATTATTGATGTCGTCCCCTTCATCGTATCAAGAAAAGGCTCAGATAATAGGTGACGAAAAGCAAGCAGACGCGACTATTGCCGATGTAATACGCAATGCAAAGAAATACGTGAATATTTGCGGTGACTCTACTTTACCAAAGTTCACATTATCTGAAACAATAAGAAAAGGATCTCACCAAGCCAAACGCAAAGGGGTGAAAATTAGGTATATTACGGAGATTACAAAGGATAACTTGGCTTATTGTAAACAAATAATGAAAATTGCTGAAGTTCGTCATTTGAACAAAATTGTTGGAAATTTCGTAACAAGTGATAGGGAGTATTTAGGACAGTCCTCAGGACATAATTTTTTATCGCATCTAGTATACACTGACGATGATAGAATGCTGGAACAACACAATCATATCTTTCAAAATTTATGGAATAACGCTACTACTCAACAAGACAAAATATCTAGCTTTGAAGTGGGAATTGATCCCGAAGAAGTACAAGTGTTATCTGATCCACTCGAAATAAGAAGCACATACATAAACCTCATTAAGTCCGCCAATTTTGAGATATCTTTGATAATAGCAACACCTAAGGCACTGCAAAGAAATTATAGAGGAGGGATAATAAGTATGCTAATAGAAGCTGCTGAAAAAAGGAACGTTAATGTTAATTTAATAATTCCTACCTATGATAAAGACGTCATCAATGAGGATTTTTTCCGGAATGAATCACTGGCAACAAATTTTAAATTTAGAATGAAGACAATTATGCCTGCCATAAAAGAAACTCACATGATTAAAACAACTTTTTTAATAATAGATAGAAAATCATTATTTATTATAGATGTAAAGGATGATAGTCAAGAAAATTTCACAGAAGCTGTAGGATTTGCTACTTTTCACAGAAACAAATCCAGAACAGAGTCTTACAGTTTTATATTTGATACCCTTTGGAGACAGGCAGACTTACACGAATCCTTGAGAGGAGCGAACAAGAATCTCCTACATGCCTACGAAAAATTGAAAGAACACGATGCAATGGAGAAGGAATTTATCGATCTTGCTGCCCACGAATTAAGGACACCTTCTCAGTCCATAATAGGCTATTCGGAAATGCTCAAGGCTCTGCCCGAAAGGAACAAACAATATGAAGAGGCTATATCACGAAACGCTGAAAGACTTTATTCTCTTGTAACGAACATGTTGAGTATTGCAAGAATTGAATCTCAGACTATGAAACTTAACAAAACGGTTTTTGATTTAAATTTAAAGATCCAAAATGTGATTAGAGATATCAGTCAACAAGTAAATTCAGATAAAAGAGATAAAGTTAGAATTGATTTCAATCCAATTGGAAAAATCAATATAATAGCTGATAAAGAAAAGATATTTCAAGTGTTTGCAAACTTACTAAATAACGCAATAAAGTTTACGGGACATGGTACAATTACTATAAGTGCAAAGCAGGGAAATAATACAAACGAGGCAATTGTCACGATTAAGGATAGTGGTCCAGGTATTGATCCGGAAATAATTCCTCATCTATTTTCGAAATTTAAAACAAAATCGGAAAAAGGTCTTGGTCTGGGGCTATACATTTCAAAAAGCATTGTTGAAGCGCATCATGGTAATATAGAAGCTTATAATAACCCAGACTCCAATGGGGCTACCTTTGTTGTGACGTTACCTTTGAAGTGATAATTTATTGAGATAAATTACATAATTAAATTTGGAAAAGATTTAGTTCTTTGACCCGATAAGGTGAATCTTTAAGAAAATTTTAAGACAAGTTAGGAAACTTTGAGAAAATATTTGGCCGTATTGTCAGAAAAAGGGTTAAATAAAATATGGTATAAGAGCTAACATGGAAAGTTTGAAAGAAGAATCTTCAAAGGGCACAAACGAAGATAATAATGCAGATGGTAGTATCTCGAAGTGGTCTGACGTTGTAAAAGACATTGTCGATAAGCTGACAGGCAAGGATATGGAGGTAACTTACGATTTTCAGAATTTACAAATTGATATGCCGAAAGCAACTGGACCAGAAGGTAAAGAATTAGGTAGTGCAAAATGGAAGATCAATGGCAAGTTCACAATATCTACTCAACTTCACGAAAAATCAAAGACAATGGAATAAATTTTTCTGACTGGGTCTTTCTATATTGACTGAAGAGAACATTTTCGTAAAAAATGACACTTCAGCAATATTGGATGGTCTGGCGACCATTGTAAAGAGGTCAACTGGGAAAATTAGCATAAAAGTAAATGATAGAACCGCGCTGGCCCTTGATTTTAAAGGGAGTACGTTATTACTTAATATCATAGATCCCACTATTCTCGGCATTGTGGAACAAGAGAGGAACGAGCTTGGATTATTTGAAAAGTTTAAAGTCGCAAAAAAAGTGGGCACATTACTTGATATTAAAGGGTTGAGCATTTCTATTCTGCGAAAAGGAAAAAAAGC
>Ga0137367_10001290_pt1 | contig 19499 bp, 13 predicted proteins | sample SagtaG_14_FD_104939 | JGI IMG/M metagenome (GOLD analysis project Ga0137367, IMG submission 104939) | Vadose zone soil microbial communities from Sagehorn Ranch, Mendocino, California, USA - Sage1_L_80_16 metaG | ecosystem: Environmental > Terrestrial > Soil > Vadose zone | place: USA... | reverse complement strand
TCCCACTTTCCCACAGCTCCGGCTGCGGGTATTTTAGAAACCACGCAAGACCAAAACATCGTATGATCCCGTGTGCGGAAACTGGGGGCAGGTCACTGGTTGCCATATAATTCGAGTCGCGCTCCCCGGAAAGGGCTTCAGCCCCAACCATGTTCATCCCTGGCCGAGCCGCTTGGCTACTAGCCGGCAGTGTATTTCTTTTCAGTATTGCTCTGTTTCCGGCTAAGTCGTTTGCGGCCTCCGGAAACAACCCAGTTCACGCCCGTTCTCATGCAGACTGGAAGAACCAACCCAAGTTCAAGCCTAATGAAGTCATAGTCCAATTTCGCCCGAGTACATCCGCAAGTTCACGGCTCCGAGCTCACGCATCGGTTGCCGGGCAAGTGGCAAAGAGCTGGGGTTCTGTTCCGGGAATGCAGTTGGTTCGTGTACCTCAGTCCATTGGCGTGCGCGAAGCGATTCGCCGCTATCGGCTCGATCCGACGGTGCAGTACGCCGAACCGAACTACATCCTCCACGCGCTAGCCACTCCCAATGATCCCTCCTTCAATCAGTTGTGGAACCTTCAGAATACCGGACAACTGGGTGGCGTTGGCGGGGCAGACATTCACGCTTTACAAGCGTGGAACATTACAACCGGCAGTGCGAACGTCGTCGTAGCTGTGATCGACACGGGCTTCGATTACAACCACCCCGATCTCGCTGCTAACGTCTGGTCTAGCCCAACGCCGTTTTCAACGAATGCCAATGGCGTGAGCATCAGCTGCGCCGCCGGAACCCACGGCTATAACGCGATCACCGGAATCTGCGATCCGATGGACGACAACGATCACGGAACGCACGTTTCGGGAATTATCGGTGCCGTGGGAAACAACGGTACGGGCGTCGTCGGCGTCAACTGGAATGTTCAGTTGGTCGCGTGCAAGTTCCTCAACCAATACGGCACTGGCAACATATCGGACGCAATTACCTGTCTCGACTACATCAAGGCGCTGAAAGACAACGGAGTCAACATTGTTGCCAGTAACAATAGCTGGGGAGGGATTCAGTTTTCGCAGGCCCTGAGTGATACGATCCTGGCGCAGCAGCAGGATGGAATCCTGTTCGTCGCTGCGTCGGGAAATGATTTCAGCAACAACGACCTGCTTGCGACGTACCCAGCGTCGTTTGACCTACCGAACCTGATCTCCGTCGCAGCCACGACTCGGTTTGATACCTTGGCCAATTTCTCCAACGTGGGCACACACTCTGTGCACCTTGGGGCTCCTGGACAGGAAATCCTGAGCACGACGCCGAACAATACCTACAGTGTGTTCAGTGGAACCTCGATGGCTGCGCCGGAAGTTACGGGCGTTGCCGCGCTACTGGCAGCCCAGAATCCTGCGTATGACTGGAGAACAATCAAGAACTTGATTCTGACCGGCGGAGATCCGAATTCTGCGCTGAATCAGACCATCACTGGCCGCCGGCTGGATGCCTTCGGTTCGATGACCTGTTCGACGGGAACGGCGCAGTCGCGACTACAGCCGGTTCCTAGCGTAATAGCCGGAGCTGTAGGAACACCCATCAAACTTGAAGATCTCGCGATCAAGTGTGGACAACCGAACGGGCCAGTGCAGGTTACGGTTTCGCCCGGTGGAACGGTCGTCAATTTGGTGGACGACGGAAGCAACGGCGACGTGGGTGCGGGAGATGGCGTGTTCTCGGGAAGCTGGACGCCGCCTGCGCAAGGCAACTACACACTCACCTTCCCTGGTGGCGATATGGTTAGCGTCGAGATTCTGGCGAACTACACGCCATCCTCGACAACGTATACCTACGTTTCGATCACCGGAACGAATCTGAATTTAGATGATGACTCGGTCGCGACTGTCCAATCACCATTCCCAATCAACCTCGGCGGAGGAAGTTTCAGCACTCTGTATGTAAACAGTAACGGGACTGTCAGCTTTACAGAAGCATTCGACGGATACCTCCCGCAGCCCCTGCCGCAGCAACTGCCTTCATCAGGGAATCTGTTCTTTGGCCCGCCTTTTTTCTCTATGGTCGCGCCGTTTTGGCAGGACCTCTATCCGATACCGAATACTAGCCAGAACGTCTTCTGGGCGGTCGCTGGCAGCGCTCCCAATCGGCAACTTGTTGTCGAGTGGCGAAACGTTCTCAGCTTCGATTGCAGCAACGACCAAACTGCCAACGTCACTTTTGAAGCAGTTTTCAACGAGAACTCCAGCGATGTGCAGTTCAACTACGCGAATGCCGCTTTCGGCGGATACTGCGCTAACGAGGATCATGGGGCCGCAGCATCCGTTGGAATTCAAACCTCGCCCGGAACTGGGGCGCAGTGGAGCTTTCTCACTCAAGATATCGGAGATAGCACTTCGATCCTGTGGCAGCTTCCCTCAGGCACAACTCCGCCGCCGAATCCCGTTCCCTCAATCACGACTCTATCTCCGAGTTCAGCGCAATTAGGCTCAGCTGGTCTGACCATCACAGTTACCGGCGCGAACTTCGTTCCGCAGTCAAGAGTGCAATGGAGAGGAAGCGATCGGGTCACAACTTACATCAGCAGCACGCAATTGAAGGCCGTCATTACCGCAATTGATCTATCGGGGCCTCCTAACAGCGGAGTGGGAGGAAATCCCGTAACGGTCGGGAACCCAGCCCCCGGCGGCGGTACCTCAAATTCAGGCACGTTTACGATCGTCGCTCCGCCTTCCACCATTACTTCCATATCGCCCTCAAGCGCGGTTGCGGGATCATTCAGTTTCAGGCTCAGTGTGAATGGGACGAACTTCCAGCCCGGCTCCCAGATTTATTGGAATGGCGCACCGCTCCAGCTGTTTACGATTCAGTACAGCGCAAACCTGGTGGTCGGGGGGATCTTTCAAAATCAGCTGACTACTCCGGGAACAGTGCCAGTAACCGTAGTCGCGCCGGACGGGTCGCGCTCAAACCCCGCAACGTTCACGATTCAACCTGCTCCGCCAGGTGGCTCGGTTTACTTGAGACAGCAACCAGTTGGGATTCCGAACGGTACTCTGCCTCCCTCCGTGTCATCGCTGCCCAACCCTCCTTATGAGTTCCTGGGCTGGAAGTATGCAATGAGGCGCGGAGGAGAGTATTTGGCTCGGTTTATGCGAGCACGAGCGAATGCAATGACGCCAGCGGGAGCGCCCGGGGCAGCGTCCATCGCGTCGGCTATGTATTCTGCTGCCCCGCAAACCACCAGTCCAGGAGCGTTATCCGTTCCTGGGTTTCTGCTACCAAGATCGTTGCCCGCCAACTTCATTCCAGCCAGTGTCGCAGTTGGAGATTTCAATGGCGATGGAAATCTCGATTGGGTGATTGCGAACGCTGGGAGCAACGACCTGTGGATCTATTTCGGCAAAGGCGACGGGACGGCGTCTCTACCCATCATCATTCCGCTGCGAGGTCAGACTCCCCTGAGTGTGACGAGTGCTGATCTTCGACGAAGAGGAGTCTTGGACCTGATCGTCGCGGAGGCAGACAGTGGCACCGTTGAAGTCCTGTTAGGTAGCGGAAATGGAACCTTCGGCACCGGCGCTCTTTATTATGCCCCGGGCCCACCTTTGAGTGTCGCGGCCGGAGATTTCGACGGCGACGGAATGCCAGACGTTCTGGTGGGCATGTTTGATGCACCAACTACCGGCTCGCTCGCGCTTTTGCCGGGTGATGGCACCGGGCATCTTGGAATGCCGAGGATGTCTCCAGTCACGTCGATAGACCCCACCATTGCAGCATACCTCTCAGTGGCTGACCTGAATGGCGACGGTCGGCCAGATGTGGTGCTGGTCAATCAGTTCAATACCGAGTTGCTTTCGTTTGTAAACAAAGGAGACGGGACGTTCAAACAGGCGCAAACCGTGATGGGCACCTCCGCGCCTGGCCAATTTCTCCTCAACGTTGCCCTGGGAGACTTGAATGGCGATGGTTGCCCAGACGCTGTAGTAACGGACACGTTTGCCGATGCATATGTGTTTCCTGGCAATTGCGACGGTACCTTCCAGAGAAATTTTGCCGCCTATCAATTCTCGGAGTACGGAGTTGGCGATACGGCTCTCGGCGTTGCCTTAGCGGATGTGAATCACGATGGCAAACTCGATCTTGTCACTTCGGGATTCGTGCTCAGCGAGTACGGCTTCCTTGGGCAAATCGGAGGAAACATCATCAGCGTTTTGTTCGGAGACGGAAGCGGAGGCTTCTCATCTCCGCAGCTGTATCGCGGCGAAGCATCCATGGTCGGACTCGCAGTGGCGGACCTGAACAAGGATGGATTCCCCGATCTGATCACTGCGAATCAGGATAGCGACTCCGCAGGCGTGTTCCTCAACGACGGCAAGGGAGGATTCGGTAGCGATCGGGGCAGCTACGTCGGCTGGATCAGTGGTTCAGGTGCCGAGGGCGTGATCAATGCGCCAATTTCGAACTTCGTTCCGTCGGATTTCAATGGTGACGGAAAGCTCGACCTTGCGTTTTTGGAATACGGGCAACTCTATCCTGATCCCGTTCAGCTCACGATACTGCTAAACAACGGCAACGGAACATTTTCGCCAGCTTCCCGCTATGCCGTAGCCGACGCCCCATCATTACCGATCTACTTCAAGTTTGGTGACTTCCGCAATACTGGGCATCCGGATTTTCTCGCCGTCGGCGACTCGCTCACGTCTAGCCTCTCATTCGTTTCGTTCGCTCCTAACAACGGTAATGGCACATTCGGGCCCGCTGTCACCACCAGCTTCCCAGCCGGACAGGTGTTGCTCGCCCTTGGGGATTTCAACGGCGACGGCAGACTCGATTTTGTTGACGCGAACGGAAACTGCGCAGGGGGCTCCGTTTGTCTGACTACTTTCCTGGGAAATGGTGATGGAACATTTCGACAGGCCGCCAGTCTCCCACTGAATGGAAGCTCGACGATAGGCGCCCCCGGCTCGCTCTACGCCGGGGACTTCAACAAAGATGGCAAGCTTGATCTTCTGTTTGCGCCTCAGAGTCTGTTTCTAAGCATTCATGGTGATTTGCTCGAGTTCCTTGGCAACGGGAACGGAACGTTTCAGCTCCCCGTTCACGTCCTCCAAAATGTGGGGCCGGTGGCATTGGCCGACCTGAATCATGATGGGCTCTTCGATATAGTGGAAGCGTCGCAGCCGGCGTCAATCTTTCAGGCCGGTTCGACTTCGTTCAACATATATCTTGGACAGCCCGATGGCACCTTCGTTCTCATCAATACCTACGCTCCGTTCAATGGGGTCTTTGGCAACTATCTGTTCGGGCCAGGGCTGCTGACCGATCGAACCTCCCCTATGGTTGCCGACTTCAACGGAGACGGTAATCCGGACATCGCGGCCTTCCAACTTGTTCCCGGAGGCAACCAGATTACGTCGCTGCAGCAGGCTTACCTGCAAATCCTGTTGGGAAATGGTGACGGCTCATTCACTCCGTCGTACAACACGGACCAGTTCCACAAAGCAGCCGTTCCGAACAACGTAGCCGATGTCAATGGCGATGGCCGCGCGGACTTGATCGAACTGGATCACTACTCAAGCTCGTTCGATGTGGTGCCGGCAACTGCGGGTCCTGCGTTTCAGATAGGAATGGAGGCAGTGCCCGTAGTAGGGAGTCGTGGCGGAGTGGTCGTAACGCTCAGCTTGCCCTCGTCTTCCCCTACCACTATTTCGCTCGCAGCGAGCGATCCGGCAGTGAGCATCTCATCATCGGTCACTATCCCGGCGGGCACCGTCTCCCAATTAATTCCATTTCAAATTGGCGCGTCGTTCAACGCTTCTCATGTTTTCTCGATTCAAGGGCAACTCGGGACTGAAGTGGAGATTGCGTATGGCTTCCGGGCTGCCGCGAACTCAGGCTCCGGCTTCGTGGTCCTTGCAGCCAATTTGACCGAAGGAGTTCTACCCGGCCAAACCAGTCTCGATTATTTGGCCGAGATCGTGTCGGTAGCTGGGTATTCGAGTATTTTGCAGTTGTCCTGTGCGGGCCTCCCAGTCGGCTTCACCTGCCAATTTGGCGAAAACCCGTTCTCGCTCGCCGCGGGCCATTTCGGTTTTACCTCCCTGAACGTTACAGCTCCGCTCAACGCTATACCGGGTACATATCCATTCGCCATTGTCGCTAAAGACGCTGCCTTTGCGCAGCAAATGAATCTGACACTTACGGTGGGTGATTTTCAGTTGCAGTTGCAGCCAGCATCGCAGTCGGCTCTTTCGGGCGACACGCTCGCTTACAACCTGACGATTGCGTCGGTAAACGGTTACAACCAAAGCGTTGATCTCAGGTGCAGCAAGGTGCCGTCGGGTGTCGGGTGTTCGGTGACGACTCCGGCAGTATTGCTCTCAGCTGGGTCCACTACTACGGGGACTGTCCTGCTGGCGATACCCGCGAGCCTGCCACAGGCAACGTACTCGTTCAACGTGGTCGGCGCCGCTGCGCAGACTTCCCATACGGTTGTGGGTCAATTCACGGTGGGGAGTATCACGGGTTCGATTTCACCGACTTCCGCAACGATCAATGTCGGGACGCAGGGAACCTTTGCATTCACGCTCAACAGCCAAAACGGATACACAGGGAAGGTCAGCCTTCAGTGTGCCCCTTCGGCGAACTATTTCTGCTTCTCGGATGTCGTCACCCTGCCCGCGAATGGAAGCGCGAGCGGCCAGCTGATCATGTCTGTGACTGGGAAGCCGCCGCGTGCCAACGCCAACTCAACCTCTTCTACCATCTCTAAACATGAGCGTACGTCGGCAGTGATAATCCTGAGCTCCATGTTTTTTGCCGGAGTGTGTTTCTTGCCGGGGCTTAAGAATCAAAGCCGATTCAGGAAATCAATTCTTGCTTGTGCGACGGTATGGCTTCTGCTTGCCATCTTCGCATCATGCGGAGGTGGGAGTGGCGGAACTGGCAGCGGGGGAGGCGGTGGTGGAGGAGGAGGTGGGGCGCCGACAACTGTTCAGGTGCCAATCACCGCTCAGTCCGCCACCGGTGGCACGAACCCCATTGCTACCCTTTCAATAACTGTGCCTTGAAAAAGCGCTGTAGTCGAGGTCTCCTGGATGTTATGCCCGTTGCGGATTCAAGCTGTCAACCATGGACTTCCTCTGACGCTTACAATTAGAAAGAGCATTTCACCGCGAGATCGCCCAGGACGCAGATACGACCAACAAACCTATCGTCTTGGGCCGATCCTGCTAGTGCTGCTGAAGCCGGGTGCCCCACATCTGACTTACACTCGGACCACAACCAAACCCGAGGGTGCCCCATTTCTCGCGTTCTTTGCGAGAAGTGGGGCTTTTGCATCAAGCCGCCCGAATCTTCATCTTTAGCACTGACCAGTCATTCACGCGCACCGGCCCCGTTTCCCCGCAGGCGTAAGCCCGAAAGCTGCTCCAGCGCCATTGATCCGGGGACTCGACCAATCCTCGCTTGACCGGATTGCGGTGACTTTTTCGATTCGCTTGCGGGCGCTCCACAGGTTGAAATCGTAGAAGCGCCGCTGCCAGAAATGCCCCACCGGGAGGTCGTCGAACAATCTGAGGTTGGCGCAGCGCTCTTGCTTTGGCCGAGCGGGAAACAGCCGTCGTACAACTCCCAACTTCAGGGCCTGAATGATCACGGATGGATTCCCTCTCTCGGGCTCGCTGATCAAAAGATGAAAATGTTCGGGCATGACCACGTAGGCGACGACCACATACTCATAACGTTGGCGTACCTGTTCGAGAACCTTCACGAACAGATCGCGCCGCCGGGCACTTCCCAAGAGGGGTTGCCGCTGGAAGCAACTTGCGGTGATAAAGTGCAAATCGCCGCGGCCGTAAAAACGCTTGAGGCCTTTGGGCATTCACTCATGCTAGGCACCACGCGCGGCGAGTGTCTGTGATCTCTGAACATGTGAACAGCCCCACTTCTCGCAAAAAACGCGAGAAATGGGGCACCCTCGGGTGGGTTTCATCTGAAAGGTATATTGTTGCTGGTTGAGTGTGCGTCGAGAGGTGCGGCATCCGGCATTCCTGGGCCCTGCATCAAGAGACTTTGTGTTTCCGCGATAGGCGGCCAAAGCATGCCAACCTCAACGTACGGACGGCATCCAAGAAGCTGTGAGACGTACGGCCAGTTTGCTCGTTGTGGCTTCCATTTATTGTGCTTCGGTTTTCTTGTCCCCTGCGGCAAGAGCGCAGGACACAAGCAATTTGCCGGACGCCCCTTCCCGGATGTCGGCTGATTCTCAACACGAGAATGAGGCATACGAAAGGGTCACATCTTGGCATCGCTTGCCGAAGGACTTTCTTCACGATCAAAAGGCCATTTGGCTGTTCCCCGTCCAATTGGGTAAAGGCCGCCACTGGGTGCCGACGCTGGTCGTCACAGGTTTGACCGCAGGCCTTGTCGTCGCCGATCCGCACGCGATGCCCTATTTTCGCTCCCACCAACGCAATCTGGACGATGTCAATGACGTATTCGATACTTACATCACGACCGGTGAAGTTATAGCCGTTCCGGCGTCGTTGATGGTAGCGGGCTACATCAGGCACGATGATTATCAAGTGGACACCGCCATGCTTGCTGGCGAGGCATATGCGGATACTGCGATCGTCGATCTCGCAATCAAAGCTGTCACCCGCAGAGAACGACCGTCTGATGTGCGTCCGGGAGCGCCTTTCACCGGCACTTTCTTTAGCGGCGGTAAGTCACCGTTCAAAGGCAGCAGCTTTCCCTCGGGCCACGCTGCTGGGGTGTTTTCCGTAGCAACCGTTGTGGCGAGCCGATATCACAAGCATGCGTGGGTACCTTGGCTCGCCTACGGCTTCGCAATTGCGATCAGCTTTTCCCGCGTAACTACGGTCTCGCATTTTCCCTCAGACGTTTTCCTGGGAGCCGCGCTCGGGTACACGATTACAAGGTATCAGGTGCTAGTCCCGCGATAGCCTTGAGATGAGCCGAGGTTGATTCTGAGATGCCACCTTGATTCGACGTCGGCCCAGTTGGTGAAAACATCGCTAGCACTCCTGACCTCAGGCAAGTTTGGCTCGAATGGCAAGCCCCAGAAAAGAGAATGCAATCAGGCCAACAGCAAAGAAACTGGCAAGCATCAGGAAAGAAATCGCTCACACACACTCAATCCTCGGCCAGCGACGCTCGCGCAATCGCGGCAGTGAGCCACACTCAAAAGAAAATGCCCGGTCGCGAGTTCTCGCGCCGGGCAATTCAATTCTGCCCTTGGATTAGACAGGTCGGACGTTTTCTGCCTGGAAGCCTTTCGGCCCCTTCGTGACATCGAACTCGACCGTCTGGCCTTCTTGCAGGCTGCGAAATCCGCCTGCCTGGATGGCCGAAAAATGCACGAAGACATCGTCGCCGGACTGGCGGCTGATAAAGCCAAAGCCCTTAGCGTCATTAAACCACTTCACTGTTCCTTGTTCCATTATGTTACCTGTTCTATTGTCTTGAATTTCTGCTGAGAAGAGTCGCTGCGGGTGATAAGAGGTGACGCTGGTTGGCGGAACCGACCTTCAACTGCGGGTGAATCAAACTAAGCTGATAACCATTTGATGTGCGAGCCGTGAAAACGATTCATTCTGATAAAACAGCCGGGCCGACTCCTCTAAATTTCGCGCCATCGTTTGTCATCCGCTGAATTTGCGAACGTCCCGTCAATTCTTCTCATGATTCGCTCGGCCCACTGCGCAGCGGAGCCGACCAGTGAATGGCATTCCACATTCCTTTTCGTACAGATATTCAACATGCAATCCATTCGCGTGGCACACGTACAAACGAAGAGTTAAGCTCGTTCACCGAGGCACATCCGAGCAGCCGGAAAGTGCGTTCGATGTCGGCTCGGATCAAGACTCGGGCGATGTCTTACCGTTTTGAACTAATAAGCATCTCGAGTGCGATGTAATGTGATGAATGCCGTAGCGTCTCTAATCGTTTCTAGTTTGCTGTAAGGCCCAGATAATTTCCGTATCCCACAATCACGGTCGATCCGACCAAACGAAGAAGCGGGAGCTACGGTGAAAGGTGGGATCGCCCGGCCGTCACGAAGCCATCCCAAGCCCCACCAGATTCGCTGCGGCGATAATCACCACAATTCCGGCCCAGAGAAGTCGAATTGAGGCCTTTTTCACGCCAGTCCACTCACCCAGCGCCAGTCCCACCAAGCCGCCGCAAAGCACGTAGATGCTCATATGAAGCATCCAGTTCACATACGATAGGTGCTGAGGAATATTCGCAGAGCCCCAGGCATAGAAGAAGAACTGGAGATACCACATAATTCCTCCAGTGGAGGCGAGCAGCGCATTCTTCGCTATCGTCGGGCCGGACTGGCTGAAGTCGCCCCGCAAAGAAAGGCGCGGGAGCACCGCGAGTCGAATGAAGCAATAAGCCAGGTTGATCACCGCGCCTCCACCCATGATGATCACGTAGCTCGGCAATGCAGTGTACAGCGGATTGACTCCGAGCGAGGTCGCCGCCGTTTGCATGGGCTGCGCGGCATCGATGGCAAAAGACATTCCCGAGGAGAAGATGCCGCACATCACTGCCAGCAGCAGCCCAAGACCCACGTTGAACTCTTCCAGATGTCCTTTGAGCTGTGTTTCTTTCTGATGGCCCGCCCAGGAGACAATTCCCACCCCGATCAGGGACACGAACACGCCCGACATGGTGATTAAGCCGCTGTGGGTCGTGAATAACATCGCTGCCTGACCATGCATAAGCGGTGGCACAAGCGTCCCCACAATCAAGGTGACCCCGATGGCGACGCCGATGCCCAACGACATTCCGAGGTAACGCATCGTCAGGCCATAACTGACGTTGCCCACACCCCACATCGCGCCAAACAGAGCCACCTTTAATAGCAGTAAGCTTGGAACACCAGCGTAAAAGTCATGGAAATTCGGAAGCAGGACCATGCTCACGCCGATCGGAAGCAGGATCCAGGAGAACATACCGGCCAGTGCCCAGGTCGTCTCCCATGACCATTTCCTTACCCGTTCGATCGGCGCATAGAAAGATGCGGCCATTCCCGCACCCACAATGTGCCATCCAATTCCTGCAGCCACAGAGGTCACGCGAAAGTCCTCCCCATAGGACGGCCCAAAATCGTTCGTCTCGTCTCTAGTCCAAGTGAAAAACTTCTTCGAGCGGCTGCATGGCGCGATCCGGAAGCAGGCCGGCAGGTTGCACAAAGAAGTCGGCCATTTCAAGTTGCCACCGCTCATTCACTTCACGCCCGGCCATGCCCCGACGAGCTTCCTCAAAGTTCTCGGTTTCCAGATAACCCGCAAGTACGCCGTCCGCTCGAAGGAACAGAGAGTAGTTGCTCCATCCCGTCTCCTTCAGCGCCTGCAACATCTCTGGCCAAACGCTGCGATGCCGGAGCTTGTATTCCTCAAGCCGTTCCGGTTTCACCTGCAGGATAAAACAAATGCGTTTTCTGGCCATATTCATTTCCCCGAGCGAGTTCTTTTGCTCAGCGCAGAAATGCCTCCGCAAGTCCTCCGTCGACGGGAATGATGTGCCCCGTGGTTTTCGCGCTCTGGTCGCTGAGTAGCCAGACGATTGCTTGCGCGCAATCTTCCGGCAGGATTGGCCGTTTCGTGAGCGTTCGCTGCGCATAGAAGCCGGCGAGCTTGGAACGTAGTTGCTCCGTCTCCTCATTCGGCGAGTAAGGGACCTTATATTTGTCGAGCGACTGCATGACTCGGTCGCGCGGAAACATCGTAGAACCAGCTACAACAGTTGCTGGCGCGATTCCATTGACTCGGACCAGCGGGCTCAATTTGATGGACAGTTCGCGCACCAGGTGGTTGAGTGCTGCCTTGCTCGTGTCATAGGCTTCGCTGCCTTTCTTGGGGACGACAGCATTGGCGGATCCGGCCAGCACCATCGCGCCTGGCAGATTTTGGTCCTGGAATACCCACCCCGTCTCGCGTGCCAGCAAATAGTTCCCGGTGACGTTGAGCATAAATGTGTTCGCCCATTGCGCTTCGGTTAGTTCACCGTCGGCCCCTGGTACCGGATAAATCGCGGCCGTATTTACGACGCAATCGACTCCACCGAACTGTGAGATCGCAAAACTGACGGCGTCAGCCAGACTCTCTGACTTACCGAGATCGGCCTTGATGAACGCGACTTGCTCTTTCGACGAAAGAGAGGCCGCGTCCTTTGCTGTGGCCTCCGCGCCGTCGGCGTCGAAATCGGCCACTATAATGTGGGCGCCTTTTTTTGCAAGCAACAGGGCGACTTCTCTTCCAATTCCGCTTGCGCCGCCAACTACGAGCACGATCTTGCGGCTGAACTCCGCTTCGGGAGGCATGCGACGCAACTTCGCCTCTTCAAGGGCCCAGTATTCGATGCGAAATGCCTCCGAGCGCGGCAATGCCACATAGTTATGAAATTGCGTGAATTCCTTCGACTGTTCAGATGTTCGTGCCTGTGGCAGGGGGCCGGTTGTACTTCCATCCTCCAGCGCATTTGCACCAGCCATCACATGAATAGCGTTGATGAAAAACTCGGTGGTGATGCGCGCTTCTTTCTTGTTCTTTCCGAAGCCAAAAAGTCCGAGCCCGGGAATGAGCACGACCGAAGGATTGGTATCGCGCAGCTTGGGAGAATCCTTGGTGGCAAAGCTGTCGTAATACTTCTTGTAATCGATCCGGTATTGAGTGACTTGTTCCTGGATGCGCGCCTTTAGCGCGTTCGAATCCTCCTTCTGCGGGTCCCAGGGGACAAACATGGGACAGACTCGCGTGCGCAGGAAGTGATCGGGACAGCTTGTGCCCAGCGCACTCAACTCGCGCGCCCATGTCGAGTTCGCAAACGTGAGCGCGTCTTCGTGATCGGTGAAATGGGCAATCACTCGGCGGTTCGACGAAACCACGCCGCGCAATGCCGGCAGGATGTTCGAGGAAATCCGTTCTCGATCAGCGACGGCAGCAGTCGCTGAACCACCAAACAGACTACCCTTCTTCTTCTGGTGCTCGGCCACGAATTCGCCCATCTGATCGATGGTTCGGATGCTGTTCAGGTAGCACTCACGTTGAGTATGGCCCCATGTGAACAATCCATGGCCACCCAGAATGAGTCCTTCGGCGCCGCGATTCTCGGCAACTGCTCGCTTGAGTTGCACCGCGAGTTCGAAACCGGGCCGCTGCCATGGCAACCAGACGATATTGCGCCCGAATTCCCGGTTAAATTCGTCCAGCTTCGGTTTGCCATTGGCGCTGGCTGCCAACGCGATTGCCCAGTCGGGATGGAGATGGTCCACATGATCGAACGGCAAGAAGACGTGCAAAGGAGTATCAATCGAAGCAGCAACTTTGTTCTCGCCAAAAGCTGAGAGCGGGTAGTAGCGCACCATCTCATCTTCGTAGGCTTCTCCGCCATACAAATTCTTGAGTTGTTCCAACCGCTCGAGATACAGAATTGCGAAACCTGACTCTGTGATGGATCCGATATCACCGCCACTTCCTTTCACAGCCAAAACTCGTACGGGTTCCCCACTGAATGGATCAGGCAACTCGAATTTCGAACTGGTATTCCCGCCACCGAAGTTGGTAATCCGCAGGTCGGCGCCAAGCAGGTTCGAGCGATATCGCAATAGCGCCAACTGGTTACCATCCAGACCGGACGCATACCGCTCATCCCACAGGTCCTTCAAGTGAACAAGCTCCTGAATCTCAGGCATAAACCATCTCCGTATAGTGCTGGAACCGCTTCAGGTGGTGTTCCCATCGGTCTGTTTCTCGCGGCTCGAAGATCTCGGTTGGGAAGGAACGATCCACGATCGAGCGAACTTCGGCTAGTGAACTTGCTGCACCCGTCGCGAGGACCTGCATCGCAATGTTGCCAAGGGCAGTGGCTTCCACAGGGCCAGCCAGTACCCGCCGACCTGTTGCGTCAGCGGTGAACTGATTCAGCAAACGGTTTTTGGAACCGCCGCCGATGATCCGAAGCTGTCGGATGGGCTGCTGAATCACTCGCTCCAAATCATCGATGATTTGCCGATATTTGAAAGCCAGACTCTCAAGAATAGTTCTTGCATATGCGCCAGGCGCAAGGGGTTTTGACTGTTGTGTTCTCGTGCAGAAGGCATCAATGGCACCCGGCATATCAGCCGGATGCAAGAACGACTCGTCGTCCGGATCTACCAGAGTACTGAATTCAATCTCGCGTTCAGCCAAATCCATTAGTTCTCGATAGTCATAAACGTCATCTTGCGATGCCCACGAGTGCCGGCAACATTGAAGCATCCACAAACCCATCACGTTTTTCAGAAAACGAGTTGTCCCGCACACGCCGCCTTCATTGGTGAAGTTCAACCGAAAAGTTTCCTCGCTGATGAGCGGGGCATCCAGCTCCGTTCCAATCAGTGACCAGGTTCCAGAACTCAGAAAGGCAGTACCATCGCGCGCACGTGCGACGATTGCAGCAACCGCAGAACCGGTATCGTGCGACGCCGGTGCTATCACCGGCACGTTTCTGAATGCGCCTCTTGGCGCGACGTCTTCTGACAGAGTTCCGACCACAGTTCCCGGCTCAATAATCTTGGCCGGAAGTTCCGAAGGCAAATCGAGCTTGTCCATCAATCCACGAGCCCATGTCCGCGCGCGCAGATTGACCATTTGCGTCGTGGTTGCATTCGTAAATTCACATACGGCATTACCACTCAGCCAGTAATGAAAGAGGTCAGGAATTGTCAGGAGCGTTCGGGCGGCCTTCAATAGTTCCGGCGTATCGCGTTTCGCGGCGAATAACTGAACTAACGTGTTGATGGGCATGAACTGGATTCCGGTCTCCCTGTAGATCTCTTCCTTGGAAACCTTCGCGAACATCAGTTCCATTACACCGTCGGTCCGTTTATCGCGATAGTGATATGGGTTTTGTAGTAGCTCGCCTTGCTCGCCGAGAAGCGCGTAGTCCACTCCCCACGCATCCACGCCGATTCCACCCAGCTCAACTTCTTCCAAACGCGAAAGCGCTCTGCGAATTTCAAGCCACAGCCGAGGAGCATTCCAATGCAATGCACCTGCGCACTCCAGCGGCTCATTGGGAAAGCGATGGACCTCCTCCATCGTGATCACACCGGAGTTGAGCCGGCCTAATACCGCGCGCCCACTCTCGGCGCCGAGGTCGATAGCCAGATAGGGTTTTCCGCCATCAAGCATAGGAAGAAATGCTGTTGAGATTCCGCGCGCCTCGTTCTTTCGTGATGCGTTCCAGGTACCCACTTTCCAGGAACGCTTTCATCGGATCACGAGGCAGACCTTTGGAGCCACGCCAATCCTGAATTACAGGCCGAACGTCGGTGCTGAACGCATCCTGGAGCAAGGATTCCGCGCGGATAAGATCGCACCCCATTTGCGCATGCGAGAGCGCATCGTAATCGACCAGTGCGGCCTTCGCAAACAGCTGTTGAGCCATGCTGACGGTTTGGATTGTCTCCTCAATCTTGCCTTTTAGATTGTGGCTCTGATCAATCATGTACGCGATGTCGGCCTTCTGCCCCGTTTCCCACTCGTAATAGAGAATCTCGTGGAAGATTCGAAACACCTGATAGGGGTCGATCGAACCGATTGTCAGGTCATCGTCGGCATAACGCCGGTCATTGAAGTGGAAGCCTCCCAACATTTGTTCTGATAGCAGCCACGCTACAATCTGCTCGATATTTTGCGAGTGGTAATGGTGGCCTGTGTCCACGAGAACTTTGGCCCGTGGACCTGCGCAGCGTGCGAAATGCAGCGCCATTCCCCAATCGGCGATGTCCGTGTGATAAAAGGCCGGCTCAAAGGGCTTATATTCGACCAGCAATCGCTGCTCCGCGGAGAGATGCGCATGCACCTCCCTCAAGCCCTCTTCAAACCATGCTTTTCGCTGCCGTATGTTTGCTGTTCCGGGATAGTTCGATCCATCGGCGAACCACGGCGAGATATCGCGACTGCCGAGGCGCTGCGCGATTTCAATGCTGTCTTTAATATGCTGCACGGCACGCAAGCGCACCACCGGATCGGGATTGCCTAATGACCCGAACTTGTAGATCTGGTCCTGAAAAACATTCGGGTTGATCGCTCCCGGTTGAATTCCAGCGCGTTTGGTCAGAGCCCTGATCTCTTCCACACTGTGCATGCCATCGCGAAAGTCCCATAAAACGTGAAGCGCTACGGTCGGGCAAATGCCGGTCAGCCGGTGCACTTCAGCGGCATCGCTGATTTTTTCTTCGGTCGTCGTGGCCGCCGCCGGCTGCAGAAACTTGCCAAAACGCGTGCCGGTATTGGCAAATCCCCAAGATGGAATCTCGATACGGAATGTTTCCAAAGCCTGAACGATTCTTGTTGTTGCGGATGAGTTCATAGCACTACCAAAATTTCGGGGAGATTATCACCTTCGCCACGATGAAACTCTATGGTGGAGTCTTCATGCACGCAAAGCGCAAGGCGAACACGTCTGTTGTGTGCAGCGGTTGCTGGCGCCCCTCAGAAGACATAGAAAAGCCCGCCTCGTCCGGCGGGATCTCTATGTCATTCAAAGTCTTATTGGACCATTTCAGACCACAATCAAGAATCCAAATCCCTCGTAACTGTATGATTGCGTTGGTTGCGGGGGGTGGATTTGAACCACCGACCTTTGGGTTATGAGCCCAACGAGCTACCAGACTGCTCCACCCCGCGATTTGATGATAACAACCGTATTCTGCACCGTCAAACTGCGCCGCGACTCTGGTGAAGGATTCGCTCCACACTACGTCGCTCCTGGCAAAAAGCGCCGTCACGTAAAACGAGCCAGAAGCATTTGCAGTCGAGGCCAAAGAGAACAGTATTCTTGGCACAATTTCACAGTTTGCGGAAGAACTCACTCTTGTAAGGGGCGGATTGAAAGGGTGCGGCTTACAGCCAAACCGTACGTCGGAAACAAACAAATGACTTACCGCACGGCCAGAGGCTGTGCCCTCCCGAAGCGACGCGGCATTTTGAATTTTTCTGCAAGCTGTTCACGCGCGCACCGCGTGCACCTCCAGGTACTCGGCTTCGACCGCCGTTCCACCATTCGAGTCCTGATTGTGCTGCGCCCACAGCGACTCCAGTTCGGCTGACAATCGTGCTTGTCCGTCCGCATCCATGCGGACAAACGCCATTTTGGTTGGGCCAAAGTATTGTTTAAAGAATTCCACCACCTCGCCGGGCGCAAAAGGATATTGGAATCGAGCAACTTGGCGACGTGCGTTGAGTTTCGAAACGGCGCTTCCGAACCTTTGCCGCACGATCTGCTCATCTCCCCACAGGACCGGCGCTGGAATTCCGGGAGGTGGTGGAACGTGCTTCGCTGTAATGCGAAAATTCTTTCCAACGAAACCTTCGGGAGTCCAGTTGGCCATGGCGATCGTACCGCCCGGCTTGCAGACTCGAAGCAGTTCCGCCGCGACCCGATCCGGTCGAGGCGCAAACATCGCGCCGTACATCGTCACCACGTAGTCGAATTCACCATCGCCGAAGGGAAGTTGTTCGGCGTCTCCCTCTTGAAAATGCGCACGGAGCCCTTCCGCTTTTGCGCGACTCTCAGCTTGCGCAAGCAGGTTGGTTGCGATATCAACTCCGATCACCTCCGCCCCATAGCGTGCCGCTGGAATGGCCGTATTCCCCGTGCCGCAAGCCACGTCCAGCACGTGGGCTCCGGGCTGAATTCCGATTCTGGCGACAAACTTCTCAGCTTCGGCAGCTGTGAACTTGGCTACTTCGCCGAAATCACCCGCCATCCATGCGGATTTCATCGCCGACTTCAGTTGTTCAAGTTGCGTGGCTTCCATGGAAAAATGCCTCCTTCCGAGAGTCTTGGTTGCGCTGCGGAAATGGTTTGTCGAGCAGTCGAGGGTAAGGGGGAGCCTTCCGCCCACCGGGAGCCTCCCTCGACATGGGAACCACTACTGTTTCATTTTTGGACGTTCGCAGGCGTCCACGATCTTGGACGGATCGATGGCTTCATTGTCAATTTGCTCTTCTTTGATCCGGCCGTCTTTGCCAATGAGGAAGTTCACGCGGCGCGCGGCTTTGTACTTGTCCAGGTAAATGCCGTATTTTTGCGTGGTTTCGCCGCCCCAGTCGCTGAGCAGCGGGAAGGTGACGCCGATGGATTCGGCGAAGGCGTGATTCGAAAACGGGCTATCCATGCTCACACCCAGGACCTGGGTGTCTGTAGCTTCCAGCCTTTTGAGATTAGCCTGGAAGTTTTTCATTTGCTGCGTTCAACCACCGGTGAAGGCAAAAACGTAGAACGCCAGCACCACTTGCTTCTGCCCCCGGTACTGGCTCAATGACACGTCTTTTAACCCGTGTCCGTCAAAATACGAGAGCTTGAAATCGGGAGCCATGTCGCCAACTTTGGGCATGGCGGAAGCGGTTTCCTCTTTGGCCGCAGCACTCGAGGAGGGCTGCGCCAGAAACACAGCTGCAAGAACCAGACCCACGAATAGTCTGTACATTGAAACTCCTAGGTTGCAGCAGTTTAGCGCCCTCGGCATCCGGTGGTCAAACAGCGGGATATGACCTCCCCGTCGGTGATGCACCCGGGCACAGAGCGGGTTATACGCGTTGCGTTTCCCACCCGGAAAGCAGTACAGTTCTGACGCGCGCTGGCATGAGCCTGAACACCCTTAACGACATTTTTTTCTCCATCGCGGGCCGCGATCAGCCGGAGCTGATGCTGCAACTTGTCGGCGACCAATGGAGACCGATCTCCTCGCGGCAGTTTGTCGCCAAGGTCAGCGGTGTAATGGCGGCGCTCCGCTCCTGGGGAATTTCCCGCGGCGACCGTGTCGCCGTCCTCGCTGAAAACCGCCACGAGTGGGTAGTCGCGGATTTTGCCTGCGTCTTGCTCGGTGCGGTTGTCGTACCGATCTACACCACGCTCACGGCCGAACAAACCGCGTACATGCTGCAAGATTCCGGCGCACGCGCGATTTTCGTCTCCACGGATCGTCACCTGGAGAAGGTCCTTTCCGTGCTCAGCTCGACATTTGTCGAGAAGGTTGTGGTGGTGGATGACGTGAGTGAGGCCCACGCCGCTCGAATGTCCGCGATGATGAGCGCCACAACAAGCACTGACTTGGGTTCAACGGGCCGGGATGTTCAGCCCTCCGATCTCGCAACGGTTATCTATACGTCCGGGACAACGGGTATTCCCAAGGGCGTAATGCTGACCCACGGCAACATGACCTCAAACATCACGGGCTTTTGCCGAGACTTCGGCTTCTCCATGGGAATGCGGTGCGTATCGTTCCTACCGCTCTCGCACGTCACAGCGCGCGCAGTTGATCTCGGGCTTCTGAACCGGGGGGTGACGCTCGCGCATCTCCCGCACCTGGAGAAACTGCCGCAGGCGCTGCTGGAAGTGCGGCCTGACATTTTGCTCGGCGTCCCGCGCGTTTACGAGAAAGTTCACACCCAAGTGGATTTGCAGGCGTCGAAGTTTCCTAAGCGGCAGAT
>Ga0137367_10001288_pt1 | contig 19522 bp, 19 predicted proteins | sample SagtaG_14_FD_104939 | JGI IMG/M metagenome (GOLD analysis project Ga0137367, IMG submission 104939) | Vadose zone soil microbial communities from Sagehorn Ranch, Mendocino, California, USA - Sage1_L_80_16 metaG | ecosystem: Environmental > Terrestrial > Soil > Vadose zone | place: USA... | reverse complement strand
TTGATCCAATTCGCAAACGACTGCTTCCTCCACAGATGGATATCTCAACACTTGTTGCAAGGATCCGCCATCGCCGCCACCGACAATCAGCACGCGCTTCGGCTCACTTACCGCGAGCATGGGCACATGCACAATCATCTCGTGATAACCCATGTTGTCGCGCTCGGTCAATTGGATGATTCCATCCAAGATCATTGCATTGCCGAAAAACTCTGTCTCAACGATTTGAAGGTGTTGGTATTGCGTTTGTTCGTCCGCAAGGACGCGTTTGACTCGCACTCCCTTGCGATAATAAGGATGTAGTTCCTCAGTAAACCAAATGCTCATAACATCTACACAGAAAACGGAATCTTTTCTACTTCTGCCTCACGATCGATTTTGCGAAGCGCAAAACAGTTTGCGCCGAATGCCTCTTTGAGACGCTGGATCAATGGCAGCATATCCTTTCCAATCGCGCAAGTAAAAAGATCAATGGCGCAATAATCATATTCGGGCCAGGCATGCAGACTTGCATGCGACTCTGCGAGCAGCAAAAAACAGGTAAAGCCATGTGGGCTGAACTTGTAAAAGCCCTCATCTACAACCGTCAAGCCGCTTTCACGGACGGCTTGCGCAAACAGCGAGTACGACTGCTCGCCATCCATGAGAGTCTCATGGTTGCAGTTGGAGAGATCGAAGATAAAGTGCTCTCCAAGTTTCAAAGTCGCGTTCACTCACACCTCCAGGGGTTACAGGGTGCCGCCCGCTCCACTAACCTGTTCATGGAATTTCAACTTGATGTTACTTGGGAGAAGTCCAGTTATTAATGAGTCAGGCGGTAAAAATATAAAGAACCCATCCGAAAACACGACCTTTTTTTCAAAACGATCCGCAAGATGTGTGCCTTGCGTAACGAGTGAAACAGCTTTCGAACAGACTCTGTGCGAGCATTTATACTATGTCCTGCTGAGATGTCAATCTTTTTATAAGTTTTTATTCATAGACGAATGTCATTGCGAGGGTGTTCCCTTCGACACCGTTCGTGCCGTGAGCACATCGGTGCGAGACGGCAAGCTCAGGACAGGCTTCCCGAAGCAATCGCCTTATGGAGAGGAGGTCTGCTGTATAGACTATAATCCCGCTCTGTTTGCAACATTGATCATTTCGAATGCATATTCTCTATCTACTCATTGAATTTCTCGATGAACTTGTCTTTGGTGTAGGGGAGGCGGCCTGGCCCCTCGTCCGCAACGACCTTGGACTCAATTATGTTCAGATTGGTCTCGCGCTTTCGCTTCCAGGTTTCCTTGCGAATTTTATCGAACCTTTCCTCTTCGCCATCAGCGACGTGTGGAAACGTCGCGCGGTTATTCTTCTCGGAGGCGTCTTCTTTGCAGTCTCTCTTTTGCTCACAGGAGTATCCACCACTTTCTATTTATTACTTTTTTCCTTTATTCTGTTTCATCCATCCTCCGGTGCTTTTGTCAGCATTTCGCAAGCCTCGCTCATGGATTTGGATCCTGCCCGCCGCGAGAGTAATATGGCGCGCTGGACATTTGCAGGCTCGCTCGGTGTCGTAGTTGGACCGATTCTGCTGGCAGGCGCAGCCTGGATTGGCTTTGGCTGGCGCGGCATGTTCATTGGACTCGCGCTTCTTTCTACCCTTATCCTGCTCATTGCCTGGACGCGGATTCCAGACGATAAGCCTCATCCTGTTTCCTTCCCACGTTTTGGTGATATCCTCAAGCAATTTGGCGCAACCTTTGCTGCACTCAAGGATTGGTCTGTTGTGCGCTGGTTGATTCTTCTTGAGTTCTCAGATTTGATGCTCGATATTTTTTATGGATTCCTTCCACTATACTTTGTTGACGTCGCGGGTTTTACACCCGCGCAAGCAGCGCTCTCTGTTGCAGTTTGGTCAGGCGTTGGGTTGTTGGGCGATTTTTTATTGATTCCCCTCGTGGAGCGCGTGCAAGGACTCAATTATTTGCGTGTCAGTGTCCTTCTTGAACTTTTTCTCTTTCCTGCATTTCTTCTTTCGCCTCAGCCCTGGCTCAAACTTGTGTTGGTCGGATTGATGGGATTTTTCAACGCAGGCTGGTACGCGATCCTGAAAGCCAATCTTTTCGATTCGATGCATGGCAAAAGCAGTATGGTACTGACTCTCGATAATGTTTCTGGTTTGATTGGTAAACTCATTCCGGTTGGCATTGGGCTTGCCGCGCAAGCCTTTGGTCTCGGCGCAGCGATGTGGCTTTTACTGGCTGGTCCTATCGTATTAATGATCGGATTGCCGCGACGTATGATTAACCTGACATCTGAAGCATGACACCGAATTATTCTCTTTACTTTCATATCCCTTTCTGCACCCACCGTTGCGCCTACTGCGACTTCAACACCTACGCGGGCCAGGAAGACATGATTCCTGCCTATGTTGATGCGCTTATTCGCGAAATTGATTTTGTTGGGAGCAAACTACGAGCTACCCAACTACCAAACTACTCAACTGCCGCGCACACAATCTTCTTCGGCGGCGGGACTCCTTCCCTCCTTTCGCCAAAACAATTTGAGTCGATCTTCAAATCTATTCGCGCCAATTTCACCCTTACTGATCATGTCGAGATTACCATCGAAGCCAATCCAGGGACGGTCTCTTACAAAAACTTGCTTGAATTGAGAAAGCTTGGAATTAACCGCATTAGCTACGGCGTGCAATCTGCAAATACCGAAGAATTGCGCATGCTCGAGCGAGCCCACAATTTCTTTGATGTGATCGAAGCAGTAACATTCGCACGCAAAGCTGGTTTCAATAACTTGAATCTTGATCTGATCTACGGTTTGCCCGAGCAGACTCTCCAAACCTGGCAAACCACCGTCAGACGGATTCTCGATCTACATCCTGAGCACATCTCCGCCTATGCCTTGACACTCGAACATGGCACACCATTTGGAAGATGGTCATCGAAAGGCTTATTGCCTCTCCCTGATCCCGATCTCGCCGCAGACATGTATGAATGGGCCAGCGAAACTCTCGAGGCAAATGGTTATGTTCAATATGAAATATCAAATTGGGCGAAAAACCTCGCGTCGGGCGAAGTGGATCGCAGACGAGACGCACATCGCCACCCTTCATTTGCTTGCCGCCACAACCTCCAATACTGGCGCAGTCTCCCATACCTCGCCTTCGGCGCGGGAGCGCATGGATATGTTAACGGTTATCGCTACTCTAATGTATTGCGAATCAAAACCTATATTGACCGCCTCGATAACTCTAATTCTCTGATTTCTAATCTCCAATTTCCTCTCTCTCCAGCTACCGTCAATCAACATAAACAGACCTTGAGTGATGACATGTCTGAATACATGTTGAACAATCTCCGCTTGGTAAAGGCTGGAGTTTCAGATATAGATTTCAAATCCAGGTTTGGAAACGGGCTGATGGATGTCTATGCAGCAGAGGTGGAAGAACTGATCCGCTTTGGTCTGCTTGAGTGGGAGGGGGATTCAATCAGATTAACCAGGCGCGGACGTCTGCTTGGCAATCAAGTCTTTCTGCGTTTTGTGTAGTACGTACGGGATACTCTACGAGTACGATGTGTCATCCCGAACCACGCATGATTACCCCATCACTGTTCGCCAGATGGCGGGAGCAATATCCGTTAAATCTTTCATGTCACGGGTGAATTCATCTCGCGCAGCTTTATTTCCAATGACTAGTGCAGGCACATCGGCGTCCGTATGCCTGCGCGTGGATAAGTCTTCCATATTCCCATGATCAGATGTGACCAGAATCAAACCGTCATCGTCCCAAGTTCCTGTTAGTCCGCTCAGGATTCCGTCAAACGTCTCCATCAATCGCATCGCGTTGTCCATCTCCTGTTTGTGACCTGCGTAGTCACTCGCCCAGTATTCAAACAGGGAGAAGTCATATTCTTTCGCAAGCGTACCAAGTTTCTGCCCCGCGTGATGGGGTTCCATTACGGGTGCGTCGATGAATCCCAACATCATGCGCCATCCCTCGCCAGTGAAATCCGCGGAAAGTGCGCGTCCAGCAAAAAGGTCATCGTGTTTGAACAGCGGAAGTCCCGCATTCGTGACAGCTAAGGGAATGGATGAATATAAACGTTTGCCCGAATCAATCCCATGGAAATAGCGTGGTGGATACGCGTTGAGCAACGTAGCTTTCTTGCCCTCTTTTACAAACCTTGAAAATAATGTCCCTTCTTTCAAATACGCGGCGACTTCAGGATTTGGTTTTGGTCCGTAGTGATAACCCAACTCAGCTGGAATATTGGTACCTGTCATCAAAATCGCTTGCCCGGTTGCTGATTGAGGAAGCCCATTCACACCCACCGCGGGATCAATTGCCAGTAGCGTTGCGCGTTCTCCATGAAACGGCGCGGAATCTTTGATTAAGGATCTGCCATCCAACAAATTGTTCAGGTTTGGCATCTTTGCCCGCGCAAAAGGATTTGTTTCGGGATTATTTTCTCCCAATCCGATTCCATCAAGAAAGATAAACAAGACGCGCATATCGCCGGATTATACAACCGTTATGTCGCACTTGCAGCCGCCCCCACAATGACATTTTTGAATGGATGGACTAAAATTATTTTCATGTCCACCCTTGACTTGAAAAAATTGAACTCGTATCGCGCCCGGACCTTTCGCCTGCCTCCATCCCCACGCGTCACCTCACCGAAAGCCGCTCTTGAATTCGTCAACGCGCGCGGCTTTATCTATTTCTGGCCCATCAAAGGGATTGACTTGCCCAGTCTATGGACAGCGGTCGCAGGCAACCGAGTCGTTGCCGATAAACATGACGATCCCGGTCACATCACTTGGGGCTGGAAGGATAACGCACTTGGGAAGAAGACCTGGTATTACGCAAAGGTTCTTCGCCGCAAAGCCACAATGGTCTCGCTGGAGATCGCGCCCTATTTTTATGCATTGTCGGAGAATTATGGCTCGCCAGAAGAAGATTATCTGCTTGCTTATGAAGAGGGAAGGTTAACACAAGCTGCGAAACAGGTATATGAGGCGTTATTGAAAGAAGGAATGCTCAACACCATCGACTTGCGCCGCGCGGCAAAACTGACGAATGCCAAAGAATCCGAATTCAACAAGGCGCTCGAAGTTTTGCAATCTGATTTCAAGATATTACCAGTCGGTGTCTCTGATGCGGGTGCGTGGAAATATTCGTTCATCTATGAGATCGTCACGCGCCATTATCCCGATCTACAAGAGAAGGCGCGTTTTATTGGGGAAGGGCAAGCGCGTGCGAAACTTGCAGAACTCTATTTCAATTCAGTTGGCGCGGCGCAGGAACGTGACGTGAACAAACTTTTCGGCTGGCAAAAAGAATTGACAGCGCGGACAATTGCCGGCTTGGTCGAGAAACGTAAATTGGTAGAGACAGAACATCCTAAAGAAAAAGAGCAGTGGTTTGCGTTAATAGAATTATCTTGAGGAGATATTCCATGCTCGAAATTGCGATCATGATCGAAGGTCAGAATGGGCTGACTTGGCCTCGTTGGCAGAAGATCGTCCAACTCGTTGAAGAAGCGGGATTTGTCGGACTTTTCCGCTCAGACCATTTTACAAATTCGGATCCACCAGATAAGGAGTCGCTTGAATTGTGGACATCGCTCACGTGGCTGGCGTGCAATACCAAACGCATCGAGTTTGGTCCGTTGGTGACTCCATTCTCATTCCGTCATCCAGTGCATACGGCGCGCATGGCATCGGCTGTGGACGATCTCTCCAATGGGCGGTTGACACTTGGTTTGGGTGCAGGTTGGAATGAGCGCGAGCACCACCTGTTCGGCTTTGATTTATTAGAACCAAATTCACGTTTTGACCGTTTTGAAGAGGGGATGCGAGTTGTAACGCGTTTATTGCAGAGTGATGAGCCGGTGACTTTTGAAGGTCAATACTATCAGCTTCGCAGTGCAACGGTCTTACCGCGCCCACAGAGACGCGGCGGACCGCGCATTTTGGTCGGTGGTAATGGCGTCAAACGGACGTTGGCTTATGTGGTGCGTTATGCGAACGAATGGAATTGCGTTACTTTGACACCACGCGAGTTTGCCAACATGAATACAAAATTGAATGAAATGCTCAGTGAAGCGGGCCGAAAGCCTGAGTCAGTGCGGCGGTCAATGATGACAGGCTGTGTCTTCGGTAAGAATGATGCAACCCTCAACCAGAAAATCACTGCACGTGGGCGAAGTTTGCAGGAATTACAACAACGTGGAATCATAGCTGGGAGCCCAAGCGCGGTCAAGGAGCAGTTACAAGAATTGGAGGAGACTGGCTTGCAACGTATCATGTTGCAATGGCTGGATTTGGATGATTTGGAAAGTTTGGAAGCTCTGGCTAGAGTCGTCCTCTAGCCTTCAAATGCCTAGTTGCATAAAAGTTAAATGTAGTCCATAATAGTAAGATACTCTCCAGCAAGAGGAGGCGATTCCAGTGAGTGTAGCAGGGGTGAAATCAAGGTGGCTTTGGCGGGTTATGTATATGAGTACCCTGCTTTTAATTTCTGTTGCATTGTCATCATGTACTTCTTCAGCATCAGCCAGTGGGACAGGAACCAATACTGACCCTACTCCTGAAAGTGGTCCCATCACTGTAAAAATCATAAATACAAATCCGGAAGTCAAAACGGCAATTGCGCGTGTTATAGGAACCGACCGGATCGACAGCCTGGATGGAGGCACCCTGGTCTTCTCATCATGTTCCGATAAAGAATCGATTTCAGTTTGGGCACCCGGTTACTATATTGATACATTTTCATGCACAGGCAGTTCTCCAACGGAATATCAGAGGACACTGGAAGCCATTAATGCAACCGATAATTCTAATTATCCGTGGGTGGGTGCCGATAGCCGCTTCAATCTCGTGCTTAACTGCGAGAAATGCCATTCAAATCCCTCCTCAGATTTCAATGAATATAACGAATGGAATATGGATGGGCACTCCCAGGCATTCGGGTCTTCGTATTTTTGGATGACATATATGGGTATGGACATTAACAAAAATTCGGGCCAAGAAACGCAATGGAGTATCTTAGAGAACGGAAAAAGAATCCGCCGGCCTCGCGACCCAATGAAACCCTATTATGGTCCCGGTTACCATCTTGATTATCCCAATGAAAATGGCAATTGCGTTTTTTGCCATGTGCCTACAGAAGTCCTGATGATAGAGCGAGGAGATAGTTTAGCTTCCTTAATTTACAGTTCTGGGGGAAATCGCATGAATGCAGCAACGGAAGGGGTCACTTGTGATGTGTGCCATAAAGCAATCGATGTTTCATTAAGCAAAGATCAGTTACCATACGTGGAGCGCCCGGGCATATTGTCATTTTCTTTTTTACGGCCAATTTTTGGATCGCAATTTGTTGTAGGTCCTCGGCCCGATCAGGCAACCGTAAATGCAGATGTTAAGCACACATGTTCACCCGTCTTTAGTAAAAGCGAATTTTGCGCGCCTTGTCATTATGGAAAATTTTCCGATGTGGAAATTTACGGTTCTTATAGTGAATGGTTGAGTAGCTCATACAACCAACCGGGCCAGAATTTCCGTTCTTGCCAGGATTGCCATATGCCTTCTCCCGAACAGGCTATAGGAACCACGCCTCGCAGTGAGCGGGCAGCATGTTCTGAAGCGAATCTTAAGTTTCGCGATTTCAACCATAATATGATGAATTATGGGACTGATCCGGTTAACCCATCGCGAAGAATTCCCTTGTTGGTCAAAGAGGCAGCACAAGTCTTTATTGATGAAATACAAGTTGATGGGGGACAGATCAACTTTAGAGTCACGGTCCTCAATTCAGGTGCAGGACACAAATTTCCAACTGACTCACCACTCCGTCACTTAATCTTGTTTGTTCAAGCCACAGATATGTTCAATAATCCATTAACCCAGGTGGGAGGACCGATGATCCCAAAAGTGGGAGATTCAGATTATGCGGGTTACCCGGGTCAAATCTATGCCAATCTGTTGAAAGATAAGGATACGAATTCAATGCCGACGAATGCGTATTGGAATCCAACTGAACTTGTTTCCGATACGCGCCTTGTTCCAGGTGTGCCCGTAGAAAGTGGATACTCCTTCATTGCGCCGTCCAATGGCTCTGTCACGATCACAGTAAGATTGATCTACCGCAACGTACTTCTTGATATTGCTAGCCAGAAAGGATTGATTCCAATAGATGTCGAGGCTGCTGCTGCCAGAACTCAAGTAGAAATGCCATAAGTCACAAAGAAAAAAGGCAACTTAAGGGTTCTTTTGTCGTACAATATTAATGAGTTAATTTCACAAGGAGAGTGCTTCTATGCGACAAAATCGTACTAATCTCTTTCTCGGTGTTCTTTTGATCCTGATTGGTGCCTGGCTGGTGATTACCCGGCAAGTACCTGCTGTGCAACACTGGTTGGATAAAAATTTCGCCTGGCCCATGTGGACAATTGGGGCTGGGCTACTTGTCCTCCTGATTGGCTTTCTTACGGGCGCACCGGGCATGGCCATCCCTGCCTCCATTATCGCGGGGATTGGCGGGATTCTCTACTATCAGAACGCGACGGGCAACTTCGGTTCCTGGTCTTACATGTGGACCTTGATTCCCGGCTTTGTTGGCGTAGGCACAATCCTGGCGGGGTTGCTCGGCGAAAACACTCGCCACAATCTTGGGCGCGGGTTGAACCTTATTGTCATCAGTGCAGTACTGTTTCTGGTTTTCGCCACATTCTTTGGCGGCCTCTCCATTTTGGGTGATTATGGCGCTGCGGTTGCTCTGATCTTGCTAGGTGTGTATGTTCTGATCCGTGGGTTTGTTCGAGGCGGGCGCGGGTATAGAGGTCAAGATGAAACGCGATAACATTTTTTGGGGAACTGTTCTCATTATCGTGGGTGTGCTTCTCTTCCTGCAAACACAGGGAATCATTACGAATATCTTCAGATATTTTTGGCCGCTGGCACTCATCCTCGTGGGTAGTTGGATCATCCTGAACGTTTACTGGCGGCCTGTCGGCGGCGCTAATGAAGAGACCTTCTTAATTCCGCTGGACGCGGCGAAGAGCGCTAAGTTCAATTTTTCGCACGGGGCAGGTCAAATTGAGATCAGTGGCGGCGCGCCAATAGGACAGGCGCTCGTTGGTTCGTCCGCGGTTGGGATGAACCATCAAAGCCGATTAAACGGTGACAGGCTTGAGGTCAGAGTAGATGCGGGTCCCTCGTTTGTCCCATTCATCGGTCCATCCGAAGGAATCTGGCGCTTCCAGGTTACGCAGGAAATCCCATTGACAATGACTGTGGAAGCCGGTGCGAGTTCCTTGAATATTGATCTGAAGGATGTGCTTGCTACGCGCGTCGAATTGAAGACCGGAGCCAGCAGTTCGAACGTGACCGTACCGGCGCGTGGTGTATCTCTTCTGGATGTTGAGGCTGGCGCGGCTTCCGTGAACATTCGTGTCCCCGAAGCGACCGCGGCCCGTATCCGCGTAAAAGAAGGTGTGACTGCCGTAAACGTGGACACGAATCGATTCCCTCGCCTGGATTCAGCCATGTATCAATCTTCAAATTTTGATACATCAGTTGACCGGGCAGAGATCAATATTGAATCTGGGCTGGGATCAGTTTCGGTGAAGTAATAAGGAGAATGAAAATGCGACGATATGATCCTCGACTTATCATCGGCGTGTTGCTCGTGCTTGGTGGTGTGCTGTCATTGCTAAACGCAATGGGTGTTATCTCGAATGCGGGTGGCATTTTCTGGGGATTGATCTTTGGGGTCGGTGGTTTGATTTTTCTCTATATGCTCGTCAATGATCGCAATAATTGGTGGGCAGCCTTCCCGGCTTTTACATTGCTAGGTTTATCTGTCTCCTCCTTCCTGCCTGACTCGCTGAAAGCATATGATGGCTTGGTCTTTTTCGCGGGCATTAGCTTGGGGTTCTGGTGGGTATATTTCACCAGTAAAGAGCGCTGGTGGGCAATTATCCCTGCTGGGGTATTGCTTACACTTGGCGTTGTTTCGTCAGTAGAAAATGCTTCAGATATGGCAACCGGTGGACTCTTCTTCCTGGGGCTTGGACTAACCTTTATCCTTGTGGCTGTCCTGCCTGGCGGAAGTGGTCGTTCGTGGGCATTGATTCCGGGAACAATCCTTTTGCTCTTCGGCGCGTTGCTTGGAACACCCTATAGCGGCATCACAAACTATCTCTGGCCCGCTGTCCTGATTATCTTGGGTGGATATTTTGTAGTCCGGTTCTTCATCAACCGTTCACCTCAATAAACCAGATGGTGAATGAACGCAGAAGCGGGGGCGCCATGGCGCCCCCGCTTCCGTTTACCCTGCCCTCACCCAGTATCTCAAATTAATTTGACTTTTCTGTCATTCCCTGAACCAAAAGGGACTTTATCTGCTTGTGAGCATCTTTCCAGCGGGAAGATACCCCATCTGCCAAGCGTTCCAAAATATCTTTGCCGGCTTCTGGATGTTCCAAGCAAAATTTTCGCAATGCACTCCCACGAACGCGAAATGCCTCAACATCCTCAATGGCAATGGCGGAAGAGGTATATTTTTCGCTTCCAACGACAGCCGACCAACCAAACATACCGCCTTTTCCAACATGCGAAATGGTCATCGCACTTCCATCATGCGGCTTAAAAGACATGTCTACCACGCCGCTGATCACCAGATAAAGGAATTCCGCTACTTCACCTTGCTGAAAAATGACTGTGCCTGCTCGACAGGAGAAGTTCTCAAAAAGTGGTCTAAGCAGTTCGATCTGGTCTTCATCTAACTCATTAAAAATAGCTACTCGATTCACTTGATTGCCTTTCCACTATATTAACCCGGCCAGTGATAGCCCTTCCAGTGGCAAACATCACTATTTGAATGACATTTGTCCCGAATTTTCAAATCGAGGATTGAGCAAGGGTATACTTATCTAAGAAACAGCAATATCAACACGATATGACTTTTAACTTGCCTAGAAAAACTCTTCCTCTTATTCTGCTAGGACTTGGACTCATCCTGATTGGGACATCTATCTATTTTATTTTGCAGAACAGAGCGCCTCAAACTGACTTTTCAACGGTTCCCGTTAAAGTGAATTTTCCTGCTCCTGAACTGACTTTGACCGATACTCAAGGCATGTCGCATTCGCTGGCGGATTATCGAGGACAGATCGTTCTTGTCAATTTGTGGGCAACATGGTGCCCTCCCTGCAAAGAGGAAATGCCAACCTTAGAAGCCTTTTATAACAGGCATAAAGAGGAAGGCTTTGAAATTATCGCCATTAACGATGGTGACCCAATGGCAGATGTTTTGCAATTTGTGAAAGACTACAGGCTTACTTTCCCTGTTTGGCTTGACCCTACCTATATTGCCACAGAACAGGCGTTTAAGACATTGAAACTCCCAACCTCATTTGTGATCAATAGAAGTGGGATAGTTCAATTAATGTGGGTGGGCGGCATCAACCGCAAAATGCTCGATCAACACGTGGTTCCTCTTCTCATGGAGCAACAATGAAAGCAACCGTTCAATGGAAAGAAAACATGACTTTTGTGGGCATGCCAGATTCTGGGTTCCCCGTGCAAATGGATGCAGATGCTTCTTTTGGTGGAACCAATAGTGGTGTACGTCCAATGGAGATGGTCGCGTTGGGTTTGGGAGGCTGCACGGGGATGGATGTCCTTTCAATCCTACAGAAAAAGCGTCAGCAGGTGACGCAATTTGAGGTGAGAGTGAATGCGCCGCGCTCGGCAGATCACCCCAAAGTGTTCACGAGCGCGATCATCACTTATATTGTCACGGGAAAGAATGTTGATGAAATGGCCGTATTGCGATCCATTGAACTCTCTATTACAAAGTATTGCCCAGTGCAATTCATGCTTGCGCAGGTATTCCCAATGGAACTGCGCTATGAAATTTATGAAGATGAAGGGGATGGAAATCGGCGATTGACTTCTCAGGGCATTTGGCAGGAATTGTCTGTAGAATAAGCCTGTTACTTAGGGCGTCTGATCCTTAGCCCCAGACACAACTTGGCTTTGAATATCAGAACAATCGCAGGCTCTAATGGTCAGCGCGCCGCGCGTAAGAGTCCCTTCATATGCTTGTGATCCGTTATGTGCGATCCAGCCCTCGAGATTAAATGCAAGCGGACCGTCAGCAAGAATCCATTCGCCATTATATTTTCTAGCAATGTGTACATGCGTTCCCGTGACTTCTCCACCTTCACAGGACGGATAACCTATTCGATCTCCAGCATGGAGTTGTTTTCCTAATGGCGCGCGCGTGGATGACGCGAGATGCAAATAAAAAATAACCCAACCTGTACGGTCATCACCATCTTCGTCAAGGTCCAGTGCTAAACCATCTACATCTGAACGGATAACCAGTCCGTCAGCCATGGCGATGGCGTAATTATCTTGCTTTACTTCGAAACAACCTGAATGTTCTGCTGGTGGAGCAAAATCCACTGCGGCGAATGGCTCACCTTTTCCCCAACCAGTATGAGGGGCTCCTGTGTACGTCCAGGGTTGGCCGGGAGGAAAAGGGAATCTGAAAGCTGGTTGCTGAAGACTGCCAGGTAGGACAATCACTGAGTCAGCCCATGGATCACCGAAAAAAGTTTGGTAAACGCGCGCCAAGCCTTCGGGTCCAATAGAGGCGTAATATTTATCTCCCGAATAAAGCCTCGAAAAGTAATACTGCAAAGCAACTGATCCAGCGTTTTGCCAGGGGTCGGGTCGAATAAGCGAGTCGTCTAGTAATTCGATTTCTGTCAATTTTCCGGCGCGCCAACTGTAATATCCGTTATTCAAAGTGTTTGCTGCAAGGACAAGTTGAAGATAAGGAGTTTCATAATTCACACGCCGAAAGCCAAGCAAATACTTTTCGACAGGAATTTCAGGTTGTGTAAGTGCACCGCCTTGATATTCAAGTAGCGCCAGCAGCAATTGCGGACTGACACTATAGTTTTGAGCGACATAATCCACAACTTCAGCGCCGGTGCGCGTTTTTTCTCCGGCATAGACGCGGTAATTTTTTAACCAGCCAGAGGTTGAGGCAACAAACGCCGAGGTGCTGAACCCAATCTGCGCAGGACCATTGACAAAGGCGTGATCTGGAAGGCTTTGATAGGCGGTGCCCCATAACGGAAGATAATAGATTGGAATTTTCATCGGCAGTCCCGGTGGCATCGTCGTCGCTTCTTGCGGGATAATAGGATTGGCTGCCATGATCTCATCCACGGACGTGTTGAAGCGCGCCGCGAGGGCTGGAAGAGTATCTCCATTTTGTGCGATGTAATCGACAAGTTCGCCGGGCTTGTATTCGGGCCTTCCTGATGTTGGCGCAGGGATGGGTGTAGGCACAATCGGCGTGATCATGTTTTCGATATCGATCGTTGACGCACGCGGCGCGCAGGCTGCAATCAAAAGAATGATCAATACAAAGTTGAAAAAACACAGAGTTGTTCTTTTCCCTCTGTGTTTTAGGAAGAATGCTCTCACTGGCTTGAGCAATCTAAGTTTCATTTTGCAACTACTCTTGGTCGTCTTCGCGAATAATCTGAGCCAATGACTGACCATACAAATCGGCAGTGATCACTTTATCCCCTTTAACCATTTTTCCTTGATAGGGTTTATCGCCGGCATACACAGTCCATCCACTCAATACGAACGGAAGCGGCCCATCTGCGATCACCCATTCACCGTTATATTTTCGCGCGAAATGTAAGTGCGTGCCGGTGGCAACTCCTCCCTCACAGGAAGGATGTCCAATGTGGTCATCTTGCTCCACCCATACGCCTTTTGCAACACGGCCGTTTGCCGCAACATGAAGATATAGTAGATTCCAGCCGGTTTGCTCGGAACCATCACCATCTGTATCTACAACGACCACACCATTCCCCGAACGCACCACAAGGCCTGGCGTGGCAGCAACGATCCACTTAGGGGAAAACTCGCAACCACTCTTTTCACTGGCAGGCGCAAAGTCTAATGCAGCGATGGGTCCCTCATGTTCCCAGGCGCTGTGTGGTCCGCCGGTGAAAGCCCAGGCGGCGTGTGTTTCAAATGGCAGTGACATCTCGGGCTGGCTGATCCCCGGCGGGAAGATGGGACCGAAAGCATCAGCACGCGACCATGGGTCGCCGAACATACTTTGATAAAAAGACATAAAACCGCTGGTTTGATCCATGATGCGCAGCCATTCATTGTAGGTGTGATTGCGCGAGAAATAATACATCAAGCCAACGGTGCCCGCGTTAAGCGTTGGGTCGATGCGGAGCTTGCTCCCATCCGGGAAGTTGAGTTCAGTCATCTTTCCGGAGCGCCAGTCATAGTATCCGGTGGAAAGCTGGTTGACCGCCCAAACCAATTGCATGAACATTCCTTTATAGCGGTAGCTTTCATAGCCTAAAGGATAATCAATACGAAAATCGTTTTCAGGTTTTCCGCGTACCCAGCGTCCTTCGTAATCAAGAATGGCAAGCAACAAGCGAGGATTGATCGAATTTTCGTAAGCCACGCGTTCGATTTCTTGTGCTCCTGACATCCAACCTGTAGTGCCAAGATACTCGCGATGCGTAGAAAGATATCCACCGGCTTCTTTCACATATTTTGAAATATCAAAATCAATGGCAGTTGCTGAAAAAATTAGTTCATTATCGGGGATGAGTTGCAGAGCAGGTGTATATGAAAGGGAGTGATTAAGCGTATCTGGGATGATGAGCAATGTGCCGTGATCCAGCAATCCCTTTTCTGGCAGAATCTTCGGAGAGGCGATCTCTTTCACATCCACACCGAATCTGATTGCTACCGCGGGAAGCCAATCTCCGCTTTGGGTGTAGTACAAGAGGGTGGGAGTATTTATGGTCGGTAAAGCTGTATGCTCCGCATCAGCAACCGAGGTGACTGCTTGCGTAACGAACGCCTCACTAAATGTGGGCACAGGTGTGGCAGTATCTGCAGCAGATTCAAAAGCTAATGGCTCAATTGCCGTAGGAGTTGTAATAGCGACAGCAGAAGCGGAAGTTGGAGGAATACCACCACGCGGAGTCGGTGTTACGTATTGCCCCCATACTGACGCGTTCCCGCCACAGGATACCAGCAAAAAAGAAGCTGCAATAAAAACACTGATAAATCGTTTCACAAAGTGAGTCCGCTAGTGCGAATTATACCTGTAGAAAGGTCTGGAATCCGAAGTCAGGTCCCACAGGGATGCTTCGCAAAGACTTCGGACTCCAAATTATCTCGAAATCTGATTCTTTCCTTCAAATACGCCTTCCAGCGCTTCAACGACCGTAGAGCCACGGGTGAGATAGCCGTCGTATTCCACACCATTTCCGCTCGAAATCCATCCTTCAAAATTGAATGGAAGATTCCCATCGGCTGGAATCCATTCGCCGTTATATTTGCGCGCAAGATGAACATGCGTGCCGTTGGAGACTCCGCCTTCACAGGATGGATGACCAATCCGCTCACCCGCGTAGACATAAGTATTCGGCTGGACGCGGTCGCGCGTTTCAATGTGCATGTACAGCATATCCCAACCCGTTTGCTCATAGCCATCATTATCCAAATCTTGGATCACCGCGCCATCCTCGGCGCGGACGATCCATCCATTCGCAACGGCGACTACCCACGCCTCGCTCGTCACGCAGCCTGCAGGCTCACCGGGAGGTGCGAAATCAACTGCAGCCCAGGCAGAGCCTTCATCCCAACCGCCGTGCGGACCTCCGGTGAACGACCAAGTGATTCCTGGCTCGAAGGGCAACTGCATTGGAGGCTGAGCCAAGTTGGAGGGCAGTAAGGAAGTAACCGTATAGTCGAAGGCATAGCCAAAGAGTTGGTTATAGGTTTGGGAGAATCCAAGCGCGCTGACGTCGTAATCCCAGAACGGACGATTATTGAACAATGAAAGGAAATATTGCACACCTGCCGTGCCTGCGTTGATGGTGGGGTCTAAAGGGACATAGGTGACATCACTCAAGGGCAACGTTGACATTGCATTGACGCGCCAGGAATAATAACCTCGATTCAAATTATTCGCTGCCCACGAAATCTGCCGGTAGAGACCGGCACGATAATCATCATAGAAACCAAGCGGATAATCCACGTTTTGTGGCGTGGAATTGGTGATCCATCCACTACGATATTCAAGAAGGGCAAGAAGCAAACGTGGATTGACCGAATAATCTTGCGCGACACGCTCAATAATCTGCACACCGCTCAACGATTCACCATTCACATCCTGCGTGTAATTTGTAAGATAGCCGCTGTAGCCTTGTATAAATGTTTGCACGTCGAATTGCGCACTGGCGGGTCCGTAAACCAACTCTGAATCGGGGATGATCTTGAAGGATGAACCCGCATTCGCATCTGCTTCGATAGGCGGGATATTCAAAACTATGCCAATGGAAAGAACGCTCGCTTCATTCAATCCGTTGGCTTGCATCAGCGCCTCGAGCGTGATACCGTATGACCGCGCGATACTTTCCAGCGTATCTCCAGCTTGGACTGTATATTGGTCCAGGAAGTCACGCTGCGTTGGAAGTGCATGAGGCTGGTCAGGTGTGGGTGTCTTGAGCGATGAGTTTGGATCATGTGGAGGAATTGTCACAGAGATGGGAGCGCGCGTAGGTGTGGGTCCTGCTGGTCTTGTTGATTGCATCACTTGACCAACTTGAACAGGCGCACTTTGAGTGCCGGCTCCACCGACCGGCGCGAAGGGATCATAGGTTGGATACAAATCCGCTGAACTCAAAGTTTTACAAGAGGAGATGAGAAAGACAACTAGGAATAAGGAAACTGTAACGCGTGATGTGGGGGTCAACATAAGCAAGATTTTACCAAAGGGTAGTAAAGAATAAACAATGAGTTATGACTTTGTTATTCACTGTAAATAGAACGTCCCGAAGGTTTCATTGAAAAACCCTATCAAGCCGTTCTAACCTTCGGGACGGCGGCTAGTATGAGTTTGTTGTTTCATGTTTAATCAGCAGTTGCTGTGGATTCAGTGATAAGTCGTTGTTTTGAAGATGCTCGCGTGAAAAGGAATAACATCAACAAATTGAGAACGAGATCGATGAGGATCATGCCCATCATCGCAGCGGTGCCGATTCGCACAAATGCCTGACCAATCAGCCATGGCAGGATCATCCCTCCAACTCCCGCTCCGACCAGGAACCAACCTGTGATCGTCCCTGTGACGTGCATGCGCTCCTCAGCGAGTGTTAAGAACGTGGGGAAGATAGAGGCTAAGGAGATGCCGAGCAGAATGGTTCCAATCCATAGTATAGTTGCTGACTCCTTGAAGAGCAGGATCAGCCCCATGCTAATAAGGCAGCCTACAAAATCAAACGCAAGGATCGTGATGGGTCTCGCGCGTGTCGAAACCCAGACTCCGAACAAACGCCCGAGGGTGAAGAATCCCCAAAAGGCGGAGGTCAAATAGGCAGATGTAACTTCCGTTCCAAATTTGAGCGTGAAAGCATAGGTATAAATCCATGATCCATAGCCAACTTCACCGCCAACATAAAGCGTAAAGCATAACACCATAATAAAGACAGGGATGACTGGAAACGGTGCATTCTCATGGTGAGCCGGGACCGCGCGCGAGGCAGGGCTGGGCAGACTCCAAATCCAGGCGGCAATGGGAAATGAGACAATTGCAAAAAACCAATAGACCCAATAGATATCTCCGGTAGCTGCGATGACTCGTGCAACAATGAGCGGCGCGATAAATGATCCGATGCCAAAAAAGGCATGTAATCCATTCATGAATGGCCCGACCTTTTCGTTGTGTATCCAGAGCAGGAGAGTATTACAACCCACGTCAAGAGACCCTTTTGTGATGCCTAAAACGAAAACGATAACCAGGAGAGTCCATAGCGTAGTTGCGACAGGTACAAATGCAATGATGATCCCTAATAAAACAATGACTCCCGACATGTATCGATGCCCTGGGACGCGGTCATAGATGCGTCCGCTGAGATAAGAGCCGAGCAAATAGCCCAGTGAACCGAAGAAGAAAATCAAGCTGATCTGGTTGAGCGCGCTAGAGGTATGCTCAGCCAGTTTAAGAAGCGTTGGTCCTTCGGCAGCGATGGTAAGTCCCAGCAGGATGAAGGCAAGATAATATGCGGCGGTAGTGATATGTTTTTGATTCATAGAAATTCAGTTTTCCTATTTAAGGTTCTTTTTCATATGGATGCCAGTGATCTGAAACCCCATCTTCGTATACAATTCCTGTGCAATCACGTTATCTCCAAAGACATGCAAGCCAACAGATTCGACATTCATTGACTTGAGTTTTTCGTCCAAAGCCATTAAAGCTTGTTTGCTATAGCCTTTGCCACGCAGCGATTCATCGATAATGAAATCATAAATGAAGGCATGACTATCTTCAATATTGACCCACAAAATGCCCAACTTCGCGCCCGTACCTTCATCTACAATTGTAAATAGATGTTGGTTTTTCGATGCGAGCCCATTCGGGAGCAATTGCTCATGTTCCTGTCTGGATTTCTCCAGCGCCTCAGATGGCTTCCAATTACCAACTCGGACGTTTTCTTGAGCATATTTTTGAATATCCTGTTCAAGGTATTCTTCGAAATCTGTTTGTTCCATGGGAAGGAGTTTAACCATAGCGCTTCTCCTATCATGATTGTATCAAACAAAAGACGAGCGGGGTTAATGCCGCTCGCCGCTTCAATTCAGATTTTGGAGGTTTATTTCAACTTTGCCAGCAAATCTTTGAGCAAATTATTATTTTCTCTCAATAGCGTCTGCAAATCCTCATTTGCTTTCTTACGTTCCTTGCGATAAGCCGTGATATTCATCAACACAAACGGCACAACAAGAAAGAAGAATAATAGAAAGCCGACTGCGCCTTCCATCGCTACCTCCTATTTCCATGTTTTATCTTATCAATTCCACTTTTACCGCTGTGATCTTATACTCCGGAATCTTTGAAACTGGATCGAGTGCAGCAATCGTCAACTCATTTGCCGAGGCGGCTGGGAAATGGAAGTTTGCATAGATCATGCCAGGTGGTACGCGGTCGGTCACCCAAGCCTGGGCTTCAATGCTTCCGCGCCTCGAAGAGATGCGAATTGTTTTCTTTCCGTTTACACCAAGCTTCTCGGCATCATTCGGATTCAATTCCACCAACGCTTCGCCGTAGACTTGCATCAATCCTTTTGCACGGCGCGTCATTTGTCCGCCGTGCCAGTGATATAGCACACGCCCCGTGCTCATCAACATGGGAAAATCATCGTCTGGTTTTTCGGCGGGTGGCACATGGTCTATCGGCATGAATTTCCCTTTGCCGCGCGTGAATTGCTTTGTATGCAAGATAGGTGTGCCAGGATGATCCTTCGTTAGGCAGGGCCATTGCAGGCGTTCACCTTTCAGCAAGCGTTCATGCGTGATACCACCATAAGATGGGGTCAGCGCGTTGATCTCATCCATAATGTGGGATGTATCTCTGTAATTCCATTCTGAATACTGCGCTTCA
>Ga0137367_10001285_pt1 | contig 19532 bp, 17 predicted proteins | sample SagtaG_14_FD_104939 | JGI IMG/M metagenome (GOLD analysis project Ga0137367, IMG submission 104939) | Vadose zone soil microbial communities from Sagehorn Ranch, Mendocino, California, USA - Sage1_L_80_16 metaG | ecosystem: Environmental > Terrestrial > Soil > Vadose zone | place: USA... | reverse complement strand
GGACCAACGGTAAGACCACGACGGCCTTCCTGCTCTACTCGATCCTCGCCGCGGCCGGTCGCAGGCCGGGCCTGCTCGGCACGATCGAGAGCCGGGTCGGCGGGGAACGGCGCCCGGCGCTGCGCACCACCCCCGAGGCGATCGACCTCCAGCGCGGCTTCCGCGAGATGCTGGACGCCGGCGATCGCAGCTGCGCGATGGAGGCCACCTCGCACGGCTCCGAGCTTGGTCGCCTCGACCGCGTGCGCTTTTCGGCGCTCGTATTCACGAACCTGACCCAGGATCACCTCGACTTCCACCAGACGATCGAGCGCTACTTCGACGCGAAGCGGCGGCTCTTCACCGAGGCGCACCCGTCGGGGGCAGTCAATGTCGGCGACGCCCATGGCCGACGGCTCGCCGAAGAGCTCGAAGGGCAGGGGCGGCTGATCACCTTCGGCTTCGCCGAGGACGCCGAGCTCCAGGCAGAGGGGCTCGAGCTGGGGCCGCGCGGAGCACGTTTCAGCGCGGGCGGGCTCGAGCTCGAGACCCGGCTCCGGGGCCGCTTCAACGTCGAGAACGTGCTCGGCGCAGTCGCGGCGGCGCGCCTCCTCGGCGTGGAGGACGAGGCGATCGCCCGCGGCGTGAAGGAACTGCGCGGCGTCCCCGGGCGCTTCGAAGCCGTGGACGAGGGCCAGCCGTTCGTCGTGCTCGTGGACTACGCGCACACACCCGACTCGCTCGAGAACGTGCTGCGGACGGCTCGTGATCTGGCCCAAGGCCGCCTCATCTGCGTCTTCGGCTGTGGTGGCGACCGCGACCGCGGCAAGCGGCCGCTGATGGGCCGGATCGCCTCGGAGCTCGCCGACCTGGCAATCGTCACCTCGGACAATCCGCGCAGCGAGGAGCCCGAGGCGATCATCGGCGAGATCGCTGCCGGCGCGGAGGGAGACGTGGAGATCGAGCCGGACCGGCGGGAGGCCATCGCCCGCGCAATCGACGCCGCGCGTGAGGGAGACGTCGTCGTGATCGCCGGCAAGGGGCACGAGCAGGGCCAGCAGTTCGCCGACCGCACCCTGCCCTTCGACGATCGTGACGTCGCACGCGAGGCGCTGCGGCGCCTCGGAGCGCCCACGTGATCCCGCTGCGCCTGGACGAGGTGGCGACGCTCGCCGCAGGCAGGCTGGACGCGGCTCCCGGCGTCGAGGAGGTCACCGGCGTGCGCGTCGACTCGCGCCGGGTCGCACCGGGCGATTTGTTCGTCGCGGTCGGGCGCGTCGCAGAGTTCGTCGACGACGCGCGGCCGCGCGGCGCCCCTGCCACGCTCGTGCCCGACGAGCCGTTCGCCGCCTTCGCGGCGCTCGGGACGGCCGTGCGCGGGCGCTCGAGTGCGCGGATGGTCGGCATCACCGGCTCGACCGGGAAGACCTCGACCAAGGACATCCTGGCGGCGTTGTGCGCGCCGGCCGCGCGCACCATTGCTGCGGAGGCGAGCTTCAACAACGAGATCGGCGTCCCGCTCACGCTCTGCCGCCTGGAGCCCGACACCGAGGTCTGCATTCTCGAGCTGGCGATGCGGGGCTTCGGCCAGATCGCCGACCTCTGCGCGATGGCACGGCCCGACATCGGCGTCGTGACCAATGTGGGGCCCGTGCACCTCGAGCTCGTCGGCTCGCTCGAAGGCGTGCTGCGCGCCAAAGGCGAGCTGATCGCCGCGCTCCCGGCCGGAGGCACCGCGATCGTGCCCGCGGGATTCCAGGTCGAGCGCGAGGACGTGGAGGTCGTCCACCTCGACGAGCCCGAGGCCCGCGTCGGGGGAGGCCGCAGCGTGGTCGGCGGCGTCAGCTTCAATTTCACGGCGCTCCACCAGGCGGCGAACGCCGCTGCCGCGCTCGCGGCCCTGGACGCGCTCGGCGTGCCCCGCCCGCAAGGCGTGAACGTGGAGTTCTCGCGCTGGCGCGGAGAGGAGTTGCCCCTCGCAGGCGGGGGCCTGCTGATCAACGACGCCTACAACGCGAACCCTGTCTCGATGCGCGCCGCGCTCGCGCACCTCGCCGCCAGGGCGGGCGCCCGGCGCCGGATCGCGGTGCTCGGCGACATGGCTGAGCTCGGCCCCGGCGCGCCCCGCTTCCATGAGGAGATCGGCACCGAAGCCGAGCGCCAGGGTGTCGCGGCGCTCGTAGCGGTGGGTGAGCTGGCCCGCGGCTATCTCGAGGGCGCGGGCGGCGTCACGATCACGCGCTGGGCCCCGGATGCGCAGAGCGCTGTTGCTGCCGTGGAGGAGATCGTCCAGCCCGGCGACTGCGTCCTCGTCAAGGCATCACGCGCAGTCGGGCTGGAGCGGGTCGCGGAGGCGCTCGCGGCGGTGAGCGCTTGAGCCGTGTCCTGATCGCAGGCGTCGTCTCCTTGCTCATCTCCATCCTGCTCGGCCCGAAGTTCATCGAGTTCCTGCGGCGCAACGAGTTCGGCCAGCACATCCGCGAAGAGGGGCCCGAGCATCACGTGCTCAAGCAGGGGACACCGGTGCTGGGCGGCCTGCTGATCCTGTTGGCGGCCAGCATCGGGTTTCTCGCGTTCAGCACCTACACGGTGCCGGCCCTGACCGTGCTCTTCGTCACGCTCGGCTGCGGGGCGATCGGCTTCCTCGACGACTTCATCAAGCTGACGCATCGCCGCTCGCTCGGCCTGAACGGCCGCTGGAAGCTGCTGCTGCTCGGTCTGATCACCGTCGGCGTCGGGCTTGCCGCAGAGCACCAGCATCTGCCGACCAACGTGTACGTGCCCGGCGTTGGGCACATCGAGCTTTCGTGGGCCTGGTACGGGCTGCTCTTCCTCGTGATCGCCGGCGCCGCAAACGGGGTCAACCTGACCGACGGGCTCGACGGTCTCGCAGCCGGCACGGGCGTGATCGCGCTCTTCACGTTCGCCGCGATGATCGTCATCTCGTGGATCCGCTCGGGCTCGCCGGGCCACCGCTTCGACACCAAGCTCGACCTCGCCATCATCGCCGCCGCCCTGATCGGAGGGACGATCGGGTTCCTCTGGTACAACGCGTTTCCGGCCGAGGTGTTCATGGGCGATACCGGCTCGATGGCGATCGGGGGCGCGCTTGCGTCCTTCGCGATCTTCACCAAGACGATTTTCCTGCTGCTCCTGATCGGCGGCATCTTCGCGCTCGAGGCGATCTCGGTGATCATTCAGGTCTTCACCTTCAAGTACCTCAAGCGGCGCGTGTTCCTGATGACGCCGATCCACCACCACTTCGAGATGAAGGCGTGGTCGGAGACGAAGATCATGGTGCGCTTCTGGATCGTGACCGGGATCCTGTGCGCGATCGGCTTCGCGCTGTACTACCGCTACTTCACCGGGTTCCGCTGAGCGAGTTGCCGCAGCGGGTGCTCGTGCTCGGGCTCGGGCGGTCGGGCAAGGCGGCCTCGGCCGCGCTCGAGCGGCGCGGGGTGGACGTGGTCGGGGCCGACCGAGAGCTCGACAACGACTGTGACCTTTCGCTTCTCGATGGCGTCGATGTCCTCGTGAAGAGCCCGGGCGTGCCGCGGGGAGCACCGCTCGTCGTCGAGGCCGAGCTTCGAGCGGTGCCGATCTGGAGCGAGGTCGAGCTCGGCTACCGGCTGCTCGAGCCACGGCTCGTCGGCGTCACCGGCACGAACGGAAAGACCACGACCGCCGAGCTTCTGGGCGCGATGACGGGCGCGCCCGTCGCCGGAAACGTGGGCCGGGCGCTGACCGAGCTGGACGGACAGCTCGAGCCGGGGGCTCTCGTCGTCTGCGAGCTGTCGAGCTTCCAGCTCGAGGACGTGCACGAGCTTGCCTGCGAGGTGGCGTTGCTGCTGAACCTCGAGCCCGACCACCTTGACCGCTACGAGTCGTTCGAGGGCTACCGCGACGCCAAGCTGCGGATCTTCGAGCGGGTTCAGACGAAGATCGTCCCGCGCGGCCTCGGGCTGGAGGGGACCGAGTTCACCGCCGACGACCCGCTCCCGGCCGAGCCGCGTATTCCGGGCGCGCACAACCGCGAGAACGCCGCGGCTGCGACCGCTGCCGCCCGCGCGCTGGGCGTCTCCGAGGAGGCGATCGCCGAGGCTCTCCGCACCTTTCCGGGGGTGCCTCACCGCCTGGAGCTCGTGCGCGAGCTCGACGGCGTGCGCTACGTCAACGACTCGAAGGCGACCAACGTCGCCGCCGCGCTGAAGGCGCTCGCGGCCTACGAGGACGAACCCGTGCATCTGATCCTCGGCGGCTCGCGCAAGGGCGAGGACTTTGCGCCGCTGGCCGCCGCGATCGGGCCGAACGTGAAGAGCGTGCACGTGATCGGCGAGACCGCGGACGAGCTCGCCGCCGCGATTCCGCAGGCCGCTGACGCGGGCGACCTGGCGAGCGCGCTGCGCGCGATCGAGCCGCAACCGGGCGACGTGGTGCTTCTTTCGCCGGCCTGTGCGAGCTACGACCAGTTCCGCGACTTCGAGGAGCGCGGCGAGGACTTCAGGAGGCTGGTGCAGAACCTGTTCGGGTGAAACGCGGGCAGCTCGAATCGAGTGTCCTGATCCTGGTGACCCTGGGCCTCGTCGCCTTTGGTCTCGTGATGGTCTACAGCGCTACCTCGGCTTCGGCTGCGCTCGCCAACGGCGACCCCGCGTACTACCTCAAGCGCCAGGCGATCTACGCCGTGCTGGGGATCGCCCTGATGGCGGGGGCCTCGCGACTCGACTTCCGGATCCTCCGCCGAACTGCGCCCGTCCTCGTCGTGGCGAGCCTGGGCTTGCTGCTCGCGGTGCTCGTGATCGGGCAGTCGGTGAACGGCGCCCGTCGCTGGCTGACCTTCGGGCCAGCGGTCTTTCAGCCCTCCGAGCTGGCGAAGATCGCGCTGGCGGTCTGGGCGGCGTCGCACCTGACTCGCCAGCGGCCGCCGCAGACCCTGTCGGAGTTGTGGCGGCCCATCGGCCTCCTCACCGCAGTCTTCTGCGGCTTGCTCTTAATCGAGCCCGACCTCGGCACGGCGATCGCGATCGTGGCGATGCTGGCCGCGATGCTGCTCGTCGCCGGTACTCCGGCTCGCACCCTCGGCGGCGGGATGGGGATCGCGGCCGCGCTCGGCCTGGTGGCGATCTGGTTCGAGCCCTACCGCCGCGCCCGCCTCTTCAGCTTCCTCAATCCCTGGCAGGACGCACAGGGCGCCGGCTTCCAGACCGTGCAGGCGATGATCGGCCTGGGCTCAGGCGGGATCTTCGGCGTCGGCCTCGGTCAGAGCGTCCAGAAGGCGAATTACCTGCCGGAGGCTCACACGGACATGATCTTCGCGATCATCGGCGAGGAGCTCGGGCTCGTCGGCGCCGCGGCGGTGATCGCCGCCTATTGCGCCTTCGCCTACATCGGGCTCAAGATCGCACTCGGCTGCAAGGACCCCTTCGGCAAGCGGCTCGCAGTAGGCCTGACGGTGCTCGTCTGCGGCCAGGCCGCGATCAACCTCGCCGCGGTGATGGGGCTCGCGCCGCTGACCGGGATCCCGCTCCCGTTCGTCTCCTACGGGGGCTCGAGCCTGGTCGTGGCGCTCGCGTCGGTGGGCATCCTCCTTAACATCGCGGGCGATGCCGGAGCAAAGAGAGCCAGCGTTTCTGATCGCGACCGGGGGGACGGCCGGCCACGTGCTGCCCGCTCTCGCAGTCGGAGAGGCGCTGCGCGGCCGGGGAGCACGCGTGACGTTCGCCGGGTCGCCGGATCGCGCCGAAGCGCGACTCGTCCCTGACGCGGGCTTCGAGCTCGACACCTTTCGTGTGAGCGGCCTGCCGCGGCAACCAGGTTTGGCGCAGGCGCGCGCGGCCTTGCGCTCCCTTGCGGCGCCAGCAGCCTGCGAGCGGATCCTGCGTCGGAGGCAGCCGGATGTTGTGCTCGGCGGCGGCGGCTACGTGAGCGGCCCGATGGTGTTCGCTGCGGCGCGGCGGCGGATCCCGGCCGCGTTGATGGAGGCCGATGCACATCTCGGGCTTGCCAACCGGCTCGCGGCGCCGTTCGCGCGGCGCGTGTTCCTCTCGTTCCCGATCCGGGGCCGGAAGCCGCCAAAGTACCGCGTGACCGGCCGGCCGATCCCGGCGCGCTCGCAGCCGCTGCCCCGAGAGGAGGCTCGCCGGCGCTTCGAGCTGCCAGAGCAGGGGCCGGTGCTGCTCGTCGCCGGCGGCAGCCTCGGTGCGCGGGCGCTCAACGACCTCGCGATCGAGAGCTTCGGGCAAGGCGGCCCGTCGGTTCTCCACCTGAGCGGCGAGCGCGAGTACGAGCGGCTGCAGCGGCGCGTGTCGCGCGCGGACTACCGGTTGGTGCCCTTCACCGACGACTACGGGGCCGCGCTCGGCGCCGCGGATCTGGTGCTCTCGCGCGCCGGCGGCGGTGTCTGGGAGCTGGCGGCCGCGGGAAAGCCGTCCATCCTCGTCCCCTATCCACTCGCGACTGCTGACCACCAGACGAAGAACGCGCGCTACTTCCAGACCGCCGGCGGCGCGATCCTCATGCCGGAGAGCGAGCTCGGGCGCGTGCCGGAGACCGTGCGCTCCTTGCTCGGGGATGCGCGGCGGCTCCAGGAGATGGGCGCGGCGATGCAGCGGGCGGCGCGCCCTGCAGCCGCCGAGGAGATCGCCGAGGAGCTGCTGAGCCTTGCGGCCGCTTGAGGGGCGACGCCTCTGGTTTGTCGGGATCGGCGGCGCCGGCATGAGTGCGCTCGCGCTTGTCGCCCAGGCCTGGGGCGCGGAGGTCTCCGGCTCCGACCGCGAGCGCTCCTCGTACGTCGAGCGGCTCGAGGCGGCAGGGGTATCGGTTTCGATCGGCCACGACGCGATGCGGGTGCCGGAGGGCGCCGAGGTGATCGTCTCCAGCGCGATCGCGCCGGACAATCCCGAGGTAGAAATCACGCGGGCGCGAGGTAGCAGGACGCATATGCGTGGCGAATTTCTCGCCGAGCTGGTGGCATTGCAGCCCTCGATCGTCGTCGCCGGCGCGCACGGCAAGACGACCACGACCGCGATGATCGCCTTCGTCCTCGACCGGCTGGAGCTCGATCCCGCGTTCCTGATCGGCGGCGAGATCCCGCAGCTCGGCGGGAACGCGCGGGCCGGCGCAGGTTGGCTCGTGGCGGAGGGCGATGAGTCGGACCGCTCGCTGGAGCTGCTGCGCCCGCAGGTCGCGGTGCTCACGAACGTCGACCTCGACCATCACGCCACCTTCGCCTCCGAGGCAGAGGTGCGGGCGCTGTTCGACCGCTGGCTAGGCGAGGCCCCAGCGGCGGTGCGCGGCGAGGAGTTGGAGCCCGCGGCGCTCGAGCTCGGGGTCCCGGGGGAGCACAACCGCCGCAATGCCGCCGTGGCGCTGGCGGCGCTCGAGCTCGCCGGCGTCGCACGCGGCGAGGCGGAGCGCGTGCTACCGGAGTTCACCGGCGCCGGCCGGCGCTTCGAGCGCCGTGGCGAGGTCCGCGGCGTCGCGGTCTACGACGACTACGGCCACCATCCACGAGAAATAGCGGCGACGCTCGCAGCCGCTCGCGCCACAGCCGGAGCCGGTCGGGTTCTCGTCGTGTTCCAGCCGCACCTCTACTCGCGCACGCGCCACCTCGCTCACGACCTCGCCGGCGCGCTGACGGCGGCCGACGCGGTCGCCGTGACGAGCGTCTATGCCGCACGGGAGAGGCCGCTCGAGGGAGTCGAGGGCAGACTGGTCGTCGAGGGGCTCGTGGACGCGAGGCCGGGAATGCCGGTCGCCTGGACGCCGGAGCTCGAGGACGCCGTTCGGTTTCTCGCGCAGCGCGCCCGGCCGGGTGACGTTGTCTTGACGATCGGCGCCGGCGACGTCGAGCGGGCGGCGCCGCTGCTGCTGGAGCAGCTCGCGTGAAGGTCGACGAAGGTGTTGCGCTCTCACGGTTCACCACGCTCGGCACCGGTGGCCCCGCGAGAGCCTTTGCCCGGCCTGAGACGCTCGCCGAGCTGGAGGAGGCGCTTGCGTGGGCGAGCGAGCGAGAGCTGCCGGTGGCCGCGATCGGTCTCGGCTCGAACCTGCTGGTTGCCGACGAGGGCTTCGGTGGCCTCGTGCTCAAGCTCGGCGGCGAGCTCGCGGAAGCAGAGGTCGAGAACGAGCGGCTGCAGGCGGGTGGCGGTGCGACGAACGCGGTCTGCCTGCATCGGGCGCGCGCCGCAGGTCTCGGCGGCTTCGAGTTTGCCTGCGCTATCCCCGGCACGATCGGCGGCGGGGTCTGGATGAACGCTGGTGCCTACGGCAGCGACTGGGCCACGATCCTCGAGCGTGCGCTGGTCGTGGACGCCGACGGCCCCCGCTGGCTGACGCCCGCCGAGCTCGGGCTCCGCTACCGGCACTCGGAGCTCCGCCACGGCCAGGTGGTCGCCCGGGCGGAGTTCCCGCTCGCGCCCCTGCCCGAGGAGCAGATCAAGGCGAACGTGGCACGGCTTCAGGCCCTGCGCAAGGCGGCGCAACCGACGAACAAGCGCACGTTCGGAAGCGTCTTCAAGAATCCCGCGCACGCGCTGTCGGCCGGCCGCATACTCGAGGCCTGCGGCCTCAAGGGTCATCGACTCGGCGGGGCGCAGATCTCACCACGCCATGCGAACTTCATCGAGAACGCCGACGGAGCCCGCTCGGCCGATGCGGTCGCGCTGATGGCCGAGGCGCGACGGCGCGCGTTCGAGCAATTCGGCGTCGAACTGCGGCACGAGGTCGAGTTCCTCGGACCGCTCGTGCTCCCGCCCATCGGGTAGGAGGGCCGACCGTGGCGGCGAAAGCCGCCTCGTGCCAGAGAGCAAGCCCCAGCGTGCGCGAGCCCGCGCAGCGGTGATCCCGCTTCCTCGAAGCGGCGAGCGCGCGCTGATCGTGCGCGTTCTTCCGAGCGGTCGCTCTCTCCTGCTGGGTTTCGCGATCGTCGCCGGCGCGGCCGGCCTTTATTTTCTCGCGCGCAACACGCCGATGTTCGCTCTCAACCGTGTGGAGGTCGAGGGCGCACCGCCCGCCGTGGCCGCCCACGTGCGCACGGCCCTGGAGCCGCTCGACGGCGAGAGCCTGCTGGCACTCGACGCCGCCGAGCTCGAGCGGCGCCTCGCGGCGCTGCCGGAGGTCGCGGGCTTCCGCTACAACCGCGACTTCCCGCACACCCTGCGTGTCGTCGTCCGCGCTGAGCATCCCGTCGCCGTGGCCCGGCGCGGCGCGAAGGGCTGGCTCGTGGCCGCCAGCTCGCGCGTGATCGCCGCGGTGCCCGCACACGCCCGCCCGGGGCTGCCGAGGGTCTGGCTTGCCCATTCCGGTGAGCCCGAGCTTGGGGCCGCCATCACCGACCGGTTCGCCCTGCGGGCCGTGCGCACCCTGGCGCTCGCCCGCCTCGCGCATTTCCACGGTCGGGTGCGGATGGTGCGCGCCCGTGAACACGATCTCACGATGCTCCTGGGATCGGGTCTCGAGCTGCGCCTGGGTGACCTTCGGGCGATCAGGCTCAAGCTCGCGATCGCGGCGCGGATCCTCCCGGGCATCCTCGCACACGGGGGCTACGCGTACATCGATGTGAGCGTTCCCGAACGTCCCGTGGCAGGCACAAACCCTCAAGTCTCTACCTGAGCCTCAGAGTACGACGGCGTGACTCCCGTTGACAGGCGGACTGGGTAGGCGTACCCTGCCCTGCGCAGAAGACGCACTGTCCACTAAAGCTTGAGGTAGAGGCGAGTTGAGCATGAGGGATCAGACGGGGAACTACCTGGCCTTGATCAAGGTCGTCGGTGTCGGCGGCGGCGGCTCGAACGCCGTCAACCGTATGGTCGACGCCGGCCTGTCCGGCTGCGAGTTCATCGCCATCAACACGGATGCGCAGGCGCTGCTCATGTGCGACGCCGACGTGAAGATGCCGATCGGGTCCGAGGTCACGCGCGGTCTCGGCGCAGGCGCCGACCCGGCCGTGGGTCAGGCGGCGGCCGAGGAGAGCCGCGACGAGCTGAAGGAGGCGCTGAAGGGCGCCGACATGGTCTTCGTGACCGCGGGCGAGGGCGGCGGCACGGGCACGGGCGCGGCGCCGACCGTCGCGCGGCTCGCGCAAGAGCTGGGCGCGCTCACCGTGGGAGTCGTGACGAAACCGTTTTCGTTCGAGGGCCGCCGGCGTGCCGAGGTCGCCGTGCGCGGCATCGACGAGCTGCGTGACCACGTCGACACGCTGATCGTGATCGAGAATGACCGGCTGCTGCAGGTGGTCGAGAAGCGCACCTCGATCGTGGACGCGTTCACGACGGCCGACGACGTGCTGCGCCAGGGCGTGCAGGGCATCACCGACCTGATCACGATCCCCGGGCTCGTCAACCTGGACTTCGCCGATGTGCGCACGATCATGAACGAGGCCGGTTCGGCCCTGATGGGGATCGGCGTGGCGGCCGGCGAGAACCGAGCGACCGAGGCGGCGCGTTCCGCGGTGTCGTCGCCGCTGCTCGAGTCCTCGATCGAGGGCGCGACCGGCATCCTGCTCAACGTGACGGGCGGCCCGAACATCGGCCTCTTCGAGGTGAACGAGGCGGCGCAGGTCGTGACCTCCGCCGCCGACCAGAACGCGAATGTGATCTTCGGCGCGGTCATCGACGAGTCGCTCGACGACGAGGTGCGCGTGACCGTGATCGCGACGGGCTTCGGCCCCGCGCGCCTGCGGCGGCGGCGGCGCGCCGAGGAACCGGCAGAGGGCGAGGCGGAGACGCCGCGCGAGGTGCCGGCCGAGCGCTTCGAGATCTCGGAGGACGCGCTCGAGGTGCCGTCCTTCCTGCGCGACGGCTAGTCGCGTCCGCGGGTTTCGAGACAGAATGTTTAAGAACCGCACCAGGCGGTGAAGATCGTCGTGCCCTCTCGGGTCGACCGGAGCGGTTGACCCAAGATGACCCGGTTCGGCCGCCCCGGCCTCGGCTCGCAAGCCGAAGCCGGGGCGGCTCCTTTATCGGCTCCTTTAGCATCAGAGCCCGATGCAAACACTGCTTCGAACACCGCTCTACGAGCGTCACGTCGCCCTCGGCGCGCGGCTCGTGCCGTTCGCCGGCTGGGAGATGCCCGTGCAGTACGAGGGCGTGATCCCCGAGCATCGCGCGGTGCGCACCGACGCCGGCGTCTTCGACGTCTCGCACATGGGCGAGCTCGAAGTCGAAGGCCCGCGCGCGCTGGAGCTGCTTCAGGCCGCGCTCTCGAACGACCTCAAACGGATCGCTCCCGGCCGGGCGCAATACACCCTGCTCACGAACGGGCACGGCGGAATCGTGGATGACCTGATCGCCTACGAGCTCGAGCCGGAGCGCTTCCTGCTGATCGTGAACGCCTCGAACCGCGAGACCGACTTCGCCTGGCTGCGCGAACGCGAGCTGCCCGGGGCGGAGGTGCGCGACGTGTCCGACCGCTATGCGCTGCTCGCGGTACAAGGCCCCCGGGCCCTCGAGCGCCTCGGGTTGCCCGACGCGCCCGCCTTCACGTTCGCGGACGGGGAGCTCGACGGCGTCCGGTGCGTGATCAACCGCACCGGCTATACCGGCGAGGAGGGGGTCGAGCTGCTCGTCCCTGCGGGGCGGGCCGGCGAGCTCTGGGACCGGGTCGTAGAGCGCGGAGCGGCGCCGTGCGGGCTCGGCGCGCGGGACACGCTTCGGCTCGAGGTCTGCTACCCCTTGCACGGCAACGACATCGGCCCCGAGACCGACGCGATCTCGGCCGGGCTCGGCTGGGTCTGCGCGCTCGACAAGGAGTTCACCGGCTCCGACGAGCTGCGGCGGATCAAGGAAGCCGGCCCGGAACGGAAGCTCGCGGCCTTCGTGATGGAAGAGCCCGGAATCCCGCGGCAGGGGATGACGGTCGCCGAGGGGGGCGAGGTCACCTCCGGCTCGCATTCGCCGATGCTCGAGCGCGGGATCGGGCTGGGCTACGTGCCCGCCGGGCTCGCGCAGCCGGGGACCGAGTTGACGATCGACATTCGCGGCCGTTCGCGGAGCGCGCGCGTGGTGAAGAAGCCCATCTATTCGCGGGGGAGACCTGATGGCCGCGGCTGAGAGCTACCCGGACGACCTGCGCTACCACCCCGAGCACGACTGGGCGCGTCTCGAGAATGGGGAAGCGGTGTTCGGCATCACCTGGTTCGCGCAGGACGCGCTCGGCGAGCTCGTGCATTTCGAGGCTCCCGCCGAGGGCGCGGCTCTCGTGAAGGACCGGTCCTATGCAGAGGTCGAGTCCGTGAAGGCGGTCTCGGACGTGATCGCGCCGCTCTCGGGCGAGGTGCTCGAGGTCAACAGCGCCGTAAAGGACGCGCCGGAGACCGTGAACGACGATCCGTACGGCGCTGGCTGGCTCGTCCGTGTCCGGTTGACCAACCGAGGCGAGATCGACTCGCTGCTCGATCCGGAGGCGTACAAGCAGCACCTGGCCGAGCAGGCGTGAGCTACCTCGCGCTGACCGACGCCGACCGGGAGGCGATGCTCGAGGAGATCGGGGTCTCCACGATCGAAGAGCTCTTCGGCGACCTGCCCGTCGGCGTGCGGCTGGGTCGGGAGCTCGACCTGCGGCCGGCGATGACCGAGCAGGAGCTAACGGCCTACTTCGAGCAGCTCGCGTCGCAGAACGCCCACGTCGGTGCGGAGCTGTCGTTCCTCGGGGCGGGTATGTACGACCACTACGTGCCGGCGGTGGTGGATGCCGTACTCCAGCGCGGCGAGCTCCTGACCGCGTACACCCCGTATCAGCCGGAGCTGAGCCAAGGTGTCCTGCAGGCGATCTTCGAGTACCAGACCGCGATCTGCGAGCTGACCGGGATGGACGTCTCGAACGCCTCGGGGTACGACGGCACCACCGTTGCAGCGGACGCTTGCTTCATCGCCAAGCACGCTACGGGTCGCTCGAAGGTGGTGGTCACGGAGGCGACCAACCCGCAGGTCAGGCAGGTGGTGAAGACCTACGCGCCGGGCTTCGGACTCGAGGTGGTCGAGGTGCCGCACCGCGACGGAGCGACGGACCCGGACGAGCTCCGGGCAGCCTCCGAGGACGCGGCTTGCGTCATCTTTCAGCACCCGAATTTTTTCGGGGTGCTCGAACCCGCGGTCGAGCTGGCTGCCGCCGCGAACGACGCCGAGGCGCTTCCGGTCGCGCACGTCGATCCGCTCTCGCTCGGCGTGGTCGAGGCACCCGGCCGCTACGGTTGTGCGATCGCCATCGGCGAAGGGCAGCCGGCAGGGAACTACCTCTCCTACGGCGGGCCCCACTACGGCTTCCTGGCCGCGCGCTCCGAATTCATCCGGCGCATGCCGGGCCGCATCGTCGGCGAGACCACAGATGCCGCGGGGACCCGCGGCTATGTCCTCACCCTCCAGACGCGCGAACAGCACATTCGACGCGAGAAGGCGACATCGAACATCACCACGAACCAGACGCTGCTGGCGCTCGCCGGCCTGGTCTACCTCTCGTGGCTCGGTCCGGAGGGACTGCGCGAGGTGGGGGAGACCTGCATGGCCCTCGCAGGGCATGCGATGGAACGGCTCGGGTTCCCGCTCGCGTTTGCAGACCGGACAACATTCAAGGAGTTTGCCGTACGCGTCGGACGGCCTGCCAAGGACGTCGTCCGCGAGGCCCGGGAGCGGGGCGTCCACCCCGGTTATGCCCTCGGGCGCGACTATCCGGGCATGGACGACGTGCTGCTCGTGGCGCTCACCGAGAAGCGAACGCCCGCGGAGATCGACCGGCTCGCCGAAGTGCTCGCGGAGGTGCTAGCGCTCTGAAGCTGATCTACGAGAAGTCGCAGCACGGACGCCGAGCCGGGCGCCTGCCGGGCCACGCGCTGCCGGTGCCGGAGGTTCCCGAGGCGCTTCGCCGCGCCGAGCCGCCGCGCCTGCCCGAGCTCGCGGAGCCCGACCTCGTGCGCCACTTCACCGAGCTCTCGAGCCGCAACTTCGGGATCGACACGGGCTTCTACCCCCTCGGGTCCTGCACGATGAAGCACAACCCGCGGGTGAACGAGCGCCTCGCCGCGCTGCCGGGGTTCCGCGACGTGCATCCGCACCAGGAAGCGGACGGGGCCCAGGGCGCGCTTCGCCTCTGCTGGGAGCTGCAGGAGGTGCTCGCCGAGATCACCGGCCTCGACGCCGTCTCGCTTCAACCGGCGGCGGGCTCGCAGGGCGAGCTCACGGGCCTGATGCTGATGCGCGCCTACTTCGCCGACCGCGGCGAGGGCGGGCAGCGTCGGAAGATCGTGATTCCGGACACGGCGCACGGGACGAACCCGGCGAGCGTGACGATGGCCGGCTATGAGCTCACGCCGGTCAAGACCGACCCTCGCGGCAACATCGACGTCGACGATCTGCGCGCCAACGTCGACGAGCACACCGCGGGGCTGATGCTCACGAATCCCTCGACGCTCGGGCTCTTCGACGAGAACATCGAGGAGATCGCGCGGATCTTCCACGGTGCGGGCGCGCTCATGTACTACGACGGCGCGAACCTGAACGCCGTCTGCGGGATCTCCCGGCCGGGCGACATGGGCTTCGACATCGTCCACATCAACCTGCACAAGACCTTCTCGCAGCCACACGGGGGCGGCGGGCCGGGCGGAGGGCCGATCGCCGTGGAGAAGCGGCTCGAGCCGTTCCTGCCCGTGCCGGCGATCGTGCGCGAGGGCGCGCGGTTCGGGCTCGACTACGACCGGCCGCAGACGATCGGCAAGGTGCGCGGCTTCCTCGGGCCCTTCGGCGTCTTCGTCCGCTCGTACGCGTTCATCCTCGCCTACGGACCGCGGTTGCGCGAGATGTCGGAGGTGGCGGTACTGAACGCGAACTACCTGCTCGCACGGCTCCGGGAAGCTTACGAGCTCCCGTTCGACCGGCTCTGCATGCACGAGTTCGTGCTCTCCGCCCGGCCGCTCAAGCGCGAGCACGGAGTCACAGCGCTCGACGTCGCGAAGCGGCTGATGGACTACGGCTTCCACCCGCCGACGGTGTACTTCCCGCTGGTGGTGCCGGAGGCGCTGATGATCGAGCCAACCGAAACGGAGGCCAAGGAGACGCTGGATTCCTTCGCCGACGCGATGCTGACGATCGCGCGGGAGGCCGCCGAGGAGCCCGACCTGCTGAAGAGCGCCCCGCACGGCCGGCCCGTCGGCCGGCTGGACGAGGTGAAGGCCGCAAAGCGGATCGTCGTCCGCTACGGCTTCGAGGAGCATCCGGACCTTGCCGGCGAGCCCGCGGCCGCAGCGGCCCTCGAGGCGCCCAAGGGCGTCTGATGATCGACCTTCGCTCCGACACGCAGACGAGGCCCTCGCCCGAGATGCGCGCAGCCATCGCCGCCGCCGAGGTGGGAGACGAGCAGAAGCGGGAGGACCCGACTGTCAACGAGCTCGAGCGGCGGGCCGCGGAGCTGCTCGGCCAGGAGGAGGCCGTGTACGTCCCGACCGCGACGATGGCGAACGAGATCGCTCTCCGCACCCTCGGCAAGCCGGGCGACGAAGTGGTCGCCGAGGAAAACTCGCACCTGTTCATCTCCGAGCTCGGTGGCCCTGCCGTCCACGCGGGGTTGATGACGCGGCAGCTGCGCTGCGCCAACGGGCGGTTCACCCCGGAGCAACTGCGCGAGACGGTGCGCCGCACCGACGGCACGCACACCCCGCCGACGAAGATCGTCTCCGTCGAGAACACGCACAACGCGTCGGGCGGGCGCGTCTGGCCGCTCACGGAGATAGAAGCTGTGGTCGCCACCGCGAGGGAGCTCGAGCTGTACGTGCACCTCGACGGAGCCCGCCTGCTCAACGCGGTCGTCGCCTCGGGTGTGCCCGCAGCCCAGATCGGCGCGCACTTCGACACCGTCACCCTTTGCCTCTCGAAGGGCCTCGGCTGCCCGCTCGGTGCGCTCGTCGCAGGCTCGCAGGAGCTGATGACCACGGCACGGCGCCTGAAGCACCTCTTCGGCGGCGCGATGCGTCAGGCCGGGATCGTCGCGGCGGCCGGCGTCTACGCGCTCGAGCACAACATCGAGCGGCTCGCCGACGACCACGCCCGGGCGCGGCGGCTCGCCGAAGGTCTGTACGAGGCTGGCGTGCCGGTCGACCTCGAACAGGTCGAGACGAACTTCGTCCAGGTCGAGTTGGCGCCGCTTCGGCTCGAGCCGAAGGAGGCGCTCGAGCGGCTCTGGCAGCAGGGCGTCGGGCTTTCGATGACCGCGCATGCGACCAAGTTGCGCGCCGTCACGCACCTGGACGTCGGAGACGAGGAAATCGAGCGCGCCGTCGAGCTGATCCCGCGCGCGCTGGGAGCTCTTGCCCGAGCCTGATCCGTTCAGGCAAACGCCCGACCTTTTCGGCGCGCCCGCCTAGCGGTCGCCGGCGACCAGGAACGCCAGCACCACGCCGACGTAGAGGGCGACGAGGAAGAAGCCTTCCCAACGTCGGCCGCGGCCGTCGGAAAGCACGATCCCTACGAGCAGCGCGGAGCCGCCCATGGCCGCAAGCTCGATCGGCCGGAAGCTCAGCGGGAGCGCCGGCGTCACGGCCCAGGAGAGCAGCGCGACCGCAGGAGTCACAAACAGCGCGACCTGGGCGCTCGACGAGACCGCGATCTCCGTCGCGAGCGGCAGCTTGCCGCGACTCGCGATCACGATCGCGCCTCCGTGCTCGGCCGCGTTCCCGACGATCGCGACGATTACGGCGGCGATGAAGAACTCCGACAGGCCTGCAGCCGCGGCGAAGGAGTCGAGGGAGTGGACGAGGGTCTCGCTGATCAGCGCCGTCACCACTGTCGCCGCCGCGAGTACCACGAGCGCGACGGGCAACGACCAGCCCTCGGCCGGTGTGTCGCCGCTCTCCTCGTGCAGCCGCTTGTGGCGGCGTAGCCCGCGCACCGTGGTGGTCGTGTAGACGAGCAGCAGCACGATCGCGACGGGAATCGAGATGACCGCGAGCGAGTGTCGTTCCGCATCCCCCGTCCAGCTCGGCACCGACGGGACGAGAAAGAGCAGCACGGCCCCGAGTACGAGGCCGAGCTGGAGCAGGATCGAGAAGCGGTCGAGCGGCTTACCGTCGCGGCCCTCGCCGCCGAAGATCAGGGCCACGCCCAAGACGAGCAGGATGTTGGAGACGACGCTGCCCGCAAGCGAGCCGCGCACCACGTTCGGCAGCGTGGCGTTCACCGCGAAGAGAGCGATGATCAGCTCAGGCGCGTTGCCGAAGCTCGCGTTCAGGAAGCCGCCGATCCCGGGCCCCGTGTGTTCGCCCGCGTGTTCGGTGGCCTCGCCGATCAACCACGCGAGCGGCACGAGCGCGGCCGCCGCAAAGACGAACAGGGCGGTGTCGCCGACGTCGAAGACGTACCGCAAGAGGATAGTGATCGGGGCCAGCGCCAGCGACGCCCAAAGGAGCTTGCGGCCCACGTCGCTACCCTAGCGAGCCATGTTGAAAGCCGTGCTCTTCGACTGGGGCGAAACGCTGATGCAGTTCGCCTACTCACCCGAGCTGGTGAGCGCCGGCCACCGGGCGGGCCTCGCCGCGATCGGACGGGACGGGCTGCCCGAGGTGGAGGTGCTGACCGAGCACTTCCGTGAGCGCTACGAGCCCCTCTTCTGGGCACCCGGCACCGTCGAGGAGATCGAGTACCCCGATCTCGTCAGGCAACTCCTCGCCGACTTCGAGGTGACGATCGACGACGACGAGCTCGGCCGCTACCTCGAGGCCGAGCACGAAGCCTGGGACCCGGCGAGGATCCTCGCCGCCCACACGCACCCGCTGCTGGAGTCGCTTCGCGAGGGCGGCCTCAAGCTCGGCCTCGTCTCGAACGCCTTCGATCCAGGCTGGCTGCTGCACCGGGATCTCGAGCAGATGGGGCTCGCGCAGCGACTCGACTTCAGCGTCTTCTCGTCCGAGGTCGGCACGCGCAAGCCGCACCCGGCGATCTTCGAGCGTGCGCTCGACGCGCTGGGGGTCGAGCCTGAGCGTGCGCTCTTCGTCGGCGATCGGCTCTACGAAGACGTGCGCGGGGCGGGCGAGCTCGGGATGACGACGGTGCAGGCGCTCTGGTTCCGCGCCGACGAGCACCCGGACGGCGGTGAGCCCGACTACCAGGCGTTCACCCAGCTCGACGTCCTGAACATCGCACGCCGACTCGTTTTGGCGTGAGTGCCCTACCCGCATCCGCCGGGCTTGTCAAGTCTTGCGGAGCACGCCTCGCTGCGCCCACAATCCAGGTATGCGCATGAGCGAGCAGGCGGCGGCCAGGCCGAGCGAGCTCCCACTCCGGCCCCAGGACGAGGTCGAATGCCGCCGCTGCGAAGTGCACTGCGACAAGGTCGTCTACCCCGCCGCGTGCGCCGAGCGAGGGTGCCCGTTCCTCTACGCCTACGAGGAGTTCGGCCACACCTACGTCGGCTGCATGCAGCGGGTCTTCGAGGTCGACATCGACCTCGAGCTGCTGCTGGATGCGCAGTCACGGCGCGAAGGATTCGGTGCCATGCGGGTGACGAGCCCGCCGCTGCCGCTCTGCCAGGTCGAGGTCGAGGCGTGCTACGAGAGTCGGACGAACGACCTCGGGTGCGTCAACCCCGAGTTCCACGAGTTGCCGGTCGGCGAGCCTTCGTTCCGGATCTTCGCGCAGATTCGCGCTTCGTAGCGCGCGCGTAGAGCGCTTTCAGCTTCTTCACTTGCTCGGCATCGGGCCCGTGCCCGTCCGTGCCGGGAACTTCCAGGAGCGCGGGCAGCTTCTGCAGCTTCGGATGCGCAAGGAAGACCCCGAGCTTCTCGCCCATCACACCGTCCCCGATGTTGTCGTGCCGGTCGCGGTTGGAGCCGAGCGGGGCCTTCGAGTCGTTCACGTGCAGGCAGCGCAGCCGGTCGAGGCCGATCGCGTCGTCGAGTTCTGCGAGCAGTCGGTCGAGCGCGCCGCGGTCGGTGACGTCGTAGCCGGACGCGAACAGGTGGCAGGAGTCGAGGCAGACCCCGAGCCGGGGGTGCCGGTCGAGTGCGTCGAAGAGCGCCGCCAGCTCCTCCAGCGACCGGCCGATCGTGTCGCCCGTCCCGGCGGTGTTCTCCATGCAGAGCCAGGTTTTCTCGTTACAGCGCTCAAGCGCTTCCCCGAGGGCCGGCACGACCCGCTCGAGGCCGGCTTCGAAGCCGCTGCCGAGGTGCGAGCCGACATGGAAGACGACCGCGTCCGCCTCGATGGCACAGCCGACCTCGACGGTGTTCCTCAGCGCCTCGACGGACTTGGAATAGAAGTCGTCCTTCGGGCTCGCGAGGTTGATCAGGTAGAGCGCGTGGCAAGCCACCGCGCCGATCTTGGCTTCCGCCCGCCGCTCCTTGAACCGCTCGAAGTTCGCCGGGTCGTGGTTGGTCGGCCGCCACATCCGCGGGCTCTGCGTGAAGACCTGCACGGCCTCGCCGCCCATCTCCTCGATGCGGTCGATCGCGGTGTGGATCCCACCGGAGACGGAGACGTGCGCGCCGAGCAGCACGCGCCGAAGGCTAGTACGCTCGGCGCATCCACCGCCTCGTGCTCGCCACGTCAACGGCGACGGCGCCTCCGACAGCGTCT
>Ga0137367_10001276_pt1 | contig 19586 bp, 20 predicted proteins | sample SagtaG_14_FD_104939 | JGI IMG/M metagenome (GOLD analysis project Ga0137367, IMG submission 104939) | Vadose zone soil microbial communities from Sagehorn Ranch, Mendocino, California, USA - Sage1_L_80_16 metaG | ecosystem: Environmental > Terrestrial > Soil > Vadose zone | place: USA... | reverse complement strand
GATCGCCTGGGGTGCGTAGGAGAGCCCCGGTGATCCCACTTCTCGTCCTGCTTGCGATCATCGGCGGGCTGGTGCTGCTGGTCATCGCGCGATCCTCACCTCAGCAACAGATCCGCCGACTGATCGATCGCCAGATCAAGCTTGCGGTGGCTGGGAGAGTCGGCCAGCTCCACGCGACCCTATCTCCCAGAGCCAAAGCAGCCTGCGGCCGGGCCGACTTCGCCAGTGAGACTCTCCAGGCCACCAGCGAGGACCCGGGCTTCTGGCATCTGATCGACATCCTGGACATCGGGATCGACGTCCAAGGTGCCCGCGCCCTCGTGAGGTACACCGTCACCTACAACGGACGGGTGGTCGAACGGGCTACCATGCGGGACCCAGACGTCTACATCAAGTGGACCAAGCCAACCGTGCTGGGCCCGAAGCCCAACGTGGCTGCGCAACTCGCCACTCTCGAGCAGCAGCAGAAGCCCGGTCCCGCGGCCAACATCTTGCCTCCGAAGCAATACCAGGCCGCTCGGGATCGGATCATCAAAGAAGGGAAAAAGCGGTCCATCCTGTGGAAGAAAGGGCAATGGTACGACGAGGTCGACAACCACCTTCACTGTGAAGGTTGAGCCGTTCGATCCCGTCGCGCTGCGATCCTACAGTCCTGCCAAGCGCTTGAGCCCGCCAACGTCCTTCAACACATAGCGTCGCCCGTCTCGGTCGACCAGCTCCCTTCGCTGGAACTCCGAAAGAATACGGGTGACATTCTCCCGGCTCCCGCCGCACAGGCTCGCCAAATCGGCATGGGTGACGACAGAGGGGAGGGTGGTGCCGTTGGCCGGCAACTCATCCAGGCTGGGGGCGACCAGCTGGAGGAGGCGCTTCGCCACCCGGCCCTTCAGGTCCAGGAACAGCAGATCCTCCACGAAGGACTCGTGGGCCTGGATCTGCTGGGCCATGCTGCGCAGGAGCGCCCGGGTCGCCTCGAAGTACTTTCCCAGGAACGCCAGGAACCGCTCCCCCTCGATCACCCACACTGTGGACTCCTCCAGGGCCAGGGCCGTGGCAGAACGCCGTTGGTCCCCCAGCACCCCGAGCTCCCCGAAGAACTGGGGCCGGTCGAGCGTGGTGAGGAGCTGGCGGTGGCCGGTGACGGAGATCGAGCTCACCTCGATCCGCCCCTGGCATAAGAAAAGTACGTGCTCGGAGGGGTCGTCCTGGTACCAAAGATAGGTGCCCCGTCGATACTGCCGCATCGTGCCCTGACCGACGAGCTGCTTGACCGCGGTGGCGGGCACTCGCGCCAGCACAGGCGTCGCTGCCATCTGCTGCTCGATCTGGGCAGCCCCGCGCTCGGTCGCCACGACCATGTGAGCAGCGTACTGAATCGCATTCATTGGAGCCAGGGGTCCGGTCTCAACCCATCACGAGGAGGCCGAAAGCGATGAAGGCGGGCCTGGGCCCGCCTCCACCGAGAGCTCTTGGTGGACCGCCGTCTACTGGAGAGCCTTGACGTCCTTGACCGACTTGATCGCCTTGATCGCCTTCGTCGCCTTGGTTACCCGCGTCGCCGCCGGCTTACGACCCGTGCTCCCCTTCGCCTGTGGAGTCTTGGGCGTCACCTTCTTCGTCGCCATTCTGATTCACCTCCTCCCTCTCACCTGCATGAGCATCATGCGCCCAAACCCCACCCGAGTACGGTGACACACGTCACCCAATTACTCGTGACGTTGATCACTGAAAGCTGCGTGACGGGCATCACGGGCCAGGATGTGACGGCCGACACACGTGCCCTACGTGGCCCTCACATGAGCTCAGGTAGGCTCAACGGGTCCGGGCGGAGGGTGCACGCCCCGCAGTGGAGGGCATCCTCGACGACGAGCGCCTTGGTGACCTCGCTTCCCCGATAGATCTCCAGAATGTAGGGGTGATTCCGGGCGTGGTCCTCGCAGATGCCGCGGCCGCAGAAGCGGCAGACGCCCACGGCGGTCCTTCGACAGTGCCAGCAGTCCATGAGTGAGTGGCCTCCTTCGACCCGCGGCTCAGTGTTCCTCTACCCGGTCCAGGGCGATCACTGGATTCAGCGTTCCCTTGTGGAACGAGTCCCGGATCACCTTGTCGAATCCATCGCGGCCCAACCGGAAGGCGCGAACGGGCGTGATCGCCCGGACGGTTGCCGTTCGAGGGACGTCCAGGAGGAGAGCGATCTCCCCGAAGTGGCTACCCGGACCCATCGTCCGGATGGACGTACCGTCGTGAGTCACCTCGACTTGTCCGGAGCTGATGGCATAGAAGGCATCTCCTTCCTGCCCCTCCTCCACGACCGTCTCGCCGGGGACTACATTGATCCAATCCCCCTTCTCCGCCAGCTCCACCAGCTCATCCGTCTCCAGATGGGAGAAGCAGGACATCCGTTGGAGATCGGCGACCGCCTGCATCGTAGGAGCGAACCGGGGGGCCTGCAGGGCGTCGGCGAGCAACTCGCCGAAGGTGCCCTTGTCGATCTCGAAGACATCTACGTTGCCCGTTGCTCGGACGGTGGCCGTCCGCGTTCGGGCCTCAGCCAGTCCGACCTCGCCGAATGACTCCCCTCGGCCGAGCGTTCGGAGGGTCCGGATCTCCTCGCCGGTCTCAGGATCCTCTTCGACGACCCGCAGGACGCCCTTGCGTACCAGATAGAAGGACTCTGCCCGCTCGCCTTGGCGGACCAATGGCTGCCCGCCCGAGAAGCTCCGGAGCCGGACCCGTCCGGCCAGCTCGCTGAGGACATCCTCGGGTAGGTCCTCGAACAGGGGCAGCTCATCGATCATCGTGGCCGCCTCCACCCGCCACCGACGTTGGAAGCGGAACTGGACCTTTCTCCAGACCGCCCGGATCCGACGCCCGATGGCCCCGACCACTCGGATCGAGCCCCGGATCAAGGGGTTGAGGACGAAGAGCCCGAGCAGGATCAGGATGATCCTCGTCTCGATCCCGCCGTTCCACAGCGAGATGACGAGTCCGCCGAAGAGGATCTTCCAGAAGATGTAGCCGGAGATCAAGAGCAAGATCGAGCCGATGACACCGAGCACGCCGTAGATCAGGAGGCCCACGTCCTGGCGGGTGAATCGTTCTCGCGTTCGCAGCTTGTGCAGGAAGTCGTGGCGGATGAACTCGACGGATCGGGGCCGGAGATCCGGGATCCGGAGCCAGTCCGAGAGCATGTAGTAGCCATCCAGCTCGAGGATGGGGATGAGATTGAGGAAGATGTTCAGGTATGCCAGCACGGTGTACCGGAACAGCGTCTCGGAGAGGACCCACTGCGGGTACGCCCAGGCGATGATGGACGCCATGCCGGCGCCGAGGCTCTGGCCGTACGGCCCAGCGAACGCCTGGAGGACCCGTTTCCGGGGCTCCATCATCAGGCTGTCGGACGACTCGACGTAGAAGGCAGGGCACCCGAAGTAGATCAGAAAGCCGGCCCCCTTCAACCGCCGCCCGTTCTGCACCAGGACCAGCGCGTGGCCCAGCTCGTGGACCAGGATCATGAAGTACTGGATGACCAGGAGCACCACGAACCCGATGGCCAGGGACTTCCCCGTGAGCCCGAACAACTTCGAGCGGTAGTTGGCCACGAACGCGAAGATGCCGGCGATCGACACCGAGAGGGAAAGGAGAACGAATGGCTTCGTCACGACCCACCGAAGCCCGTGGTCGTACAGCCACTTGACGGGCGCCTGGGGATTCTTCCATTCGATCCTGAGGTTGGTCAGGAACTTCCGAAGTTTCTCGTGGCGCCGCGCTGGGTTCATCGCTCGGTGAACGACCGCCTCGACGTCCTCATAGCGATCTTCGAAGAAGTTCTCGCTCCGGAGCTGGTAGACGAAGTCCGCCACACCGCCCAGATCCATCTCGCCGGACTCCTGGAACCGGTCGATGACGATCTCTTTGACCGTTCGGTTGCCGTCCATCAACCGCACCAACTCGTAGTCGGGAGCTTGGATCCGGTAATGGACCAGATCGCGCGGGTTCGCGATCATGTAGTAGTCATCGCCCGACCTTTGGGTGAATCGCTTGATCTCGATGTCGGGAGCAAGCTTGGGGCGGTATTCCGCCGGATCGACCAGGGCCCCGAGGCGGCCCCATACGGATTCCTCACCGGGCCTCGCGGAGGCAAGGCGCTCCTCCAGAAGGCCCCACACTCCCGAGCCGGCCATGGCCGAGCTCACCGCCCCCCTCCGTTTCCCCCGGCCGCAACGAGCACCGGCGGACGGGCCCGCTCCTCCCTCAAACGGCGCTCCAGGATGTCCCAGATCGAAGGCTGTCGTTCCCGGAGTCGTCGTGCAAGCCGGCGGTTGGTGACGAAGGCGCCGAGGAGAAGTGCCAGAACGAACCCGATGGTGAAGGTGCCCCAGGTAAGGAACCCCCCGTAGACCTTGACTTTCTCTCTGGCGTAGGAGATGCCCCCTTCTTCGTTGCGGGCGATGACCCGGAAGGTGGTGCCCTGCGGGATGGGTTCCCGCACGCGTGCCCAGAGAGTGACCCGGATGCCGAACGCTTGCCGGATCATGCGAACGGTGTGGGGATTCACCTTGAAGAAGCCGGCGCTCATTGGTGTGGAACTGTCGATGCTCACGGGAGGCCGGTCACCGACGCGGAGCTGAGCCGTCTTCGGGAAGAAGGCGAGCTCTTCGAGGACCTGCCCGTGCAGCAACAGGACCAGCTTCACGCTGTGCACGTCGGCCCAACCTCCAGGGTTCGTGACCACGACCCCGACCCTGATCAGGTTGCCCTTCGCCACACGACCGATGACGAACCCCGACGCCGTGAGCTGTCGTGCCTTTGGTGGGTGCGGGAGGCTGAGCGCCAGGACGGGTGTTGCCGGCAGGGCCCAGGAAATGGCAGCTACCAGCAGGACGAGGAACGCTCTCCGACGCATCTGCCCCCCTCTTGGAATTCCAGCGCCAGCTGGGCCGACGGCGAGAATCCTGCGACATCGGGCATTCCGTGACAAGAGGCTCGCTGGAAGAAGGACCTTCCCGGGGGGATCGTTCGGACTCGTTCGGCGACGTCGTGGAGCAATGGGAAGCTCTGCAGCCAGCCGCGTACTCCCTACCGAGTGCGCTCGGCCATGGCCTCGATCAGGATCTGGGCGACCTCCGGGCGCGAGAACTCCTTCGGCGGCTTCTTGCCGGCGCGGAGCATCTCCCGGACCTTCGTGCCCGACAGGATCACCCGGTCCTCGTCGGCGTGGGGGCAGGTCTTCGGCGTGGCCATCTGGTCGCACTTCCTGCAGAAGAAAGCGTGTTCGAAGAACAGAGGCGTGATGCCGAGCTCGTCGGGATCGAACTCGTCGAAGATCTTCTGGGCGTCGTAGGTTCCGTAGTAGGTCCCGACGCCCGCGTGGTCGCGGCCCACGATGAAGTGCGTGCACCCATAGTTCTTGCGGGCGATGGCGTGCCAGATCGCCTCCTTCGGCCCTGCGTACCGCATCGCCGCCGGGAACACAGCCATCATGGCCCGCTCCCTCGGGTAGTAGTTCTCGAACAAGATCTCGTAACAGCGCATGCGCACCTCGGCGGGAACGTCGTCTTCCTTCGTCTCCCCCACCAGTGGATGCAGGAGCAGACCATCGACGATCTCAAGGGCGCACTTCTGCAGGTACTCATGGGCCCGATGCACCGGATTGCGGGTCTGAAATCCAACCACCCGCCGCCAGCCCCGCTCAGCGAAGGCCGCCCTGGTCTCCCTCGGCGTCAGCCGGTAGCTCTGGAACGACGCGTGCTTGGGCAGGCTGAGGACGCGGACCGGGCCCGCCATCAGGAATTCCCCCGCCGCGTGCAGCGCCTTCACCCCGGGATGGGCCGTGTCCGTGGTCGTGAACACGGACTGCGCCTCGAATTCCCGGTCGCGCCGGTACACCTGCTCCACTTCGACGACGGCCATGGGCTGGCCCCCGGAGGTCAGGGCGATACGGGAGGCTCCCCCGATCAGCTTGGCCTCATCCTGGTCGAGCGAGAGGGTCACGGGGATGGTCCAGGGGAGCCCGCCGGACAGGTGCATCTCCTCAAGGACCGAGCGGTAGTCCTTCTCCCCCATGAACCCACCGAGGGGGGACAACGCCCCGACGGCCATCATCTCGAGATCGGACAGCTCCCGCCGACCGATCGCTACCTTCGGGAGGTGGTCGGCTTCATCCGCAGCCCGCTCGGCTTCATCGGCGCTGAGGAGCAGGTCCACCAGCGTCCCTCCGTGCGGAGGAATGGTCTCGGTCGTGTTCACGGAAGTCCTTCGTTCCATTGTTGTTCGGGCCAGACGCACGGCGCTTGAGGCTCGGCGCCGGAACTCTCGTAGCATACCGGGCCGGTCGAGGTTCCCCCCGGTGACCTCAGGGAGACGTCGGTCTGCGTAAGAGCGAGTAGGCCGGCTGGCGGAGGTTGAACAGATTGGGCTCACGGGTATACTCCGGAAACCCCAATCCACAGCCCGGGGCCCCTTCGAGGAGAACGATGCAGACCCTCCTAGCCGAAGAGGACGTTCATCACCTCAATGCTCAGTTCGAAGAAGCCTCGCCGCCGGACATCGTCCGTTGGGCTCTGGAGGATTCGGGACTGGACCGGATAGCCATCGCCTCTGCTTTCCAGGCGGAGGGAACCTGCCTGATCCATATGGGCACTCGGATCAGACCTGACGTCCCCATCCTGTTCCTGGAGACCGGGTTCCACTTCGCCGAGACCCTCGCCTTCAAGGAACGGTTCACCGAGCTCTTCGGCTTGAACCTGATCGACCTGGTCGGTGACTACACAGTGGAGGCCCAGGAACGCGAGTTCGGCCCCCGCCTGTACGAGCGAGACCCCAAGATGTGCTGCGAGCTCAACAAGGTGATCCCGTTCGACCGGGCCCTGCGCCATTACGACGCGTGGATGACCTCCATGCGACGGGACTCGGCCTGGACGCGCACGAACACGCCCATCGTGTCCCAGACGGAGCTCGACAGCGGGCACCGGCTGATCCGGATCAATCCCATCGCAAACTGGACGCGCCGCGATGCCTGGACCTACCTCAAGGAGCACGACCTACCGAGGAACCCGCTGTACGACCTGGGCTACGCGTCCATCGGCTGCGCGCCCTGCACACGCATCGTGTTCCCGGGCGAGGACGAGCGGGCGGGGCGGTGGTCCGGCCTGCTGAAGACCGAATGTGGCATCCACGTTCGCGAGGCTCGCCTGCAGGACGAAGACGAGGACTCCGACTGCGAGGACGTCACCAAGCCCTGATCGGGCCGGACCCTAGAGAACGGCCTCTGCCGCGAGATCGATCTGGCCCAGATCTGCCACGGTGGGATCCACGAAGAGCTCGTCGAACCCGAAGTCCTCGAACTTCGCCACCGTCTCCGTGAGCCCCTGGGCCGACTTCGGGATCCTCTCGACCAGCTGCGCGCCGTACTGTCCGTAGTAGTCGGTCAGGTATTGAGCGGCCTTCTCCTCGGCCCCGTCTCCCAGGGCGAAGTAGGCGAGCCCCACGATCTTTGGCTCGCCCTGCTTTCCGGCCTCCTTCCAGGCCTTCCGGACCCTATCGGCGAACGGCCCGCCTCTCTCGGGCGGGGCGCCGCCCACGGTCCACCCGATCCCCCACCGGATCGTCCGCTCGATGGCGCGGTCATTCATCCCTCCGATGATGATGGGCACCCGATCGCCTCGCGCCGGCCGCGGGCCAACGGGCTTGCCCGCGCCCATCGGCTCGCCCCGCCAGGCTCGATGGATCAGCTCTAGGTCCTCGTCCCATCGCTCGCCCCGGGTGTGGAAGTCCTGCCCGGCCGCCTCGAAGTCGTCCTCTCTCGCGCCGACTCCCAGCCCAAGGGTCAGCCGTCCCCTGGACAGCTGATCCACGCTCGCGGCCTCCTTGGCCAGGAGCACAGGATTCCGGGTCGGGCCCAACAGGGCATTGGTCATCAGCCCAACCCGTTCCGTGACGGCCGCGGCAGCGGCCAGGGTGATCAGCGACTCGTAGCTCGGGTAGACGATCCGGTCGATAGGGGCCAGCGACGCGAATCCCGCCTCTTCTGCCTTACGTGCCCATTGGATGAGTGTGGCCCCCGTCGTCCCGGGTATGGGGTTGGGCAGTCCGATCCCGATCTGCATCTCTTCTCTCCTCCTGCCGTCAGCCGCCCGAAACCGGTGGCAGCAGGGCGGCCTGGTCTTCCGGCTTCAGCGAACGTTCTCGGCCCACGGTCTCGCCGTCGACCACCACGGTTCCAACGCGCATGATGCGGTCGAATTCCGGGCCCAGCTTCGCGGAGAGCTGATCCAGAAGGGCCCCGACGTCGGGAGCGTCAACCTCCAATTCCGACGCTCCGGCCAGCTCTCGAAGTGCGGCGAACAGGCGGACCCTCATCAGCCGACCATCTCCTCGACTGCGCGGGCGACCCGCTCGGCAAAGGCCGGCGTGTAGCCATCCTCCGCGTGGCCGAACCGGGCCGCCATGAGCAATCGCTTCGGCGGGCCCGCGTTCCGGTACAGGAGCCACGCCTGCTCCTCGTCGAAGAAGTGATCGTCCCGGCCGTGGACGATGACCAGAGGAATGGGGGAGATCTTGCCGACCAGGTCCGCCGGAGCCTCCACGCGAGTGAACGCGGGGACAGCCCGCACGCCGGCGGCTCGAAGGAACGATCGCCCGTACTTGCTGGCGGCAAGCCACGCCAACCTTCGTACCGCTTCCGAGTCATGGCCATCCCACAGGGCCGGCGTGCTGACGGCAACCGTGCTATCCACTCCTCCCAAGAGGGCAGCATGGCGAATGACGGCGATGCCGCCCATCGAGCCGCCGAGGGTCACCACTTTCGTCGGCCCGTCCTGGCGTGCGTGCTGGAGGACGGCATCCACGTCGAGATGCTCCATCGCCCCGAAGGCACTGAGACCTTCGCTCTCCCCGTGGCCCCTCAGGTCGAACGCGTACACGGTGAACCTTCGGGCCAGCGATTCCTGGAACCGCACCAATCCGGTCTTTCGGCGCCAGCCCAGGAAGCCATGACAGAAGACCAGAGCCACGTCTCCCTGGCCAAGACGATCACCGCGGAGCCGCACTCCGTCGGCCGTGGTCACCTCGAACGGCCGGGCCGGAATGGAATAGGCACGGGACCAGAAGCGAATCAGCGGGTGCACGACCCCAAGCCTACCGGGGTCTGTTCATCTGCTACCCTCGGCTCACCGTGGGACGCATCGTGTTCCTCTCCGATCGCTCCCCCGCCGAGGCCCTTCCCGCCGTGCAGAGCCTTGGGTTCGACGTGAAGACGGAGCCGCTGGCGCCCGACTCCCTCGCCCATCTCCCGGACCTGTCCCCGTCCGTGATTGTCTGCGACGGAGAGGACAATCCCGAACAGGCGTATCGCCTTGTGTCGCTTCTCGCCGCCAGTCGGGCCCAGATTCCCGTGGTCGCGCTGCTCAGCCGACCTGACCTCGAGCGTTTCCCCTGGCACGAGATCGCCGACGAGTTTGTCCACTCCGGTGCTTCGGCCGTCGAGCTCAAACTCCGGCTGGCCATGCTGGCCCGGCGGACAGGAGGGGCCGGCGAGGCGGTCGTTCGGCTGGGTCCCCTCTCCATGAACACCGAGACCTATCAAGTGTTCGTGAGCGGCCGGGTCCTCGACCTCACCTACAGGGAATTCGAGGTCCTGAGGTTCCTCATCCAACGGCCGGGACGTGTCTTCACCCGGGGCGAACTGCTCTCGGAGGTCTGGGGGTACAACTTCTACGGCGGGACGCGCACGGTCGACGTGCACATCCGGAGGCTCCGGGCCAAGCTCGGCCCGGAGCACGAAGGCTTGATCCAGACGGTTCGGGGCGTGGGATACCGAGCCGCGGAGCCCCGGCCACTCGGCTCCGCCGACATCTGAACGGCCCTCTGCGGACCCCAGCCGGCGGTCAGGGCCTTCGCACGCCTGCGGTTGACGCGAAGCGATCAGCCGGTCTTGTTGATGATGGCCTCGATCTCCGACCGGCCGAATGCCCGAAGCGTGGTCGTCCGGACGTTCCCCAGCGAGCCGAGCTCGAGTGCCACCGCAGTGATGGTCTCATCGTCCGGTGCTTCGGCCACCACGACGATGTCATAAGAACCGAGGGTCCAGTAGATGTCCTTCAGGTTTGCTCCATACTTGGTGAGCATCTGCTGGAATGCGTCCGCGCGCTTAGGGGTGTCCCTGAAGTTGGTGATCCCCTGCTCGGTCCAATTGATCAAGCTGACGAATGTGGCCATGCACTCTCCTCCTTCCGGATCAGGATCCGGGATCCCTCGCCTCCTTGAATGTGCTCTACTCCTGCCGGCAGGAAAAGGCAAGTCGCGGCGAACCCTGGCCGCCGTCTGGGCACGCCTCCGGCGAGGTCCAATGTGAGGAGCGGGTTACTCCCCTTCCGGGAGCGAGGCTTGATCCGCGCGGGTGTTCGTCAGCAGGCGATCCTGAGCGTCTATCTGAGACGGCTCGATGATCCGGTCGATCTCGTCCATGAGCCCTCCGTAGCTCCCTGTCTCGTCGGGGGCAGCGTCCTGCTGGTCCGCCGACACGGAGCGACGGGAGAGAAGAGTTCGCCCTAGCTGTGAGGACATCTGACTCATACCGGTCCTTCCTTCTTGAGATCGTCCGCGACTCGTGGAACCTTGATGCAGTGGGATGCGGATCTTGGTCCTTGGACGACTCGGGGGTGGCTCAGGGACGCAAATACGCCCCCCCGGAGGGAGAAGGTCTGCTTCGATTTTCAGCGTGCCGAAGCTCGAGGTCGACGGCATCGTCGGGCCCCGAGACCTGGGCAGCTGCGTTTACGCCGAAGTGACCTTCGACGTGCTCGGGGTCAGATCCGCTCTCCGACGGCCAGGATGTTGCCGTCCGGGTCCTTGAACCAGGCTCCCCGGACTCCCTGGATCTCGGCGATGCCATCGACCGTCTTCAGGCCGGGCATGTCGTACTCCTCGAAGACGATGCCACCCTCCCGAAGCTCCTTGACGGCCGCATCGAGATCCGGCACGTCGAGCGACATGTAGGTGCTCTTCGCCGTACCTGCGAACTGTGACGGGTAGACCAGGAACCAGGTATTTCCAGTCTGGTACCTCACTCCGTCCGACCGCTCGTCCATGACTTTGAACCCCAAGATCTCGCCATAGAACTTCTTGGCTCGATCGATATCCGACACCGCGATCGTCGCGTGCGCCGTTGCCGACTCGATCATTTCTGCACCACCTCCCCGACGAAACAGCTTACCCCGCCGCTTCGAGAGAGCGCCATTCGGTTGCCCTTTCGCCTGGAAGCTGTGGCCGAGCACGGGGCGGCAGATCAGGTGCCGGCAGTGCCCGGGTCGCTAGTGATCCCCCAGGGCGGAGCCCCGATGATGAACACCGGAGTGCCCACCGGCACCAGGGGGTAGAGCGCCTCGGATTCGGGGATGTGCATCCGGATGCAGCCGTGGGAGGCGTACGTTCCGATCGAGTAGTCCGCAGGGGTGCCGTGGATCCGAATGCCGGGAGCATCGAGATAGAGCGCTCTCGTCCCGAGCGGGTTGTTTGGCCCTGGCGGGATCACCAAGGGCTCGCCCTTCCCCCACGTGTCCGGAGCTGGATTGTGCCAGGTGGGGTTCATCACCTTCCCGATCACGTGCCAGCTCCCAGGAGGGGTGAGGTAGCCCCGCATGGCGGTGGCCACCCGATAGGACTTGACGGACTTGAAGGCGTCGAGGAGCGTGATCGTGTTGCTCGAGAGATCGACGATGATGGCCTTGCCGACCTTCTCGTTGGTGACCTTCGGCCTGACCGTGCGGACCGGCAGTTCCACGGCAGGCAGCCGCTCGGTGATGGCGTCTCGCAGAAGGTCGAGGCTCAGCCTCGGCCGAAGGGCCCGACCACTCTTCGCTCGGACCGTCCGGACCTTCCCGCCCACCAGTTGGTAGCTGGCGCTCCGGGGCGCCACGGCCAGTGCCTCCTCGACCTGGCCGGCGAACTGCTCAAGCGGGTCCTGCCCCAGTGTGTACGACACCTCGAACGATCGCACGATCGGCTTGTTGGCCAGACGACGGTAGGTGCGCGAGACCCACGAGTACGAAGCGGATAGGTCCAAAGCTTCGTCAACCGGGCTCTCGACATCGGCACTCAGTCCGAGGTCGGCCAGCGTCCGATCCCACTCCTTGCCGCCGGCTTGAATCGCCAGGTGGCTCGAGAGCGTCTCCTGGATCTTCTCCGAGACTGCCTTGATCGCTTGGGTGCGGGTCATCTCGCCGACCGCAACACCATCGATGGTGATGCCTGGCAGGATCCGATCCGCCCTGGCCTGGTCGTAGCGGTAGGCGGCGAACGCCGTGCCGGCGATTCCGGCCACCAGGAGGCCGACGATGACCAGGAAGATCGTCGTCGCCCGCCCCAGCCGCCTGGCCCTATGGTGGCCTCTCATCTGCCGCAGATTCCTTCCTCGCCCGCCCGCTTGCCCTCACCCCGGGGCCATCAGGATACCTTCCCCTTCTCACAATCCATCGGCCTCGGTTGGCGCGATGTAAAGACGCTCCCGAGCCGCCGGATGGTTCCATCGGGCTGATCACGGGGCTGAGGAAGAGGGTCATCCGCCGGTGCTTCACACTCTTGACCCACTTGTGTGGCCCTGAGTTCACACGGAATTAACGTGCCCGAAACTCCGGGGCAATCGCCAGCCGCTACGCTCCCTGCGTCCCGAACGAGGAAGGGAGTTCTGGCATGGCGGAGGAAACCAAGACCCCCAAGGACGTGCTCGCCCTGGCCAAGGACGGAGACGCCCTGATCGTCGACTTTCGATTTTGCGACCTCCCCGGGTTGATGCAGCACTTCTCCGTCCCCGTCGCCGAGCTCACAGAGGACGGGTTCGAGGACGGGTACGGCTTCGACGGCTCCTCGATCCGCGGGTTCCAGGAGATCCAGGAATCCGACATGCTCCTGGTCCCGGACCCGGCGGGCGCCTATATCGACCCCTTCCTCAAGGTGCCCACCCTGGTCCTCCATTGCTTCGTCAAAGACCCGGTGACCAGCGAGATGTACTCGCGCGACCCCAGGGGCATCGCCCGCAAGGCCGAGCTGCACCTGCAGCAGACCGGCATCGCCGAGACCAGTTACTGGGGACCGGAGTGCGAGTTCTACATCTTCGACTCCGTCAGGTTCGATCAGAACCAGCACGAGGGCTACTACCACATCGACGCGGTCGAGGGCGCCTGGAACACCGGGGCCGAGGAGAGCGGAAGGAACCTCGGGTACAAGCCCCGATACAAGGAGGGCTACTTCCCTCTCCCGCCCATGGATCACTACCAGGACCTGCGCACCGACATGGTCCTGAACCTGCAGAAGGTGGGCATTCAGGTCGAGGTGCAGCACCACGAAGTGGGCACCGCAGGGCAGGCGGAGATCGACATCCGCTACGACACGCTGCTCAAGACCGCCGACAACGTCATGAAGTACAAGTACGTGGTCAAGCAGACCGCCCGGCAGAACGGCAAGACGGTCACGTTCATGCCCAAGCCGATCTTCCAGGACAACGGCTCGGGCATGCATACCCATCAAAGCCTGTGGAGCGGGGGCGAGAACCTGTTCTGGGACGAGATGGGCTACGCGCAGATCTCGGACACGGCCAAGTACTACATCGGCGGGTTGCTGGCCCACGCGCCGGCGCTTCTGGCATTCGCCGCGCCAACCACGAACTCGTATCGCCGGCTGGTCCCCGGCTACGAGGCACCCATCAACCTGGTGTACTCGCAGCGCAACCGCTCCGCCTGTGCCCGCATCCCCGTCTACTACAAGACGCCGGCCGCGAAGCGCATCGAGTTCCGCTCACCGGATCCCTCTTGCAACCCTTACCTGGCCTTCGCCGCGATGCTGATGGCCGGCCTGGACGGGGTGAAGAACAAGATCGAGCCGCCCGACCCCATCGACAAGGACCTGTACGACCTTCCGCCGGAGGAAGCGTCCCAGGTCAAGCAGGTGCCGGGCTCGCTGGAGGAGGTCCTGGACGCCCTGGAGTCCGACCACCAGTTCATGCTGGAAGGCGGGGTGTTCACCGAAGACGTCATCGACACCTGGCTCGAGTACAAGCGCCTGCGCGAATTGGACCAGGTGCGCTTGCGCCCCCACCCGTGGGAATTCTGGCTCTATTACGACGTTTGAAATAGCTCACGATCGAAGTCGCGAGAGCCGGCCATCCGAGGCCGGCTCGTGGTGCGGTCTCCGCTCGCGACCCGCGGCCGCATGTGAGGTCTGCGGCTCGCCGCTCTACAGTCCATCTCCATCTGGCAACCGAACGCGAGTACCCAGGTCGACCCGCCTCCCACGGCGGTTCGGAACCAGCCCATGGCACCGGTCACCCCGCGAAAGCGGGGGACGCGGCCACAGCGCGCTCGATTCGGCTCGCCTGCGAGGACGAAGCAGCTCGCGCCTTCGATGCGGGTACCCGAGATCCGAGGCGAGCCCGCGACACCCGAGCCGACGAATACCCCTGGCGGCTACACCACCGGATACCGCGTTCAAGGCGTTCAGGAGGTTCGCCGGCCTCGACATCCGATGGGTCCGCCGACCCGGCGAGTAGCGCGATCGGGCGGGCGGGCACCTCACGAAACCGGTTCGAGCGCAAGCGCTTCGGGCATCAGGGCCGGCGCCCGCTGAGCGAGTGCCACTCCCGCCAGCACCAGGATCCCCCCAGCGATCTGAACCAGTGACAGGTGCTGCCCCAGGAGCAGCCAGGCGAACGCTGCAGCGAATGGCGGCTCGACGGTGGCTGCGATCCCGGCGGTGGCCGGCTGGAGAACGCGGAGCGCCCCGACGGCCAGGAGGAACGGAATGAGCGTCCCCAGGATCCCCACCCCGAGGACCGACAGAGTGACTTCCGCGTCGGCCAGCGTCGCCACTGGCCACGACCACCACGGAGCAATCACGCTCCACGTCAGGACCGCGACCACGAACCCCCAGAACAGAACAGTCGCGGGGTGGACTCCTCGCCGTCCGGCCCGGCCCGCCGTGAGCAGATAGGTGGCGAAGGTCACCGCAGAGCCGACCGCCGCGAGCAGCCCGATACCGTTGACGCGACTCAGCCCGCCGTAAGCCCGGCTGACCAGGACCGCACCAGCCAGCGTGAGCCCTGCGGCGAGCCAGACCACACGGCCCGGCGCCCTGGTCTTCGCGGTGATTGCCGACCAACCCAGCAGGAGGACGGGAGCCGTGTACTGCAGGGAGATGGCCACCCCTACGGCAAGCCGGTCGATGGCGACGTAGTAGGTCGAGTTCACCCCGGCCACGGAGAGCCCGAAGACGATCAGGACGGGCCCGGTTCCGGCCGGTGGCCGAAGCAGGTCTCGCCTCCTCCAGGCGAGGATGCCCCCTAGCACGGCAAGGGCCACAACGACCCTGGCCTCGGCCATGCGCACCGGAGACACCCCTCGATCGAAGGCCGTCTTGGCCATGACGGCGGCGAGGCCCCAACAGGCTCCGGCCGTGACCATGGCGGCGATGGCGGCCAGGGTGGCCCGCCGGGACTGCTCCGTCATCGTCTGACCACGATGAAAGGCACCCGTTGCTCCACCGGGGTCATGGACCCGTGATGGCCGACCAGTGTGGCCTGCAGCGGGTCCACTTCTCGCTGGAACACGCCCACGCGCGCGAAGGCGGCCGCAACGATGTCCCCGATCCGGGGGAGGACCCATTCCGATACCTTCGGTCCGAACCACCCGGCCACGATCGCTTCCTCTTTGGGGACCACCCACATCCTGTCGCCCATCTTCTCCCGCCACACGGACAGGACGTCATCGCGAGGCCCCGCCCGCGCATGGACGTGACGCGCACGGGCCTCCCCGGCCAGCAATCGAACGCCATTCATCAGTTCGGGCGCGTCGGCCACGTCGATCCGATCCTCCGGTCCCAGGTTGACCATGCCGTGATCCGCCGTCACGACCAGCGCGAATCCGGACGGGAGCCGCTCATAGATCGCCTGGGCCGCCCGATCGACGCTGAGCAGGTGCTCCCGCCATTCATCCGACGAGACCCCCCTGAGGTGGCCGAAGGTATCCAGGAACGGGTGATAGGCATACGCGTTCCTCTTTCCATCCCTGGTCAGCGTTGTTGCGACAGCGTCGACCATCTGCTCGAGCGCGTCGGCACCGACATATCGCCCACCCCTGAGGATGGCTCTGGTCAGCCCCGAGGCTGCATGAGCGGAGGGCCCCACCAAGGTGACCTCGAATCCCGCGGACGCCGCTCGCTCCAAGACGGTGGGCATCGGCTGGAACTCCTCGGGCGGGAACTCCTTCCGCAGGTCCAGGTACGGCCCGATCCCGTACAGCTCCCATTGCAGCGAGTTCATGGCCCTGTCGTGGCCCGGCACGGCGAACGTGTAACCCACCAGCCCATGCTGCCCCGGTGGCAGGCCGGTCCCCAACGAGGCCAGGCTGGCCGAGGTGGTCGCGGGAAACACCGTGGTGATGGCGCGGCCCGACGAGGTGGCGGCCTCCGCGAGGAAGGGCGCGTCGCCCGGATGCTCTTGAAGGAGCTCCCACCCCAACCCGTCGACCACCATCAGGCACACGCCAGGTAAGGGCTCCACCTCGAGCCGATTGTCGAAGCCCGGGACGCCCAGCGCGGCGAGGACCGATGGAACGACCTCCGCCAGCGACGCCTCCCCGTAGCGTGGGATGGAGGGCGCCATGGCTGCGGTCACGGATGTTCGTCTCCGCCGGGAGTTCCCTCTTCGTAGAACACCCGTTCCATCGCCAGGCGAGCCTTCCGGGTGATCCGGCGGTAGTCCTGGAGGAACTTGTGGCGCGCATGCTCGACATATCCGAGCCTCCGGGCCAGGGCAGCTTGGGCTTCCGGAACTGGCGGGAGCGCCGCGACCGGGACACGCCGCTCGATCTCCAGCGCGTTCTTCACGTCCGAGAGAAACACGTAGGCCTCGCCCAGGGACGCGGCCACACTGTCCTCCACCACCCGTGACGCGGCGAGCGCCTGGAGGGCGTCGAGCGTGTTGGCCTCCCGCACCTCCGGCCGGCCGAAGCCATGTCGCATCAGCGACAGCTCCACCGCCCACTGCACGTCGGCCAGGCTTCCGTATCCCAGCTTGAAGTGGAACCGCCGGGCCTCGACAGGGCGAACCCGCTCCTCCTCCATGCGCACCCGCATCCGTCGGATCGCCGCCACCTGCTCGAACGTGAGCGTTTGGGGATAGGCGAAATCCGCGGCGTTCGACAGGAATCGGCGCCCCAACTGTTCGTCGCCTGCGACGAATCGAGCCCGGAGCAGCGCCTGATACTCCCAGGTCTCTGCCCATCGCTGCCAGTACTCCAGGTACGAGGCCATCGACCGTGCCAATGGCCCGGCCCGTCCTTCCGGCCGAAGGGCAGCGTCTGCGTGCCATCCGGCGGATGCAACCTGGGCGAGTATCCGCTCGGCCGCCCGGCACGCGGCCTCGAAGTCCCCCGGGCCCTCTCCCTCGTACACGAACAGCATGTCGAGGTCCGACGCGAAGCTCAGCTCCTCTGCTCCCAGCCTGCCCATTCCGATCACGGCCACGGGGAGAGGAGGATCCTCGGTTGTCACCGCTGAGATGATGACGCCGTCGGCCACCGTCGCCAGCCGCCGACCGGATTCCGGGAACGGCAGCTCGCCGGACGCGTAGGCACCTGCCACCCGGATCAGCTCGGCCTGCGCGTCTCCGGGGAAGAGAGGGCGCTGGGAAGGAGGGAGCTGTACAAGCGCCGACGTCAGCTCGGGCCGGGCCACCAGGGTGTCGGCGAAAACCGAGCTCACGGCGACCAACGCGGTCAGCCGGCGGGCCGCGTCCGGGCGATCGGCCAGGGTATCGGCGACCTCCTCGCGACGTCCCTGCAGACTCTCCACCACCCGGCCGAATCGGGTCAGCGCAGCGTCCGGCGTGGCAGCAAACGCGAGCGGCGGAGCGATCACCGGGAACAGCGTGCCCAGGACCTTCCCCAACCGAGAGGAGGGTTCGAAGATGCCCGCGAAGGCTTCGTAGGCGGCCGATGGATCGCCGAAGCCCAGGCCGGCCAGCAGCTCTTCAGTGGCCGGACGGTCCAGTCCAGGCCGTGCGGCCGCGGTGACGGCGAATGCTTCCAGGAGCGGCCGGTAGAACAATCGCTCGTGCAAAGTTCTCACCGCTTCCGTGTGCCGCTCGTAATCAGCTCTCAGATGCTCGGCCGTTGGAATCCCCATGGACCGAGCCAGGGACCCGAGTGCGCGACGATCCGAGGGCAGCTCGTGCGTCTGGAGGTCTCGGACCATCTGCAGGCGATGCTCGAGTCTTCGCAGGAACCTGTATGAGTCGGACAGGGCCTCGGCGTCGCCACGGCTGACGAATCCTTCCTCGGCCAGCGCATCGAGCGCCGCCAGGGTGTTCGGCTCTCGGAGGCGCTCGTGGCGCCGGCCGTGCACCAACTGGAGGAGCTGCACGGCGAACTCGACGTCGCGGATACCCCCTTTGCCCCGTTTGAGCTCCACCGCCTCCTTGCCGCGGGCCCGGACGACCTCCTCGATCCTCGCCTTGGAGGCACGGACGTCCTCGATGGCGGAGGCGGGGAGGATCGCCGGGTAGACGAACGGAGCGACAGCCTCGACGAACGCGCGGCCCAACGGGCCGTCCCCTGCGACCGGTCTGGCCTTCAGGAGCGCCTGGCGCTCCCAGGTGGCCGCGTGCTTGCCGTAATACTCGGTCATCGAGTCGAGCGACCGGCTGAGCGGTCCGGATCGACCCTCGGGCCGGAGGGTCGCGTCCACACGCAGGGCCACCCCTTCGGACGTCGGCTCGGATAGCAGGGAAATGATCGCGGCCGCGGCCCGCCCCGCTCTCTCCTGGACCTCGCCGCCTCTGCCGCCGTGAACGAAGACCACATCGACGTCCGAGGAGTAGTTCAGCTCCCGGCCGCCGAGCTTCCCCATCCCGATGACCGCGAGATCCTCCGTCGATCCTGCGGCCTGCGCCGCCAGCATGAGGCAGGCTTCGGCCACGAGGGATAACTCCGCCATCACATCGTCCGCTGAGTCACCGCCCAGATCCCGTGCGGCCACCCGATACGAGGCGCGGCGACGGAACCTGCGGAGGCCTGCCGAGGCCCCCAGCGCTCGCACCGTCGCCTCTGCTTCCAGGACGAGCTCCGCGAGCGGGCGAGGTCGGAGTTCGGACAGCGCCTCGAGCTCGTCTGGATGGGCGCTGAAGAAATCAGAAGCGGCCGTGGAGAACCCGAGGAGCCGCGCCGCTCCCGGGAAGATGTCCGGCCGTCCCAGCAGCTCCCGCGCTCCCGGCCGTCCTTCCATGCGGGAGACGGCGAGACGGGCAAGCTCGGGATCAGGCGCCTCTCCGAGGGCCCGACCCAGAATCTCGGGGGTCAACACTCTCGAATCTCGGAGGTCAACACTCTCGAGGAATCGTACAAACCAAAGACCCAGGTGCTTTCCACCTGGGTCTTCGGGTTCCGGCTCCAGGCCGGCTGAGAGGGGTTCAGGCAGTGGTTACTTGAATATGCTCACGCCGCCCGGGCCCACCAGCAGGCCGACGATGATCAGGACGATGCCGGCGAGCACCCCACCCCGGATGATCGTGACGATGCCCCAGATCACCAGGATCGCCG
>Ga0137367_10001266_pt1 | contig 19618 bp, 16 predicted proteins | sample SagtaG_14_FD_104939 | JGI IMG/M metagenome (GOLD analysis project Ga0137367, IMG submission 104939) | Vadose zone soil microbial communities from Sagehorn Ranch, Mendocino, California, USA - Sage1_L_80_16 metaG | ecosystem: Environmental > Terrestrial > Soil > Vadose zone | place: USA... | reverse complement strand
GCCGCACCGTTTGTGCTGGATGCTTTGGAAAAAACATTCGTTCACGAAATCGAAGACGAAGATATCGACCGCGTTTGGTCAACAACAGATGTTTCTATCGTGACTGTAGTCGGTTCAGGAATGCGGCATACCGTTGGGGTGGCAGGACGTGTGTTCGGTCAGCTTGGAAATAGCGGTGTTAACGTCCTTGCTATCGCACAGGGTTCTTCAGAAGTATCGATCAGCCTCGTAGTCGACCACTCGGACACGGAGAACGCGGTGAAGGCATTACACCAATTAATTGTTCAATAATCCGTAGGGGCGGATCGCGATCCGCCCCTACAAGATCATCAAAGGAGAATTCATCATGTCATCTCAAATCCCTGTAGCAGTTCTTGGCGCGACAGGTTCTGTCGGGCAACGATTCATTTCGTTGCTGGATAATCATCCGTGGTTTAAGGTGGTTGCCTTAGCAGCGTCTGATCGGTCGGTGGGACAAAAATATTCAAAGGCCGCGCGCTGGGTGTTGGATGTGCCCATGCCGGAATATGCCAAGGCTATGATAGTTGTGCCAGCAAATACAGATGCTGTGCAGGCACAGATTGTTTTTTCTGCTTTGCACACAGAAATTGCCAATGAACTCGAACCGGCGTTTGCCAAAGCGGGTGCGGCGGTGTGTTCGAACGCATCCTCGTATCGCCGCGGTGAAGACGTGCCATTGCTACTTCCCGAAATTAACGCGAATCATATTCAACTCATTAAACAGCAGCGTAAGAATAAAGGTTGGAGTGGGTGCATCGTCACAAATCCAAATTGCACGAGCACAGGACTCACAATTGCCCTAAAAGCACTTGATAATGCATTTGGTGTGAAGAAAGCTTTTGTTGTTTCTCTTCAGGCGCTTTCGGGCGCGGGATATCCCGGTGTTCCATCCCTCGACATTATGGATAATGTTATTCCCAACGTAGCCAATGGCGGCGAAGAGGAAAAAGTGGAATGGGAACCGCGCAAGATGCTTGGTAAATTGAACAATGACAAGATCGAGCTTGCCGACATTCAATTTAGCGCACATACGAATCGAGTTGCCGTGATCGACGGGCACACGGTTTGTGCAAGCGTAGCACTTGCAAATCCTGTGGAACCCGAAGTTGCGATTCAGGCATTACGCGATTATTGTGCTCCGCCATCAGCGAGGGAATTGCCTTCGTCGCCGCGACCCGTCATCGAGGTCCGCCAGGAAGCGGATCGCCCTCAGCCCCGACTCGACCGATTAACCGGTAAAGGAATGACGACCGTGGTCGGACGCGTACGACGCGATCCCATCCTTGATCTTAAGTTTGTTGTGCTCTCACACAACACGATTCGCGGCGCGGCAGGAGCGTCGATCTATAATGCTGAGTTGTTGGTGAACGAAGGATTATTGTAAATTACCCGTTTGGGTATTGACACAAATCGAATCACTATGATATAAACCGCCGCTAACAACAATAAATACTCGCTCTTATCCAGAGAGGCTGAGGGAACGGCCCTGTGACGCCTCGACAACCTGACCAAAAGGTCAAGGTGCCAACTCCGACAAATAAGGATGACAACTGTCATCCATATCTGGAAGATGAGAGGATGGTGTAGACGTATACCTCTTCTTGTACTTTCAGAAGAGGTATTTTTTTGCGCAAAGAATTTATCTCTTCTGAAGGGCGGGTAAATTCATAAACAAGAGGAGTTTTCCATGGCTATTGCAATTCAAGATCGCAAGTTAGGTTTCGCAACTCGCCAGCTTCACGCGGGCTATTCTCCCGACCCCACGACCGGGAGTCGCGCCGTGCCGTTGTATCAAACAACGAGTTATCAATTCAAGAGCACAGAACATGCAGCAAATTTATTTGCGCTTAAAGAGTTAGGGAATATTTATACCCGTTTGATGAACCCAACCACGGATGTACTCGAACAACGCATCGCTGCATTGGAAGGTGGCGTTGCTGCACTGGCATCGAGTTCCGGTCACGCCGCGCAGGCACAGGCAATTTTCACGTTGCTTAATGCAGGCGATCATATCGTTTCATCATCTCGCTTATATGGGGGAACTTATAATCAGTTTGCTTACACTCTGCCTAAACTGGGAATTGAAGTCACATTCGTTGATCCATGCGATCCGAAGAACTTTGAAGCCGCCATCAAACCCAATACGAAAATTTTATACGGGGAAACGTTGGGCAATCCAGACCTAGCAGTATTTCCGTTCGAAGAAGTTGCAGAAATCGCCAAGAAACATAAACTTATTTTGTTCATCGACAATACTTTTGCCACGCCGTATCTCTTCCGCCCGTTTGAATGGGGCGCGCATGTGATCACACATTCCACCACGAAATTCATCACCGGGAACGGCACATCCATCGGCGGAGTCATTGTGGATGGTGGCAACTACGATTGGAGCAACGGCAAGTTCGAGAATTTCAACACGCCAGATCCTTCTTATCACGGGCTCGTGTATTCCACACTTTCGAGCGTGGGCTTGCCGCCGTTCGCGATCAAAGCTCGCGTGCATGTATTGCGCGATATCGGCGCATGCCAGTCCCCCTTCAATTCGTGGCAAACCTTGCTTGGTATCGAAACGCTCAACCTGCGCATGGATCGTCACGTGCAGAACGCACAGGCTGTCGCAGAGTTTTTGGAGAAACATCCAAAGGTCAATTGGGTGATGTACCCCGGGCTGAAGAGTCATCCAGATTACGAACGCGCTAAGAGATATTTTCCGAAAGGCGCAGGCGCTATTCTGGGCTTTGGAATCAAAGGCGGAGTAGAAGCTGGCAAGAAGTTCATCGAAAGCCTGCAATTATTCAGCCACCTCGCCAATGTCGGCGACGCTCGCAGCCTAGCGATTCATCCTGCTACCACGACACACAGTCAGCTTACAGAAGAGCAGCAAGTATCTGCGGGTGTCAGCCCGGACTTTGTCCGCTTGTCCATCGGTCTTGAGGATATTGATGATATCTTGTGGGATCTGGATCAGGCGCTGAATGCATAGGAACCACGTTGGTTGAGTAGCGAGCGCACTCTGCGTGCGTATCGAAACCAATAATCGTCAAAATAACTTAGTAGCCAAAAGTGCTTTGTTTACTGGTGGTCTCGATACGCCCTGCAAGAACATGCGGGGCTACTCGACCACCGCATATGGAAGAAAAATGCCCGTAAAAATTCCTACCACCCTGCCCGCCCGCGCTACTCTTGAAAACGAAAATGTTTTCGTGATGGATGAGGACCGCGCTGTCCATCAGGATATCCGCGCCCTGCGTGTTGCGATTTTAAACCTCATGCCGACCAAGATCGCGACGGAAACGCAGCTTTTGCGTCTGCTGTCTAACTCAGCACTTCAAGTGGAAGTGACTCTGGTCCACACAGCAACCCATGAATCCAAGAACACGGATGCCGATCATCTTCTGCAACATTACGTCACCTTCGATGAAATTAAGAATGAAAAGTTTGATGGACTCATCATCACCGGTGCGCCCGTGGAACAAATGCCATTCGAAGAGGTCGATTATTGGGATGAACTGACCGATATCATCGATTGGGGGAATGAAAATGTCGAATCAAATTTCTATATTTGCTGGGGAGCGCAGGCAGCGCTATATCACAAGTATGGGATCCCCAAGTATGATCTGCCTCGTAAGATGTTCGGCGTCTTCGAACATCGCATCTTTTCCTGGACGGAAAACCTGCTGCGCGGCTTTGACGACATTTTCCTCGCCCCGCATTCGCGTCACACGGAGATTCGCCGCGAGGATATTGAAAAGGTGGACGAGATGCAACTTCTGGCAGCTTCCGAGGAAGCTGGTGTGTACATCGTCGGCTCGAAGGATGGGCGTCACATCTTCGTGACCGGGCATTCCGAATATGACCCGTTCACGCTCAAAGGGGAATATGACCGCGATGTAAGCAAGGGACTTCCCATTCATGTTCCGAAGAATTATTATCCGAATGACGACCCCACAAAAACTCCGAATGTCCGTTGGCGCGGACACGCAAACCTGTTATATTCGAATTGGTTAAATTACTATGTGTACCAGGCGACCGCATTCGACCTCAACGATATTCCACAGAAAATCAGGAGACCCAACGACTGAACGTACATCTCGGGAGTCATACTACATAAAGTATGACTCCTTTTTCTACCAGGAGTTTTTATGAACACGAATCGCAAATTTGGTTTTGCCACCCGTCAATTGCATGCGGGATATGAACCCGATCCCGTCACGGGCAGTTTTGCTGTTCCCATCTATCAAACGGCAGCTTACGATCTGCAAAGTACAGAACGCGCAGCGCATTTGTTCTCCTTGCAGGAAACAGGACATATCTACACACGCATCTCCAACCCGACGACGAGCGTCTTCGAACAACGCATGGCAAGCCTGGAAGGAGGCGTCGGCGCGCTGGAGGTCAGTTCCGGTCATGCAGCCCAGGTTACGGCGATCCTCACGATTTGCGGAGCCGGCGACCACATCGTTTCCTCATCCACTTTATATGGTGGGACCGTGACACAATTCAAGTATACATTCCCAAAATTAGGTATTCAGGTCACATTAGTTGATCCCAGCGATCCTGAAAATTTCCGCCGCGCCATTCAACCAAACACCAAAATTATTTACGGTGAGACCATCAGCAATCCGCTGGTGAATATCTTTCCCTTTGAAGAAGTGTCGAGGATTGCGAAAGAATACGGCATTCCATTGATGATCGATAACACATTCGCCACGCCCTATTTGTGTCGTCCATTTGAATGGGGTGCGGATATCATCACGCATTCCACGACGAAATTCATCGGTGGGCATGGAACTGCCATCGGCGGTGTGATCGTGGATGGTGGCAAATTCGATTGGAAAAAAAGCGGGAGATTCAAAAACTTTACAGAACCTGACCCAGCCTATCACAACCTCGTCTATGCGGATGACTTTGGACCCGCAGCATTTATTTCCAAAGCGCGCGCCGGTATCCTTCGGGATTTCGGGACCTGTCAACAGCCTATCGCTTCCTGGTTGTTCATCCAGGGATTGGAAACTTTATCCTTACGGATGGATTGTCATACCAGAAATGCACAGCAGGTGGCGGAATTTCTGGAAAGTCATCCGAAAGTTAAGTGGGTCACATATTCTGGTTTACCAGCTCATCCTGATCATGAAAAAGCAAAGAAATATCTCCCTAAAGGCTCCGGCGCCATGATGGGATTCGGCGTTCAAGGCGGCCGGGAAGCGGGCGCGCGTTTTATTGACCATCTCGAACTGTTCAGCCACGTGGCAAACTTAGGCGATACAAAATCGCTTGCTATCCATCCCGCCAGCACCACGCATTCTCAACTGACAGAAGCAGAACAACGTGCCGCAGGTGTGAGCCCGGATTTCATTCGTCTGAGCATAGGCTTGGAAGATATTGAAGACATCCTTTGGGATTTGGATCAGGCACTGAACGCGTAAGAGTGTAGACAAGTACACACTTTACCTGTCTACCTGTATCCTTGTTTACTTATATACGAAAACTAAGCTGATGCACTTCCATGGCGAGCTAATCTGAATTCCAGATGACGCTTCACATCAGGCCATTCGGTCGCCAGGATACTATAGATCACACTATCGCGGACAGTTCCGTCGCGCCGCGCACGAAAATGACGAATAACGCCATCCTTTTTGGCACCAAGTGCCTCGATTGCTCGTTGCGATGTAAAGTTGAGCGCGTCCGTGCGCAGACCAACAACTTTACATCCGAGCGTTTCAAAGGCATGGGTCATCAATAGCAATTTACAGGTTGTGTTGACATGGCTTCGCTGCCAGCTTGCCGCATACCAGGTATAACCGATCTCCACGCGGTCGATCTCGGGCATCACATTGTGGTAGCGCGTGCTTCCAACGATCTTGCCTGTCGTTAATTCGCGAACTGACCAGGGGAGCATATGACCAGCACGTTGTCCGGAAAGCGCATCCTCAATGTAGCTTTTTGTTTCCTCGCGTCTTGGGACGAATGTGTACCAAAGATTCCAAAGTTGACCGTCCATTGCAGCGACGATCAATTCGTGCTCGTGCTCAGGCAGCAATGGCTCTAATCGGATACCATGACCTTCGAGTGTAACGGGAGCGAGTGTGATCATAATTGCCGTCCGTAGAATTTCAACTCAATCGCGACCATCAAAATATTTCTTCCAGACTCTCTTCTTTTCCATCTCTGGCAAGAACGATGCCTCATAGGCATAACGATTGCAAGTCATAATGTCTTCCATGCTCATTCCAAGAATCTCGTGAGCAATGCGATATTCATTGTTCAAGTTTGTCTCGAGCACTTCAGGATCATCGGAATTGATGGTTACCTTTACGCCCAAATCGAACAACTTTTTGAGCGGATGTTCCTCGATGGTCCGCACAGAATTGGTCAAATAATTGCTCCAAGGGTTGACCTCCAGTGTAATGCCACATTCTTTAACAAGCTCCACAGCTTTCATATCTTCGATGATGTGAATGCCGTGCCCAATGCGATCTGGTTGAACTGTTTGAATGGTATCTACCACTGCTGAAGCAGGCGTGTTCTCTCCGGAATGAACCGTGACTTTCAACCCGGCATCTTTTGCTTTCAAGACAGGTTTAGCAAAGTTCTGAATTGGAAACACGTCCTCCGCGTCGGCGAGGTCTACGCCGATAATGTGCTGCTTGTGGCGGATTGCCCAATCCACCGTCTTCACACAAGATTCTGGTCCCATGCTGCGCGAGGTGATCGCAATATAACCGATCGCCATATCGAATTCACGTTCGGCGCGTTCCTTCGCACGTAACAGTCCATCCAGGCATTCATCCCAGTTGAGGTTGTGTCGATGAAACGCCCAATCCGGTGAAAAGCGGACTTCAAAGATTCGAATGTTTTGTTTGGCGGCATCCTCAAATAATTCCCAGGCGATACGCTCGACCACTTCTGGCGAAGTAATACTATTCTGGAAAATAGCAAACGCGTCCAGCACCGCCGCCAGGTCGCGCATCTGATCATAGACCTTCACATGCTTATCTAATTCGTCAACTTCATAGGAAGGCAAAGTGAGATTGTGCTCTTTTGCAATATCGATGATCGTCTGCGTGCGGATGCTGCCTTCCAGGTGAATATGGATCTCTGTTTTTGGAAGTTCGCTATAGCGGGTATCGAAATTTTTCATAAGGCCCTGTCTGAAGTTTTGAATTTCAAGGAGGATTGCAAAATACTAGCGCACTGCCAACTCAATGGCTTGATCGATACTCAGTGCGTGTCCCTGTGACCACGCCTGGTTATAGTGGACCGAATCAACTGTATGCCGAAGAGCAGACAATTGTTCATCAAAATAAGTCTGCTCATCGGGGGTCATGGGAGTACCTGCTTTTTGACGGATTGATTCAGCAGCAGCAAATAATTGGAGAGCGCGTTCATGTTCAGCCTGCGCGAGAGCGATAAATCCAAAACATTCCAATTGATGGGCAACCGCGCCCGTTTGTCCGATCCCGCGAAAGGCAAGGATGGTCTCACGATATCCTTCTAACGCTGCGGCATAATTGCCCAACCCGCGCTCCAAGTGTGCAAGATTTGTCTTTTCCAGAATCACGTTGAACATCGAACCAATTTCTTCATACACTCGCGCCGACTCTTTGAAATGCAGGCGAGCGTTATCGTAGTCTTTCCTTTGGCTTGCTATTAGTCCCAAAATCTCGGCCGCCTGCGCTTCCTGTGAACGAAGCCCGGCTTCTTCTGCCATCTGGTATGACTCGTCCACATAGTGTTGCGCCAGGTTTAGATCGTGGTAAAGATCAATAATGACGTGAGCCAATCGATTCAAGGAGCGGCAAAGCAAATAAATATCAGCCTCCTCCCGGGCGATCGAATAGCTTTCCTGTAGAACTGCTTCGGCTTGTTCACGCTCCCCCAGGAACTCGAGAGGGTAAGCCAGGATGATCAAGGCAAAAGAAAGCCCGCGCCGATCATCGCTCTGGCGATATAAGGCAACGCTTTCTTCAGCCGCGCGCTTTGCGTTCGCATTGTCTCCAAGTGATAGATACAATCTTGTCAAACCGCACAGCGCTTTGGCGCGCGCCACCTGGCGATCTTCATTACTAACGCCATCGGGGAGTGAAGTTTTCTCAACCTCTTGCAATGCCTTCTGTGTCCAGCGAAACCCTTCCGCGGAATATCCACCGGCGGTCCAAAAGAGATTGATGGATCCCACAATCCGTAAAGCGTAATCTGGATTTTTGTTTATGCTCCATTCCAGAGCAGCGCGTAAATTATCCTGTTCAAATGAGACATGTTTCTGCCAGACGACCTGATTACCACTTTTTAGATTTTCATCTGCTCGTTCGGCGAATTGAACAAAGTAATAAAGATGGCGATCTCGGATGGTTTCGACCTCGTCCGTCTCGAAAAGCTTATCGCGGGAATATTGGCGAATCGTCTCGAGCCGATGATAGCGGATCTCATCGTCGACTTCCTCTGTGAGGACAAGGGATTTGTCCACGAGTCGCGTCATCAAATCCAGGATGTCCGATTCGTCTCCCCGCACGTTTCTGCCGTCTGTTGTGAGACGTGCGGGGTTCTCTGCTTCGCCGCAAATGGATTCTGCTGCTTCCAACGTCCAGCCACCGACAAAGACTGCTAACCTGCGAAATAATGTCTTCTCCTGTTCCGAAAGGAGGCTATAACTCCAGTCGATCATTGCTCGCAATGTTTGCTGACGCGGCAGAGCTGTACGCGAACCGCCGGTCAAAAGACGGAAGCGATCGTCCAGCCGGGCCGCAATTTGTTCCGGAGACAATACTTTCACGCGCGAGGCAGCCAGCTCAATGGCCAGGGGAATTCCGTCCAAACGGAAACAAATTTGAGCGATGGAGGAGGCGTTATCCTTCGTCAGTGTAAAACCCATCTTCGCTGTAGCAGCGCGTTCGAGAAAAAGGCGGATCGAATCTACCGTTTGCATTTCCGCTAAAGAAGGCAATGCCGCGGGATTAAGTGTTTGCAGGGAAGGCACACGATACGTGACTTCACCTTCAATTCCTAACGACTCGCGACTACTTGCCAGGATATGCAACTGAGGACAAGCACGTAAAAGGGTTCCCGCAATCTGCGCGCAGGCTTCCACCAGGTGTTCACAATTATCGAGCAGGAGAAGGATAGTTTTAGAGCGCAAATGATCAACAAGAATGTCAGTATCGCTACGAAGACTGTCCTCACGCAAATTCAAAGTGGCAAGCAAAGTATGGGGAACCAGGGACGGGTCTGTCACCGGCGCCAGTTCCACAAGCCAAACGCCATCTGCAAATTGATTTAGCGAGTCCATGCCCACTTGTAAGCTGAGACGCGATTTTCCGGCGCCACCGGACCCGATCAGCGTCACCAGGCGATGCGAACGAAGAGCTTCTTTGATCTCATCCATCTCGTTCTCACGCCCAATGAAGGTGGTCATTTGCGCAGGAAGGTTATGGTGAACTATGTCAATCGTTTTGATGGGCGGAAAATCGCAGGGCAGATCTTCGATTACAAGTTGATAGATCGATTCGGAGCGAAGTATATCTTTCAGCCGTCGCTCTCCCATGTCGCGCAATGTAACTCCCGCGGGCATGTCATCGCGGACAAGTTCTTCGGTTGCCATGGATATGAGGACTTGTCCGCCGTGCGCAGCAGACATCAGTCGTTGAATATGGCTCAATGTAAGATAGCCCTGATATTCACCTTGTCCTTGAAGCTCGGCGCGTCCTGTATGAATCCCCATACGCACACGGATCGGCGCCGGTTGCCACGGTTCCTCATAAAGAAGTCGTTGCGCATTGACCGCCGCGTTCAGGCCATCCTTGGCGGAATGAAACGCGGCACAAAAAGCATCGCCAACAATTTGAAAGACGTAACCGTTCTGTCCCTGAATCGCCTTGTGAAGAATCTCATGATGACGCGCCAATAGGGCTGGCATCTCATCGGGATACTGTTGAGCCAGTTTGGTACTGCCTTCAATATCGGTAAAAAGAAATGTTACCGTGCCTGTCGGTAGAGTACTGATATTGGTCATGGACAGGGTTATTATGACATAAATAATCCCGCTTGAAAATAAATTTACAGGGAAGGGATGACGATCAATCGGTGGATGTAATGGGAAGGGACAAGATAAACGTCGAGCCTTGCTTTTCTTGCGGTTGAGCCACGATGTTTCCCTGGTGCTGATTGACGATCGCTTTCACGATTGCAAGACCCAGCCCATTGCCGGGATACTCGGATGCATTGCGTCCGCGGTGGAAGCGCTCGAACAAATGAGGTAAATCTTCGGGTGGGATGCCAATTCCAGAATCGGAAACGATCAAGTTGATTTCATTTCCATGTTGTTGAAGAGCCAATGCTATCGTTCCGTCCGCTGGTGTGAACTTCAGCGCGTTTTCGAGCAGATTGATCACCACTTGTCGTAACTGTGTTTCGTTTCCCTGTATCACTACAACAGCATCTGGCAGTTGCATACTAAAGTTTCGATCTGCTTGTTCGGCGCGGGAGGCAAACTGTTCGCCTACTTCTCGAACCAGTTGGAGGATATCCACTTGTGCAAATTCGGATTTGGATTCCTTGGCTTCAATGCGTGATAGATCCAGCAAACTTTGCACCAACGCTTCCAGCCGCCGACTTTGTTCCTGGGCGCGCTTAAGGTAGCCGGTCTGTTTGGAAACGTCTTTCTCGTCACGCGCCAGTTCAAGATTAGCTTGTAACGCCGCTAGGGGAGTATGCAATTCATGAGCGGCGTCTGCTACAAAAGCACGCAACGTGGAAATAGTCTGCTCCACTTGTTCCGCCATTTCATTGAACGAACGCGCCAGTTGCCCAAACTCATCCCCACTTTTGACATCTGCACGGCTGGATAGATCACCCTGCGCCATGTGTGAGGTCACATTGGTCAGGGCAAGCACCGGCGCACTAATGCGGCGGCTGATGTACGAACCAATCAGCGCCGCCAGCAAAACCGCGATTGCGCTCGAAAAGAGCCAGCCGCGCGCAACACTGGACAAAATGGCACTTCCATACGCGGGACCTTCCGATAATTGAACGTTTCCAGTCTTCTGATTATTGCTTGGATCTACAATCAGCGCGGCGATCTTTTGGCTAGAGCGCTCCGTTACAGGAGAAGGCTCTCCTGGCAGTTTTAGCGCAAAATTATAAACGGAACCGCCTGACTGGGTCGAATGATAGATCATGACATCTTGAGAGCCTGTTTCGACCGACGACGGCGCGGGGATTGTTTCCGTTGTGCCAAACTGCTCACTTGGAGACCTGCCGATGGCAATGAACACTTTGTCTTTGGGCAGACTATCATTGCTCTGAATCAGCGTTTGTTTCATCACGCCGAGATTAACATTTAGATTCTGAGGTGAGCCGGAATCGTAGAGCAAATTGTCGTTTGTGCCATAAACTTGAATACGCGTTTGGGTGAGAAATGCGAGGTTTTCGATCTGCGATTGCACCTCATCATGGGGAGCCTGGCCACCGATCATTTTGCTGACCACGATGCTGACGGCCCGCGCGTTGCCGATCAAATAATCCAACTCCTGGTTAGAATAATAATTTCGCAGGATCGCCAGCAACACTGCTCCCAACGCAAGGGCTGCTATCAGAGCGATCCCTGCAAAGCTTAATGCCAGCCGCGAACGAATTGATTTGAGCATCATGTCGTGTCTCCAATCAGAACAAAGAGTAACTCATTTGAAGCGGCTGTCAAGTCCATATGCTACATCCTATTTCGTGCTGAACTCGGGAGATGTGTAAACCAGGACCTCCGCGATGAAGCGGTCGCCCGTCTTCTTGCCCCAAACTGTGATTAAACTGGCTTGGCCAATCTCATCCAGCGACCCTTCCTCCATCACCTGCTGGATTTTCTGACCCTCCGGTGGCGGACCATTAAATTGTTTCATCGTCACGTCTTTATAGATCTTCGTCTGAGAGGTAACGACAACTTCCACTTCCGGACCGTCATGATTAGATTCCGTCTCCACCTTTCCAGACGGGTCTGTCTTCACGCCTATCGTCACCCTACCCGTGCCAATGAAGAGGCTATTATCTTGCCGACGGTCGAACAGGCCGCGGACATCTGCGGGTATTTGGGGCAATTCTTTGGCAGGTTGAATATCATCCGCGTTGATTCGTACACTGTTCTCACCGCCCTTGCCCAGAGAAAAGAGCGGTCCGCCAGAAGATACAAGCGGCAGTCCCTGCCCATTCAATAGTCGCGCAGCAACAAAAGCCGCACCTGCCAGCAAAAGGATAAGGACAACTCCACCAAGGATAAGGATTGTTTTTTTCATTCGATGCCTCTCGATTTTCTCGCGCTATTTCTTGATGAATGCTGGCGGAGAATACACAAGGATCTCCGCGATGAAGCGGTCGCCTGTCTTCTTACCCCAGACTGTGATCTGGCTGGACTGTCCAACGTCGTCAAGCGTTCCTTCTTCCAGCACTTGTTGGATTTTCTGCCCGTCAGGTGGCGGACCGTCAAACTGGCGCATCGTGACGTCTTTAAAGATTTTGGTCTGCGAGGTGACAACGATCTCGACGGTGGGTCCATCATGATTGGAGGATGTCTCGACGTTTCCCGATGGATCCTTCTTGAAAGCCACAGTTAGTTTTCCGGTGCCAACGAAAATGCTATTGTCCTGGCGATGGTCGAACAAGCCGTTGACATCTGCAGGAGTTTGCGGCAATTCTTTAGAAGGTTCAATGTCTAGCTTTACCATCTTTCCGCCGGGACCACCGAGAGAAAGGCTGGGACCTGAGCCACCGCCCGCTGACACAAACGGTAAGCCCTGTCCATTTAATAGGCGCGCGCCGACAAATGCCGCACCCGCCAGCAAGACTACGATGATGATCCCGCCAATGATGTAAGGCAATTTAGATTTGCGAGGCGTGGGTGTTGATGTTTCTTGTACTTCCATTTTCGAATCTCCTTTTGTAGAAATTTAGAACGCGTTGGTTGAGTAGGGCGAATGCCTTGGATTACTCAACCAGCGACTTTTTACTCATATCTCAATGCCTCGATTGGATCAAGCTGCGAGGCACGTAACGCGGGATACAGCCCAAAGACCAGTCCCGTTGCCAGAGACACGCCCAACGCCAGAGGGATACTGCGCGGATCGAGCAGCGCCGCACCCTGATTTAATGCAGCCGCCAGGGGAATGGTCAACACGCCGGCCGCGATCCCTAAAATTCCACCCCCAGCGCTCAAGAGGATCGCTTCCAACAGGAACTGCGCGACTACATCGCGGCTGCGCGCTCCGACTGCCATGCGTACACCGATCTCGCGCGTGCGTTCGCTCACACTCACCAACATCACATTCATGACGCCGATGCCTCCTACAACCAAGGAGACAACCGCAAGCGCGGTGAGCAGTACAGAAAACGTTGCAGCGGATTGCAATTGCGCACCGAGCACATCTTGCTTGGTGGTCATATGAAAATCATCGGCATACGTGCCATCCGCATCCTGGGTAACGCCATGCCGCTCACGCAGGTAAGATGCAATCTGCGCTTTGGCTTCCTCCATTTTGCTTTCATCCTTCACATGCGCGATCACCGTCACCCATGGCTCTTCACTAAAGAGGTTTTGAATAGCAAAGCTGATCGGCAGGAAGATTCCTTCGTTCGGTCGCGTGCCGATCCGATCCTGCACATTGACCGCTTCCAGTTCCGCCGCAACACCGATCACCTCGCACGGCTTACGATTGACCCATATCGTCTGCCCAATCGGATCATCCCCTTGAAATAGATCAAGTGCCGTCTGATAACCAAGCACACAGACCGAGTCTCCGCCCAACACTTCGGCAGTGGAGAAGAAACGCCCCTGTCCGATGAACGCCTCGGGTGTCAGGGCTTTGTCTGTTGGCCAACCGACGGGCTGTACCTGACCTTCGGCGATCACGCTCAACAGCGCGCCTGCATCGGTGCCTTGAAAGCCAAGGTCTTCGGTCTCACGTCCATGTCGCAGCTTGGCTTGACCACTGACTTTCATTTCCACTCGATCTACGAGCGGCGCCGCCTCGGGAATACCCACACCATCTTCGTAGGTCAATGGTTTACCGGACGCTTTCATCTGTCCCTTATCCATCTGGAGATCTTGATCGATCTGAATCTGATCCGAGCCGAGGAAGCGGAAGTTTGCCTCTACAGAGGCGCGGGCGCCGTTACCCAATGCCAGTGTTGCGATCACCGATGCCACGCCAATGATGATGCCTAAGGTGGTGAGCGCCGTGCGCAGAAGATTACTGCTGATGCCGCGCAGAGCAGTCAACAATGTATTAAGCAACGACATGGATTTGCTCTCCGTTCACGATTTCGCCATCCTGCATGTGTAGAGTTCGCCCGGCATGGGCTGCCACCTTTGCATCGTGCGTCACCATTAAGATCGTGTGCCCTTCCGCGCAGAGTTCGACCAGCAGCGCCATGATGTCTGCGCCGGTTTTACTGTCGAGGTTGCCTGTCGGTTCATCTGCCAAAATGAGCGCGGGATTTGTCACCAGTGCACGGGCAATCGCAACGCGCTGACGTTCGCCACCAGAGAGTTCATTGGGTCGGTGTTGGGCGCGCTCGCCCAAGCCAACTCGTTTGAGAGCCTCCGAGGCGCGCTGGCTGGCATTGCCATCGTGTTTTCCATAAAGGAGTGGCAGTTCGATATTCTCAAGGGCGTTGAGGCGGGGCAATAGATTGAACGTCTGAAAGATGAATCCAATGCGGTCATTTCGTACGCGGGCGCGTTCATCTTTCGATAGGGTGCTGATATCACGCTCCTCAAGCAAGTAACGTCCCGCGGTTGGCGTATCCAGACAGCCGAGGATATGCATCATCGTAGATTTGCCGCTGCCTGATGGACCCATCAACGCCACGAACTCACCTGTATCCACATCGATGCTCACGCCGCGCAGAGCTTTCACTGTGCTGTTTCCAACGACATAGCTTCTGGTCAGATTCTCTGTGCGGATGATGTTCATCTCACCACCACCTGGTCGCCTTCTTTGAGACCCGAAATAATCTCGATATTGGAATCGCCGCGCAATCCTACTGTGACGTTGCGGCTCTCTGTCGAAGTACCGTTCCACACTTGCACAATCGCTTTGTCATTTCCAGAGGCGTGGACCAGACTGCGAGGCAGGCAGAGTACTGCGGGTCGACTGGCAATGGTCACATTAGAGTCCACGGTCATGCCATCTGCCAAGCCATCCGGGATTTCATCCAACGAAAGGTAAATGTTATACAGCGGGCTATCTCCCTGGATGCGGGTCGGAATGATGCGTTCCACTTTCCCCTTCACTGTCACGTCGGGACGCGCGTCGAAATATACTTCGACTTTTTGTCCAATGGAAACGAGCGGATAATCTTCTTCGGTCACACTTACGAGCGCTTCCAGGGCTTTCGGGTCACCGATCGTAAACAACTTTGCTTCTGCTTCGTAAGTCTGTCCGGCTTCTGCATCGACTTCAAAAACAATGCCGTCAAAAGGAGATTTGATCTCTAGGCTTTCCATCACAGCCTTTGCAGCATCATATTTTGCCTGAGCCAGCGCCAGTTCAGAATCAGCCGAAGCGACATCATCTTCGGTAGGTTTGCTCGTGTACCAATTCAGTTTCGACTCGAGCTGCTTTTGGTTTTCCTTGGCAGTTGCCAGGTTCGACAGTAATTGAGATCGCAGCGTGGCATCATCGGCGTTTTTCGCGGCATCGCTCAATTCAGAGACCGATTGTTTGGCTGCCTTCACCTGTTTTCGCAGATCCTGGATGAAAACATTTGTCGCGCGCGGGTAATTCAATGAAGTTCTTTGCTTTTGAAGTTTTTCTAATTCGTCCTGTGCGGTCAGCAAATCAAGTTGTGCCTGGCTTGTGGTGACATCATCGAGTTCTGCAAGGATTTGCCCAGCATGAACTCGATCGCCCACGCGAATCTTCACTGTAGAAATTCTGCCCTTGGTTGGCATTTGTACATCGGCTTGATTCACATTGACAAGATTGCCCGGCGCGGTAACGGTTTGTTGAACGTCACACTTGGCCACAGAAACCGTTTGCGGTGTCGGCGTAGCTTCGGGCGTCTTAGATGTGGAAAATCCAAAATAACCCGCCGTAGAGATAATCAAGATGCCCACGATAGAAAATAGGATGATCGCGCGTTTCCTCATATCACACTCCGCTTTGGAGTCCGCCAGCTCGCCGGCGAAATAATGGGAGCAAGCTCCCAGACTCCACAAAAATACAGACAAGGGTTTGCCTTGTCTGTAAGTCTATCCTGTCGAAGTTTCAACCAGATTGTGGTGTGATTAAGATTTCGTAATCTGCTTTAGTTAATGCGCGGCGGTCCCTGCAAAACCCTCTCCTGAATCTGCAACGTCGCCTCTTTGGACCATTTATCCTCCCACTTCCAACCAAAACGCCACGGATCAATGCCCTCGATCCACCAATCTACACCGGCTGCCTGATAGGGCTCTACAAGCCGCCTGGCTTCAGCCAAGTTATCGCCAGGACTCGCGCCGTTATGGACATAAGTGAAGGGTACATCACTTTGACGATGCTGTTGAATGTAATCTTGGATAGGGCGCCATTCCGCCGCTGGAATGCCATCGCTTCTGATCGGAACCGCACCGTCCCAACGAGCAGCTCGGCGCATTGGTAGTTTGTTGGGCCACCAACCTGCCACCCAGATCGGAATGCGAGGCTGCTGCACGGGACGCGGCAAAAAATGAACTTCATTCAATCGATAATGCTTTCCTTGATATTGAAAAGGTTCGCCACTCCACAAGCCCGTGATGATTTCCAGGCATTCATCCAGTTTCTCCGCTCGAATTTTGGCATCAGGCTCTTCGCCAAAGAATCCGTACTCCCATTGCGAGGGATCACCCAGTCCAACTCCTAAAATGAATCTGCCTTTCGATGCATGATCGAGAGAAACCGTTTCACGCGCGACCTTCCATGGTCGACGCCGCGCTAAGGGAGTCACCATTGTGCCAAGGCGTATGCGCATCGTGCGAAGAGCGACAGCAGTCAGTCCCACCCACGGATCGACAATAGGATGGAAGGTCGGATCGAACATCATATGATCCCAAATAAAGAATCCATCCCAACCGGCGCTTTCTGCCTGCTCTGCAAGTTCTGCTAAAGCCAGGGGATCTGCAAAATCTCCAAATGGGGCAACACTCATGCCGTACTGCATACGCTTCTCCTTTCCCTTTTACCAAAAAAAATCTTTCCGGGTTTGGAAAGATTGTAACGGAATAAAACTCGAGGGAAATTATAGATGGATAAGATTTCGCCCCCAAAAGATGTTTAGCAATCCTATGAGATTAGCCGACCAGGCGATATCCAATGCCCGGGACGGTAAGAATAATCGCCGGTTCTTCTGGTTTTAATTCGATTTTCTCACGCAAACGGCGGATGTGCACATTGACAGTCTTCTCGCTCTCGAGATCGGGCGCAAAGCCCCAGACTGCCTCGACGATTTGGGCGCGGGATAATGCCTGTCCACGGTGACGCGCGAGATACGAAAAGAGACGAAATTCAGTGGGCGTCAAATTGAGCGACTCATCGCCGCGTCGTGCCTGACCGATAGAGGTGTCCAGCACAATGTCGTGGATCACAACTTGAGCTGAATCAGTTGAAGAATAATCACCATAGGCACGTCTCAACTGAGCGCGGGCGCGTGAAACTAATTCTCGCAGACTGAACGGCTTGGTCATGTAATCATCGGCACCCATTTCCAAGCCTAAGACTTTATCGACCTCGTCATGTTGAGCGGTAAGCATAATGATCGGTTGACGTAAACCGACCTGGCGCATCTGTCGGCAAAAGTCGAAACCTGAACCGTCAGGCAAACGGATATCCAACACGATCAAGTGTGGAGAATAGCTCTTGGCGAATTCAATTCCCTTACCACCCGTCGTGCATAAATGCGGTTCAAATCCGTGATTGCGAAAACCATCCACCAGGCTTTGACCGATGGCCGAGTCATCTTCGATGATCAGAATGCGATTTGTGTCCATAATCGTTTGATTATACCGAGCCTCTTAGGGCATCGGCAAACTGCCCGTGTAACCCGTTAGTTCGATGTATCCGTTGCCACGTACCGGAGTGCCATCACAAGTGCCCGTGAAATGCACGGCTCCCTCCCAATAGGTGATCGGAGAAAAGTTGACCTCCTGATCGCTCATCCATGGCTTGGCATCCAATTGACAATTCTGTTGATTAATTTTAAGTTGCCACGAAGAGGGATACACTCCCTGTGTATGCGGGCTACGCCATGTGTCAAGCACAGCAATCTCGAAATCAGATTTATGAAGTGACTGCAATGTTTTATCGGCCGAGATAAATGTGCCACTAGCTGAATCCGAAATTCCTCCGCCGCGCTCGCGTAGTTGGAAAAGCATCAGAGCGCGACCATCGTCAAAGTGCAACGAGAACCAATCCCACCCAATTTGATTTTCATCCAATACGCCCGTGCTGAACTCGTGATCGTTCCATGCCAATCCATTCACTTGATACTGAGCGCCATCGACTTTTACAGAGCCTTCGGCGCGCAGGCGCGGTTGACTGTAGTAATAAGAAGCATTCGTCGGATTCTTTCCTTTGCGACTATAGCCATTCTCACCTTGCAAAATGACTCCCATCTCATCGTTTAATGTTAGATCGAGAGAAATTTTCTCCTGCTCCGCCTGCAATCGATAAACGCCTTGGGATTGCTCGGTAATATTCCAATCCTCCAACCAGACTTGATATGGATTGGCTTCCGCTCCCGCCAGTCCGGGTCCCGGACGGGAATAACGTTGGAAAGCATAAAAATGATTACCGCCAATATCGCTGATGGCAAAATGAGCAAAATAGATTTCGCGGCTCGACCATTTCGAATCTTTGGGGATTTCCGCTGAAGGCGGAAGCAACCCTACGCGGAAGATTGTCAATTCGAATCCAAAATGCCGCCCGTCCTGCGTTTGCAGATTTCCAGTGTAATACCACCATTCGGTGCGGAAATCGGGATGCGCGCCAAAGTCCGCGGGGAAAGTCAGCGGACGTGAACCATCCGCCGCAGAGAAGCCAGATTCTGCCGCAGGAGTTCCAACGATCGTTGCTATAGTGGTTGTGATAGGAATTGGAGTTTTGGTGGGCTGGGTAGTAGCAGGTATCGTCGGAAATTGAATCTTCGTAGGCAAAGCAGTTGCTGGAGCACAGGAAGCAATGAGCGAAGCGAATAGCAAAAGAAAAAGCAAACGATGAAAGGAATTACTCATGAATGCATTATACGTGAATGTAAAACGCGCCCGATATTCACTGAGACTTCTCTAACATTGACAGAATACAATCATCGACATGACTGCATTTCTCCGTTTTCACGATCTAACCAAATCCTATTATGAAGGCGATGTTCGCCGCGTCGTTTTACAAAATGCACATGCAGAGTTTCATGCCGGTGAAATCACTGCAATTCTAGGGAAAAGCGGCAGCGGCAAAAGTACGCTGTTGAATTTAATCAGTGGCATTGATGAACCAGATAGCGGGCAGATCTGGGTCGATGGTCAGGATCTCACGGTACTGCCCGAACGCGAGCGGACTCTTTTTCGACGCGCACGGATCGGTTTTGTCTTCCAATTCTTCAATTT
>Ga0137367_10001258_pt1 | contig 19688 bp, 22 predicted proteins | sample SagtaG_14_FD_104939 | JGI IMG/M metagenome (GOLD analysis project Ga0137367, IMG submission 104939) | Vadose zone soil microbial communities from Sagehorn Ranch, Mendocino, California, USA - Sage1_L_80_16 metaG | ecosystem: Environmental > Terrestrial > Soil > Vadose zone | place: USA... | reverse complement strand
CCGATGCACGCGTTTTGCTCAAGGTGGTCCCCCCCCTCATCAGGCTGACACCTTCTGGGCTCCACGTTGCCTGCTTCGACCTGGACGACCGGACCGGCGACCGTCAGACTGACCAGCGTCGGCCCCCGCGAATCTCCCCCAGAACTTTCAACCAGGAGGAGTTCTGCCCGGGATAAGTAGAACGGCAAGGTGTGGCTCGCCTCTACGATGGCCCGCGGCGCTCCCCCTTCGCCGCCAGGCGCGTTTTGATCCGGCGCGGGGGTGGGTTTTTCCGACGGCCCCCTCACCTCCCGAACGCTCTCATCGAGAAAGTAAGCCAAAAGTAAGCCACGGCGGGAAACGGGGGTTGAAGGTCTTTCGTGGGAGTCGCTCTAACACTTTGGATTTACCTGCTTTAAGTGGTGGCTGAGGCCGGAATCGAACCGGCGACACAAGGATTTTCAGTCCTACTATTGACTGTCCACAACTGTTCCATTAAGTTCCCTCAACTTCACAGGTAACAACGACTTAACCCAATAAAGACGGCGATTAATGAAGACCACGAACGGACTCCAAAAGACAGTTCAAGACAGCCAAAAGGGGACAGAAGGGGGACAGACAGGGACAGACAAGGTCACTCGGCTTGCCAAAACCCACCAGGACTACTGGCAAACACGCCTCAGGAAACGATCCTTCCTTTCACGCGACGGCAAGACAGAGACAGAAATCCCTACTTGGCAAGTTCGCCTAAAGCATTTGGGCAAGGAATCGTGGTTCAACCTCGGCACGCCCAACCGGGCCGCTGCCGCTATCAAGGCCAGGGATATTTATCTTTCTCTCCTCTCGGTGGGTTGGCAGGCCACGTTGCAAAATTTCAAGCCCGGCATGCAAGTTGCCAAGGACGGATGCACCGTGGGAAAGTTTCTCGACCAGGTGAAGGCCGTCAGCGGACTGAAGCCGGTCACCTACGAAATCTACGCCAAGAAGTTCCGTTCGCTCGTGGCCGGGGTGTTCAAGATCCACGGTGGGGTGGCCAAGCACGATTACGTCAACGGCGGACACAAGGAGTGGCTCGACCGCGTTCACTCCGTCCGCCTGAACAAACTCACGCCTGATCGAGTAAACGCTTGGAAAGTGCGGGAATTGAAGGCCGCCAGTAGGAATCCGCTTTCGCTCAAACGCGCCAACGCGACCGTTCGCAGCGTCTTACTCAATAGCAAGGCGCTGTTCTCGCCCGACATCAGAAAGCATCTAACCCTACGCCTTCCGTCGCCGTCGCCCTTTGAAGGCGTGACTTTGCCCCAAGTGGGGAAGCACCGTTACAGGTCCGAGATCGATCCTGCCCTCCTGCTGACCGCAGCCAAACGCGAGTTAGCCGATGGCATCCAAGGCGACAAGCAGCCCGCCAACCCGCGGCCGGAACTGTTCAAGATACTGTTGCTGGCCCTTTGCGCCGGTTTGCGCCGCGACGAAATCGACAAGCTGCAATGGAGGCAAATCAAATGGGAACGGAACGCCATCCGCGTTGAGGTGACCGAACATGGCAGCACCAAGTCGGCTGAGTCCGAGGCCGACGTTGACGTTGACCCGGGCCTGCTGGACATCCTGAAAACGTACATGCCCAAGCCGGGCAACGGCTCGGCCTTCGTCATTGCATCTCCTGTTCCGCCAAGGCCGCAATCCACTCGCAATCACCACTACCGGTGCAATCGGCTGTTCGCGCAGCTGATCGAGTGGCTGCGGGGCAAAGGGATCACGGCGCGAAACGCGCTCCACGCTTTGCGCAAGGAATTCGGTTCGCAGATTTGCGCCCAGGCGGGCATCTACGCGGCCTCCGTAGCCCTGCGTCACAGTTCGATCAACCTGACCCGCGAATTCTACATCGACAAGAAGAAGCCTGCCTTCCTAGCCATTTCAAAACTGTTGCAGGGATAACTTCCAGCAGGAGGGACTGGGAATGAAAGACAGCAAGGCCAAGGTAATGGAAGAACACCGAAAGCCCAAGCCGGAGCTACAGGTGGTGATCGAGTCGAAAGGCAGGACGCAACACTTGACCATGAGCCCGAAGTGGAAGGCACCGCATGCCTTCCACACTTCCCGCCGCGTTAATGGATTATCTTCATGGCAATGTGTCCCCCGAAGAAGGGCAAGCCGCGTGTTGGTGGGAGTACGCACGCGAATCCAAGTTGCTTTGGGGGGGCCGCTGAACTGCGTGACCTCTTAATGGCCGAGGACAAGACAGGCAACGGACCAACCCCACTGGGCGAGCAGGTCTTTAAAACCTCCTGGTGCTCTGCCTGGGTCAATTCATTCCAGGCTTTTTTGGGAAAGCCAGGGCAGCGCAGGAAAACGAAGAAGAGGAACCGGGGATACCACCTGCCTGGTTTTCCAGCCATACTGCGGGCCAATCGCGACACGTTGGCCGGCCTTGGGGATCGAACGCGCGTGAGGAATCGTGAGTGAACAGCCCCGCGACCAGGTTCCGCGTGAACCGTGACGTATCCGCCTTGCCCTTGCGAACCCGCGTCGAAGCGAATCGCTCTAATTCATTGAGCGCGATTCGGATGGCGCGCTGGTGGGCTTCGAGAACACGCTTGTCCTCAGCTACCAGGGCGACGAGCGAGACCGACTTCGGCAGCGAAATGGTGAAGTCGTAGAAGATGCGTCGATTTGCGGCGGCGACCCCCTCCGACTCTCGTACCGAGTTCGTTCGTTGCGTCAACCGGTCATCGGTTTTGGGGCATCGGTTCTCGCACAAAGCAAGAAAATCGCTCTCCTGGATTCGTCCACTCAATCCCAGCGATGCGGCTCCAGTGCCGAGCCACTCCCCAGCGACTTTCTGCCCCTGTTGGTAATAGTCTCCAATCGCCAGGTGCTCAGCGAAGTAAGTCTGCGCATTGGTCAGGCTGTATTGGGTCTTGGCCGTTATCATGCCACCGACCTTAGCGTACCCAGCGCCGCAGATTGTGCCTATTAGGCACAATCTTGCGCATCACATCGGATTTACTGGCCGCATGAGTTCGAAACCAACCACGAAACCAGGCCGCCAGCTTTGGGGCATCTACCACATCGACCGCGAGTACGCTCACGAACTAGGCGACCCTTCACGCACCGTCGTCGAGGCGCTGACCAAACTGGCCGCGGAAGAACTCGCAGCCCGATTTGGTTTCGGTGACCCGTGGGCACATCCGGTCACTGCCGAAGAAGCCAAACACGCCCAGTTGTTGTCGACCGGTTCTCTTCATCAGCAAACCAACCAGAACAAGATCCGAAGAATTCACAGATGCAAAGTCGAGCCGGAGCAACCGCCGATGAACTCAACCGGACAACCTTAAAGGAGGGCACATGAACGCCATCACCGACGAGCAAATCAAGGGAGCAATCGTCGCGCTCAAAACCCGCAAATCGGAACCCAAGGAACACACCGAATGGCGCATGACACCGGCTTCGAACCATGAAGGCTACGACGCAAATCGAAGCCGGAATTACCCGGCAACTGCGCGGCCAGATTTCGACCGTCTACGAGGTTCAGATAAACCCCGGACGTTGGCTGCGACGCCAGCAACGGGAGTCCAGTCGAATCCCTCAATGAGTCATCTTTTTCATTGGGCACGCCCTACCCCTTCGTTTCCGAAGGTTTTCGTGCTACGCACCGCTGCGCGTGATCCTGCGCGCGTGCGAACCGCATTGCTGCATTCGCTGCTCTATCTCTTGCGAACGGCGGTGCACGGACCAGATGCGACGCGAAGACATTCCCTTCGTGCGACGCCATACCTAACCACCTGCTGCTCTCGCTACTGCATTCGCGCTGCCAATGGCGCTACACACGCATGAGAGCACTCACCATCCCGTATGATGCGTTGACGCGATTCCGCGCTGCTGCGTCCGAATTTGCGCGTGACACTAAATCTCGCGCGTCCAGGTTAGAACTCGTCTGCGACGAGATTGCTGCCTTGCGTGCGATGGGCGCTTCGTTTCGTACCATCAGCGAGCTGCTCGGTCGCTGCGGCATCCGCGCTTCGGATACCTGCGTCCTGCGTTTCTGTCAAAACGTGCTTGGCGAAACGCCCACTCCTGCGCGCAAGACTAAACACCGTGTTGCATCGCAAAAGACCGCGGTTGCTGCCCCGAAACCGGCCCGCAATGCGAACGGCCAAGCGCCGCCGCCTCTTGCACCGGCAGTGAGCGAAGCGGCACAAGTCGCGTTGCTCGATGATTTGCTGAATTATCAGCCACCGACCGACGCCAAGCCGACCAACCGAAGCGGTCCGCGCATCGCGAGGATCAAATTTGCCAGCCCAGGGGACCTATGAAACGCCAGCTCAACCTGGTCCTCAACGGCAATGGTGGCGTCGGGAAGAGCTTTTTCGCAGTAAACCTTGTCCAGTTTCTCAAAGACAAAGCCTTGCCCTTCGTTGCGTGCGACAGCGACAATGAGAACTCCACATTGAAGCGGTTCCACTCGGACGCAGCCTTCATCGACTTCTCCCAACCGCGTCTGCTCGACGAAATGTCTCGAGCCTTTGACCGAACGCCATTGGTCGTGGTGGATTGCCGGGCCGCCTCGACCGATGTCTTCCTCGGTTACTTCAAGACGATTGACCTTTCTTCGGTGCTCGGATTGCTGCAGGCCAGGCTGACCGTGCTCATGCCTCTGAATCATGAGGCGGATAGTCGATGTTGTTTAGCGTTGCAGTATCCAACACCGCAGCGCGTACGAAGTTTTTGGCTCCGAAGGCGTGGCCCGAGTGCCTTTGGCTCCGGAATGAGGTTTAGCGTTACCGAATGATGTCAGTTGAAAAGTAGACCTCGACTTTCGGCTTGCTGCCATCCGGAGCAAACGTGACGAGGGCAGACAGACCATCTCGTCCGCCTTCATCCAGGCGTCCCCAACGATAAACGTCCCCTTCCAAGACGGCAGCGTACTGCTCTGCCGTGAATGGGCGTCTCTGATGCAGACGCTCGCATTCGTCATTCGCCAGCCTTGCCGCACGGATTGCGGCTTGAGTCGGAGTCAGAGTTTGTCCGAGCTCCGATAACCCAGTCCCGCTAGTCGATGTGGGGAATAAATTCGAGCAACCTGGCGACAGAATGAGCACCGCCATGACGCACCACCACCACGGCATCCGTGGAAATTTCGGAACGCAACGCTCGCGCTTGCGAATGCTGGCGTCACTTGACAATCTTCTCGAAGCAATCAAACGGGAGTTTTCGTCGCGGAAAATGCGCTTGGCCAATTCGGCGATAGCCACGCCGTTCATACAGCGCCAAAGCTCGCGGATTGCCACTGTATGCGTCAAGTCGGATGCACGAGAAACCATGGTTCTTCGCGAAAGCCTCGGCGAAGTCCATCAGGTGTCGTCCGGCTCCGCGCTGCTGCCAGTCCGGAGGAACGCACAGGCGGTGAATGACCAGTGCCCGGCCGGTCGCGCATTGCCACGGCAGCGGTCGGTATTGTTCCGGCTGGACATCATTCAGGCCCACGGCGGCGATGCACTGGCCGTCCTGGCGCACCAGGTACAGCGAGCCTGCGTGTGCGTCGTCTTCGACTACTCCCAGATTGGGATAGATTTCGTCCCACTGTTGGATGTCCCGAGCGCGCATGTGCTGGATGCAGAGCGTGATAATCTGCATCACGCTCGGCACGTGGCGAAGCTCCGCTCGTTCAACATGGCCCATCACGTCGATTGAATAGAGCGCGGCTGGTGGGTGAGGTGGCGAGAGAACATAAGCCGACACATCGTTCGCTCCTGAGCGGCGCTGGGTTGCAGCATCTCCCATACCGTCACCTTGTGTAAAGCCACCAACCGAGAAGGCCGCCGAACAGCGAGAACGCCAGAATGAGCCAGTAGGCCCAATCAATTTGTCGCGAGCGCGAATCAGATTGTGCTCTTCCTGTTCGCCTCCGGCGCAACCGCTCGCCGACCGCTTCCAGCGCGAGCATCAAAACCTGAAGCTTGGCAAATATCATTCGACCTTATGCCGGGTGCGTTGGGCACTTACAGAGCAAAGGCTGAAGCCAAACACGCCGCAGAGCAAGCTTTCAACGAGGACCAGGAATTACGAATCTCCAACAGCCTCCCGAGACGCAACCGTGGGCAGTTGCTCGCTCGCGGAACCGGTCACCTGTCGCGGTCAGTCAAAGTGAAACGAAGACCCACCAACCCTGACGTAACAAACAGCAGTCCAACGAGCATGATACCTGTCCACTGTTGCCGAAATCGCAGATAAGAATCTGGGCCAACCAGCCCGTATGTGTTCAAACGTTCCAGCCACTCCTGCTCGCCCCGCTGTTGGAGGTAACGCTCCAAATCTGTCGAACGCGTAAAGTCACGCAAAAAGGCATGGGCGCTCAACTGAGCCCGCTGCAACCCGTGGTACTGCCCTGACCAGTAGCCAAGCACCACTGCTCCGGCAACCACCAAGGCGAGGAAAATCCAGAATCGTATTTTCATAATCCAGGCGGTGGGACGCGGCAGATGACGGACCAAAGTTCTAGCTACAGCCGCCGAGCTCAGCTGTGGAACGAGCTACGTGCTCCTGAATGGCCGCGACCGTGGAATGGACCACAGGGTCGTTCCACACCCGCCGTCGATATCGCGCGCTAAGCCGTGAGAACTCACCTCAGGTGCCCGACAAGCAAATCTCACAACGATTTTCTGCCCCCTGCCTTCGCTTTCGCCCACCGTGCTCTGGCAGCCGCTGCGAGCCTGGCTCGCCACTTCGCGCTCATCTTCCTTCCCGGTTTCTTGGCGGGTTTCCCGTTACGCTTTGCCCAGCGGCCCTTTTGTGCGGCAGCCATTCTCGCTCCGACTGCTGCGGACCTCTTTCCTCTTCCTCGACGGTTTGCAACCGAGGTCGCGGACGATGGAACGCCGAGAATCTGACCCAAGTCGGTTTCCAATGCCGCGATTCGCTCCTTGATAGCGACGGCCCGGTGAAGTTGTTCAAGTGACAAACCCGCAAGTAAGTTAATTGCCATGACCAGTCGGTACCACGGAAGCCGCGCAATGGTCAAGGCAAGGCTGGTGAATAACGGCAGCAGTAGGCGGCTTTGGTCATTGGGAAGATGGACGGCCCGCTCGCGAACGGCATGTCAAACGACTTCCATCCCGCCACGCGCTGCCTATTTCGCTTCTGTGTTCAGAACCTCTGGTTGGACTCGCTCGATGGGCTTGGGAAGGCGCACGTGCCGAGTGGTGAGAATCGCGTCTAACAACGACTCCACCTCGGTGCCGACGGTCAGCATCGAATAGTGCTCAGAAGTAAGGAATCGCTCGGCGCGCATGTGCGCGAGAAACTGAAGGAGTGCGTCGTAGAAACCTGCGGCGTTCAGCAATCCAACGGGCTTGAGGAGCAACCCGAGCTGCAACCAGGTGAACACCTCGATGACCTCCTCCAACGTGCCGATGCCGCCAGGGAGCGCGATAAACGCGTCGGCCAGCTGCGCCATCTGGCTCTTGCGCTCGTGCATCGTATCCACGGCAATGAGGCGAGTCAGTCCACGGTGGGCGCGCTCCTCCGCAATCATGGCGCGCGGAATCACGCCGGTAACCTCGCCACCTGCCGCCAATGCTGCGTCGGCCAGCGTACCCATCAACCCGACGCTTCCGCCGCCATAGACAATGCCGAGGCCACGCCGCGCGCAGGCGGCACCAAAACCCGCCGCCAGCGTCGCGTAGTCGGCAGACGCTCCGAATGTGGAGCCACAGTAAACACAGATTCGAGTCATTTCTCCATGCTCTTGGTCATGCGCACCACAGGTAAACTCAAACCGCCTGCGATCGCAATCTCATACCGCTCGACCACGGTGTAGGCAAACGCGGCGTAAAGCGGTTCACCCGCCAGGGTCGCCACAATCTCAACGCGGTGGAAGCGCGCCTCGACAATGGCCCGCTCACAGGCCGCAATAATGCTCCGTCCAATGCCGCAGCGCGCCCACGCCGGGTGGACGAAAAATGCCCGAACGCGCGCCGCATCGCGCTTCGGGTCAAGCTCCGCATCCTGTACCCCTCTGCCTTGGTCGCCTCCGTAGAGCGACCGGCGCTTGCTCCATCCGCCACAGCCTACAATCTGTCCATCACGTTCCACGACGAAGTAGGTGCCGTCGCGAATAAGATGGCGGTCAACGGCAAACACTGGCCCCAACGCCGCCTCCATCTGGACCTGAGAGTAATACGGAGCTTGCAGCGTTCGGACCGACAGAGGAATGAGTTCCTCCAATGCCGGGATGTCATCTTCTCGTGCCAGTCGCGGCGTCCAATTCATCCGTGTCTTGGGCGGCGCGGTCATAGCGTAGCTCCGCCAGGAGCAGTGAAGGTCTGGTCCACGATGTTGCCGGTGTTGCGTGTGTGTGCGGGTTCAAACACCAGAACTTCGGCCTCGGTGTCGGCCATCGTGCGATGCTCGACGCCACGCGGAACGACGCAGAACTCACCGGGCTGCAAAGTCACGCGACGGTCGCGGAACTCGACAGTCATCCGGCCACGCCAGACGAGGAAGAACTCATCCTCACGGTCATGATGGTGCCAGGGAAAGACTCCGGCGAACTTCACCAGTTTCACTTCTTGGCCGTTCAACTCCGCCACGACCTTCGGTCGCCAATGCTCGTGAATCAACGCAAACTTCTCTTCCAAGGAGCCTTTGTTCATGCAGTGTGTGTAATGTGGAGCGGGTAGGCGCGAGTGGTTACCCGTTCACGCCCCCCTAAGAACCGTGCTTGAAAGTTTCCCTTCACACGGCTCAAGTCTTTTTAAGGACAGCCCTTTCAGAGGCGTCCCGTTGCTGGATGGAGAACGGTGCATCATGAGGGCGCATCGTAATCTCGTCGGGCAACTTGGCAATACTGGGGTGTGGCCGTTTTGCGCTGCGCTCCGTTGCGCACAGCTCCGAGACGCACTAAGTGACGGGCGTCGCTTATCATTTGCTTTTCTCAGTTGAGGCGGTTCCACAGACTCTCTTGCCATTCAAGACCAGACCGACGTGGGCATATCCGGCGCATTACACACCGGCGTTGGCTTCTTCGGTCATCTCAATGCCGCGTCCTTGACCCTGCCTTGCGGTTGGGGCGGCCACGAACAGCGTGGCCCAGGCTGACGGCGTTTCCATGTTCTGGATTGGATACAGGATGGATTTAGGTCCGCTCTCTACACCGGCAGTGCTTCTATTCGCGTCGGGCTACGTTGAAAGGCCCGAACATAACTGCGTGCCTTTTGGCTCAAGCCTTGCACAGCCTCGTATGGCTTGTTCTTGGTGACGATGCTTGCGAGCGTTCATGTATTTTGACCATGTCCTCCAATTCTAGTGCTACCCCGGCTTGAGGCTGCCAGGTTTGCTCCATTGCCGGGAGGGCTTCACACCTCTGACAGTAGTGACCACTCGACCACCGCCCGTCAGACGCATGCCTCCGTGGAATACCTGCGGCGATAGGCAGGGCTTGGTCAGGACTTGCGTCCAGCCAAGCAGTATCGATTGCAACTTCATGTCGCACTCAACGAACCAAAGCTCAGCCGCCGGAGCCAGAAGCCCGGATGACTTCGTGCATCCGGTCGAGATTGCTCTCAACGGAGGGGAGTAGCTCGTCGACCCGCTCGGTCACATCTTCGCGGATGAAGAAGTCGTTCGGGTCGATGTCTCCGCATCGAACGTACTCGTTGTCGATGTGGACGAGGTGGTACCGGCGCAAATCGATGCCCGAATCCCGCAACACCCGGACTTGGAGCGCGAGGTCATGCAGGTAGACCGGCTTGAGCATTGTAGATGATTTAACTTCGTAGAGGTCGAATCTGTCAGCGCCGACCGGATTAAGGATGTCCACACGGGCGTACGCGTGCTCGGTCGTGAACGCGGCCTCAAACAGCGGGCGGCGCAGTTGGAGCGCCTGCCGTGTCAGGGCAACGGTTTGCCTCAGGTCGGTGATGCCCAGTCCGACTTCGATGCCCCCGGGGAACAATCGCTTGGCCAGATTGCCGACTTCGTGTCCCTGGTCGAACACCGCCTGCGCGAGCGCGTCGGGTTCGGGAATCAGGTCTTTCGCGCGGTAGGCGTGCCAGAGCAGTTTCGGACATTGAAGACCGAAGAGGTATTTGGATTTCGAGATTAGTGGCTGCTCGGGCATGGCTTAAACCAGGCTGCGATGACCATGTCAAGCCTGTGGGCTCAGGATGAATACCACAAGCCCGTGTTTACCTTCGAGGCTCAAGACCTGTGACCCCTTCTTCACAACCACACCTACGTACTTAAACCAATCGCAGACGGACTTTGTAATCTCCTTTTTCTGTTTGCGAAGATTCGTTTGGGTCCTGACGCGCACAATCCAGAGGTGGCGGTGGTAGTCGTGGTGACGTCTGTGGCCCACGGTGAAACCCGCGTTGGCTAATACAGCTCCGATTTGACACCACAATCCCTCCTCCCTCCGGGAGAATTCAAACAGAAGTCCCGAAGGCGCTGGTTCGAGCGATGCCGCGTCCGCTGTCCCCGTTCGGCCTCTCCCATCCAGAAATTTAATTGCTCCCATAGTGGTTCCCCAAAACCTACCACCGTGCCGGACCTACTCCGAGGGTTCGACAGCCTTAGCCTGGTGGAAGTCCACGACGACGAAATTGTCGGTCGGAGTTTTCCTCTCGTAATCCTCCAGAGACGGAATTTTCACGTCGGCGTTGGCGGCGTAAGCTCGATGGACCGCTTTGGAACTTTGGCCCAGCGCCTGTTGGGCGTACCGTTCTGGGAATCCGCACGCTTTGGCCCCTTCCGCCCAAGAGAAGCGGTAAGAGTGGAGAGTCACGCCCTCGATGCCCAAGCCCCGACACCGCTTCTTGAACTCTGTGCTCCGGTCGCAGACGCGCACGCCGCTCACGTACGGGAACAGCGGACCGGTGGGCGGCAGCAGGCGCAGGACTTTTTCGACCTCCGCCCCGACCTGAATCTGGCAAAGCTCACCAGTCTTCTTGCGGCGGTAGGTCAGGAGCCGTTGCTTCCAATCGACATTCTCCGCCCGGAGCAGCGCCACGTCGCCTTGGGAGCCTCCAAGGTGCCAGCACAGCTCGTAGAACAGGCGGCGTTCTGGATTGGGTTCGCGCTCCACAATTCGCTGGTGTTCGTCCGCCGTGATGGCCCGCTTGTCCTTATACCTCACCTTTGGCCACTGGCGCTTCGGAATGACTGGTCCCAAGAGCCAGTTCATGTCCAAGGCAAAATTGTGGAGGCGGCGCAGGAAGACGTTGGTCGCCACGGTGCCCTCATGCAGAGCTTTGAGAAAGTGCTCGGCTAGGGTTTCGGCCAACGGGAGGGTTTTGAGGGCGGCGTAAGCCTCGTCTTTGATGGCGGTCAGCCACCGGGCTTTAGTCGGTCCCCGGACGGTTGCCGACCATCGCCTGGAGCCGAACCTACTGCACAGCCTTGCGAGGTGCAGTGCAAACTGCCCGAATCAAGCGACCTGAGTTTTGCCGCGTGCATGGGGCAGGGGAAATCACAACTCAATGCCAGATTCAGCGACTGGTTCACTTTCGATTCCCGGCGCCCGGCGCATTAGTTTCAGTCTTCGCGCGGAGATTTTAACAACGCAATTCACGCAGTCAGCCGTTGGCTCGAAAAGTTGGATAACAAACCGCCTGCAGTCGGCATTTTGCGAATGAGATCATGCCATCACCGGATCCAAGACGATTCCTCGACGCGGCGGTGACCAACGCTCCCGCCGTGCGGCGACGGCGCCCCCTGCCCCCGCTCGTCGCCTTACTGTGCTCGCGCTCGTCACCGACTGACGAACGCGCAGCCGCGCAGCGCTTCCGTCGGGAGCCTGGCTCCGGCGCTGTGCTACTTCCTTCGTGGCCTGCCCCTTCGGAAACGCTCCGCTTCCTTTGCCAACATCCCAACCGAAGCGACAGCACCTATCAATATCATCGGCACAGGACGAAACAATTCCGCAGCGCTTATCGCTCCTAATTCAGCCACCTAAACGGCGATCCATGGTCGCTGTGCAGGCGCGACGAGACCGAGGGCGATTATATGTCGACGGTGTCCGGCGTCCGCTGCGCTCAAGGTATTGCTCGCCCCGTTCTCCCCCTGCGCTCCACCTTGACCCCGGACACCGCCGCCAAGCCCTCGCCTCTAAATTCAATCGCGCACCACTTGTCGCTGCGCGACCTGAAACAAAAACCAATAACAAAAGGTCAAATATGTTCGCTCAAAATGATGCTCCATTGTCCATCCACTCTCGTGTCGAGTTGCCCGATGACCAACTGCGCGCCCTGCCCCGTCGGTGTTCGCTGCCCAAGCCATGCCCGGGGTCAGTTCCCGTTATGCGTTTGTTCCCACTGTTCAGCTTGTCCGCCGCTTGCGCGAGGCCGGTTGGGCTCCCGTGTCAGCGGTCGAACAACGCATCAGGATTGAGGAACGGCGCGGGTTCCAGAAGCACCTGATTCGCTTCCAGCGCCGCGACGTGGTCCCAGTCAAGGGCGAATACACTCCTGAACTGTGCCTGCCCAATTCCCACGACCGCAGCAGCGCGTATCAACTGCACGCCGGTCTTTACCGCTTCATCTGCGCCAACGGGATGTTTGTCGCCGACGGAGGCTCATTCGAGCGAGTCTCGATTCGTCACGCAGGTTTCACGCCGGAGGAAGTCATCGAGGCGAGTTTCCGCATCCTCGACCAGGTTCCCGTCATCACCGCCAGTGTTGAAGCCTTCCGAGCGCGACGGCTGAGTGAAGCCGAGTCACACGCGTTTGCCGCGGCTGCACTTCGCTTGCGTTATGACGATCTGCACGCCGCGCCGATCGGGCCGGAGAAACTATTGGAATCGCGCCGTTACGAGGACGCCGGCGAAAATCTTTGGCTCGTGTTTAACCGCGCACAGGAGAATTTGCTGCGTGGCGGGCTGAAAGATGAATTGCGCCGTCGCGAGGACGGCAAGCGATTTCGTCGCACCCGTGCCATCACCGGACTCGATCAAAACATCCGCCTAAACAAGCAACTCTGGGAACTCGCCCGGCGTGTCGCCGCCGGCGAAACGCGGACTTTGGTCGAGTAACCCAACCCTGGGCGCTCCAGCCTCCGGACGGAAGCGCCCACTTTCATTTCTACAGCGACGAACTCGACACTTACGGCATCCGTTCACTTGCCATCTCAACAGATGGACTTCGGCATGTGACGACGCCACCAGTCCGGCACGTGACGCAGGACATTTACGGTTATGGGCGAAACGCTCGCAAGCTTGTCGTCATCCTTCAAAAAGGTGACTTCAGCACGATTCGAGAAAAACGCCGGCGTGGATCGCACACAGCGCGGCTGTATGAGGTGCTCTGATGTTTCGTCGCAACGCCGACCGAGAGACGACGGAGAAGATGCGGAAAAGAGCTGCGCGAAGCACTGCCTGAACGGCTGCGCGTCGGCGGCGTGCAGAACAACCGCGGTTAATGCGTCCGCCACACTGGCCGGGGGCATGTTCCTAAAGCATGGCGAGGAGCTTCCTACATTGCGCGAGGAAACGCCAGTACACGTGCTGAACCGGACTGCGACTGTAACTCAGCATCCCAGGTATGCGCACCTGGACACTTGACTCTCCTCGGTCTTTCCAGTGCAACTTTTGTCAGAGAAGCGGGTTGAAGGACTGGAAAAAATATGACATACGCAAATTTGATGCTGGCAGACCCGGTTGTCGAACGGTGTTTCGAGGCGAACCCAATGCTATTGACCTCGCGCCGAGGAGAGCTTCGTCGCGATGATCAATCTGATCGCCGCCAACCAGTACACCATCGAGTGTCCCGGATTTCCGAATTCCGGAGGATGGTCTGCGTCAGAGTGGAACACTTCCGGTTTTGATCCAAGGAAGAGACCGTCGTATGAGAGAGTGGCCGTCATACCGTCATATCGTGATTCTGGAGCAGGGGTTCGGGCGAGAACGATTGGATACTAAGACATGCCAGTAGCGCCGACGCCAGACAAACAGGGAGCAAACTGGAGGAAACACTTGGTCCAGGTCTTGACAATGCTTGCCGTCGTCTACGTGATGATTGCTGTCGGCGTCATGGTGCTACAGCGACGGCTGATTTACTTTCCCACTAAAATGAATTCGGTGCTGGCGGAAGCCTTGGCGGCAAAAGAAGGGTTCCGTCCTTGGCTGAATTCATCAGGTGAGCTGATCGGATGGAACATGGCGTCACGAGGAACTGCGACGGGAACGGTCCTAGTGGTCCACGGGAACGCAGGCTGCGCCCTCGATCGAGGCTACCTCGTCAAACCGCTGCACGACGCGGCGGCCCTGGATGTATACGTCCTCGAATACCCCGGCTATGGGTCACGCACAGGCTCGCCAAGCCAGCACAGTATCCTAGCAGCAGCAGAGCAAGCCTTCGCTCTTTTGCCCAAGCAACTCCCCGTTTATATCGTCAGTGAGTCCCTGGGGGCCGGGGTCGCCGCCCACCTCGCCAAGGTAGATGGACGGCACGTGTCTGGCCTGATGTTCTTCGTGCCGTATGACAAGCTTGCGTCAGTCGGCCAGCGGCAGATGCGATTCCTCCCGGTGTCGTGGCTCCTTTGGGACCGTTTTGAACCGTCGGAGTGGCTCAGAGAGTATGGGGGACCTGCGGGCTTCGTGCTCGCCGGGGCAGATCAAGTGATACCACCTGAATTCGGTCGACGTTTATACGACGGCTATCGTGGCCCAAAGCGTTTGCAGTTGGTTCCAGGGGCCGGACACAATGACGTCGCCACTCAGTCGTCGGACTGGTGGAGAGAAGTCTTATCCTTCTGGCAACATCCTTAGCCAGGAGAACCCACTGGCACGATTTCGGACTGGCGCCGAAAATCGACGAACGCCAAGGCGCCAAGGCGCAAAGCCGCCAAGGAAGCAGAACAGTGACAAAAATCCACCCCGCCAAAGATCGGCCTTCGGGAAGAATTGAAGTGCCGCCAGCAAAGGCAATCGTTACCATTCCCTGATGAGCGAAACGATTCGCACGACTTGCACGATGGATTGTCCAGACTCCTGTGCGTTGGAGATAATCGTCGCGGACGGAAAGATCGCGCGCATCCAGGCGGCGTCAGCCGAGCACAGCGCACACCCCAATACTCAAGGGTTCATCTGCGACAAGATCGGGAAGTTCGACCGCCGCGTCTATCACCCCACCCGCCTCCTCCATCCGCAGCGCCGTGTCGGCCCGAAAGGCGAAGCGCGTTTCGAACGCATTTCCTGGGAGGAAGCGATTGCCTCGATCATCGAAAGGTTCCGCGCGATCATCGAACGTTGGGGTGCGGAGGCCATTCTGCCATATCACTATGACGGGTCGAACGGCCTGTTGAGCCATGATTTTCTGGATGCTTTGTTCTTCGCGAAACTGGGGGCATCCCGTCTGGCTCGAACGCTCTGTGCGGCTCCGGCAACCGCCGTGGCCATGGGAATGTACGGCAAGATGCCGGGCGTTGCTTTTCAAGATTACCCGGAGGCCAGGGCGATTCTTGTTTGGGGCGCGAACCCGAAGTATTCAAACATCCACCTTGTCCCGTACTTGCGGAGGGCGAAGAAAAACGGCGCCTTCGTGGCAGTCATCGATCCCATCCGCAACTTCAGTTCGGCCGAGATCGATCTGCACCTGCCGGTGTATCCCGGCGCGGATCTGCCCGTGGCACTGGCGATGATCCGGCAATGGAACGAAGAAGGCCTGCTGGATCGTGCCTTCCTTTCGGAACATGCCGATGGATTGGAACCGCTGCTGGCTGCCGCAAGGCAATGGCCCATCGCGCGGGCTGCCGCCGAGGCGCGCGTGTCCGGTGGCCGGATCGAGGAATTGGCTCGTGTCTTCGCCGCCTCGTCCCCTGCGGTGATTCGTGTCGGTTGGGGCATCGAACGAAATCGGAACGGCGGCCAGGCCCTCGCCGCGGTCATGGCCATGCCGGCGCTGCTCGGCAAATTTGGCGTCCGCGGCGGAGGCTACACCTTGTCGAACAGCGGCGCGGCGCAATTGGACATGGCGAAGCTTTTCGGACCTGATTCGCCGCCGGCCCGATGGGCGACGCGCGAATTGAACATGAGCCAACTGGGTCGCCTGTTGACGGAACGCACCATCGCGCCGCCCATTAAATCCTTGTTCATCTACGACTGTAATCCGGCGGCCACGGCTCCCGACCAGAACACAATCCTGAGGGGATTGGCCCGCGACGATCTCTTTACCGTCGTGCATGAACAAGTGATGACCGACACGGCCCGCTATGCTGATATCCTTTTGCCAGCGGTGACATTTCTCGAGCAGCACGAAATCAAGCGCTCTTACGGAAGCTACATCGTCGGCGGAGTCCAACCCGCGATCGAGGCTTGTGGCGAAGCGCGGCCCAACGAATGGGTGTTTGCGCGACTGGGTCGCGCCATGGGTTTTTCCGATGAACCCTTTGGCTGGGACACCGCCACGAGTATGCGCAAAGTGGCTGACGCCCTCAGCCTTTCGGGCCGACCGTGCGATCCGGCACCGGTGATGCAGGGCGACATCCACGGCTATCGGTTCTCAGGCGGCGGGCCGGTGCAGTTTGAGAACGTGAGGCCGCTTACGCCGGACGGCCGGGCGCACCTCACTCCACCGGCGCTGGGGTCTGCGCCATTTCAATACCAGCCCGTGAGCCAGGACCGTTTTCCACTCGCGTTGGTCAGCGCCTCCAATAATAAAATGATTTCCAGCACACTGGGCGAATTCAACTATCCGGAACTCTGGCTCACCCTTAATCCGGCCGACGCTGTCGCGCGCGGGATTCTGGATCTCGATGAAGTGCGCGTATTCAACGACCTCGGCGAGGTGCGTTGTCGTGCTCGAATCAGCGATCGCATGCGCGACGGCATTTGCGGTCTGCCGAAGGGCGCCTGGCGGAGTTCATCGCGCAATGGCCAGACATCCACCGCGCTCTGTCCACAGCATGTCAACGACGTGGCCGGCGGAGCCTGTTTCAATGACGCGCGCGTGCAAGTGGAGCGGGTGGCGCTCGCGCAGACGAAACCATGAGTTGGAAAAAGGTGTCGGTGTGTCTCACGGTTAATCGCGCACCCGCTGCGACCGGCCCGGCGGACACGGTCGCATTTCTTGGAATTCTCTGTGGGATTCGATCAATGCATTCTTACTCCTTTGTCGAATTCATCGCCTCGGCGGTCTCCGCCGAAGTCGCCGGCGAGGGCCAGATCGCATCCCGCCCGTCCCAGATCTGTCGGTACCTCTTCTTGTCGGTCCGCAAACTGGGATCGCCACCGTCATCGTGACCGTCTTCTCCGACCGAGTAGAGGATGAATCCGCCACGCGCGGTCAGTCGATAGCGCAGGATTCCACCATCCATGAAGTCTCGTGGAAGTTCGTGCAGGTAATCCGGGACCAGCGCGTTTAGGTCAGACGGAAGCTTTCCCGTGCGCAGGTGAAATCGCCTGAGCGCGATCGCGGTCACGGCGAGGCATTGCTGCGTCTGTGCCCCGAGGGTTTTATGGATCGTCAAATCAGAGATGGAAAACGGGCCAGCCGAAAACAGGAAGCGGAAACGATCGAACCAACCGTCTCGGTCGTCCGCAATCGGGACTCCCATAAAGGGGAGCGTCTCCGAGCTCTGATCGGGGTTCGTGCGACCGCGTAACCCGGCCCATGAGTTGGATCGGGCGATCCGGTCGTGATCGATGATCTCCTGCCACCGCTCCAGCCCCCGAAGTTCATCCTGCCGTGCCCACGCGATCTGCCACAGCGGAAGGTTCACCCATTTCAGAAGGCATCCGTGCGTCACGAACGTGTTGAATGGTTCGCCCCAGCCCTCTCGCCGGCCGATGACGAAATCAAGTTTCGCCTTGGACCGTCGAATTTGCTCGAAGAAATCCAACTGCATGGCTCGCTCCATTTCGAACGAGGCGGCCATGTCGCGGGAAAAGTCGGCCTTCTCCCATGCCGCCTGCAGCGCCGCGAACTGTGCGTCCGTCCCACCGGGAGCCTGCAAGGTTTCCCACGTGGCGTTGAACGCGAGCACGGCACAGGCTTGGCGGACCAACTGGCAGATGACCATGGGTTCAGACTTCTGGCTCGCGGCCAACTTGACCAGAGCGAGAAGATGCTCCTGCGCGGCATCGAGCCGCCCTCTACTCAATTCATAGTCCGTAGCGACATTGAGAACCTGCGCCGCACGCTTAACCATGGCGAGCGGTCCGATTTGGAAGTCGACGAAGCCCTTGCGATAATCGAAGCCACTGTCATAATTCGGCTTCATGGCGGCCGAGTGAATCGTGTCGACAGTGCCCTGCGCCTGTTGCAGCTGGCCTCCGATGCGATCCCAGTTGTTCGTCACTTTGCCGTCCCGGCTCCATTCGGTGAGCCGCCAGGTAATCACGGCCCTGCCCGGTGCCGCGAATCTTAACGACGGTGGCAAGTTATCCCAATTCGTGGTGAATCCAGCGAAAGTGTTCGTTAATTCACGAAGGACGATGGCCGAGTTCTGATCCGGCGCGGGGCGTTTGGGTTCCAGTGTCGCAACCGACAACCGTTCTCCGCGTTCGGACAGTTCCGCGAGGCGCCGACCGAGGGAAATCCTGCCCCGGACATGTTCCACGGCGAGGTAAACGAAGGCTATCGCCAGCAGGCCCGCGGCACCCACGGCAAGCCGCTTGAACCACCGTTTGAAGCGGCTCGGCTCGGAGCTCTTCGGATCAGTCGGCGTGCGCGACAAACGTCACCTTTGGGTAGTGGCAGACGCTTCAATTCTTGTCCTGGTCATGTCGAAAACACTTGTGATGTGAACCATTCGGATAAGAGTGCAATATGTTGTGACTTGATCACTGCGACACTTGCGACAATTGAAATCGACTGCGTCTTCAACGCAGGTGTGTATCAGTACCAAACAACCGTGTCAGTCGCGAACGTTACGCCGAATGTCACTTGCTGCTTTATCTCAGCCGCGCCAGCCTCCCGCCTCCGGACGGGAGCGCTAACTTTCATTTCTACAGCGATGTACTCGACACTGACAGCATCCATTCACTTGCCATCTCAACAGATGGACTTCGGCCTATGACGACGCTACCAGTCCGGCGAGTGACGCATGACACTTACGGTTAGCCGTTCCTCATCGTCAAAGAGTAGTTGCTGGCTTTTTATTGGTGCGACCCGCTATGGAAACTCACGACCAAGCTGCTGCTACGCCGCTCCCTTCAGACTCGCATCGGCATCCTTTATCACAAATCAAGCTTTGAGTCGCGCGACCTCGCTCGCCAAACCAGCGGCTTTCACAAAATCCAACACTGCATCGAAGTCCTTGTAAGCGGCGGGAGCTTCGTCCTTCGGATACTGACGGCAGTTCGTGAGAATGTCGCAGGCGACAAATTCGTCGTCCACAGTTTTCTGGTCGAGCGCACGTTCTGCAGCTTTGCGGCCCATGCAGCGACCTGCGCCGTGGTTCACAGAATAGGCGCTCTTCTCTGCGCCGGCATCCGCAACCATGATGACACTCCCGGCGGCAGGATTTCCGGGCAACAGAATTGGATGACCAGTTTGCGCGAACGGCGTGTCCTTCAATGACGGATGCTTCGCGGGAAACGCACGTGTCGCGCCTTTGCGATGAACCCAGCCTTCGCCTGCAAATCCGCCGTGGCCGTCCGGCAGCAATTCTTTCCGCGCGATGTTGTGGCTGATGAAATACACCAGCGAACCTTTCACGCCCGGAATGATTTCCTGAAACGCCTCCAGCACGAGTGCGTTGATGAGCAGATGATT
>Ga0137367_10001246_pt1 | contig 19790 bp, 7 predicted proteins | sample SagtaG_14_FD_104939 | JGI IMG/M metagenome (GOLD analysis project Ga0137367, IMG submission 104939) | Vadose zone soil microbial communities from Sagehorn Ranch, Mendocino, California, USA - Sage1_L_80_16 metaG | ecosystem: Environmental > Terrestrial > Soil > Vadose zone | place: USA... | reverse complement strand
GGCGTCACTCTACTCCTCGCAGGGCAACTACGCAGAGGCCGAGCCACTGTTAAAACGCGCCCTGGCCATCCAGGAGAAGGCCATCGGCGCCGATCATCCGGATACCGCCACGAGCCTCAACAACCTGGCGTCACTCTACGACTCGCAGGGCAAGTACGCCGAGGCCGAGCCTCTTTACAAACGCGCTCTTGCGATTTCGGAGAAAGCCCTCGGCGCCTACCATCCGGAAACCGCCATAAGCCTCAGCAATCTGTCGGCGCTCTACAACTCGCAAGGCAAATATGCGGAAGCTGAGACGCTTTGCAAACGCGCCCTGGCCATCCGCGAGAAGACCCTCGGCGCCGATCATCCAAAAACTGCGACAAGCCTCAGCAACCTGGCGGAGATCTACAAATCACAAGGCAAGTACGACCTGGCCGAGCCGCTTCTCAAACGCGCCCTGGCCATCTGCGAGAAGGTCCTCGGCGCCGATCATCCAAATACCGCTGCTAGCCTCAGAAATCTGGCATATCTATACTTCTTACAAGGCAAGTACGCAGATGCCGAGCCGCTCTTGAAACGCGACCTGGCCATCCGCGAAAAGGCCCTCGGCGCTGAACATCCATTTACTGTCGAGGGTGTCAACGATCTCGCAGAACTCTATCGCGCACAAGGCAAGTACGACGAGGCCGAGCCGCTTCTCAAACGCGCCCTCGCAACCTGGGAGAAAGTCCGCGGCGCTGATCATCCGGTGGTCGCCAGAACTCTCAACGATCTGGCAGCGCTCCACCTCTCACAAGGCAAGTACGCGGAGGCCGAGCCGCTTTTCAAACGCGCTCTGGTAATTGTCGAGAAGACGCTCGGCGTTGATCATCCTAACGCCGCCATTGTTTTGGGGAACTATGCTGAACTGTTGCGAAAAATGAATCGTGAGGCTGAAGCTGTAAAATTGGAAGCTCGCGAGAAAGAGATCCGAGCGAAGGCCGGAAGGCAGTGATCTCTTCAGCCCAGCGTGTCATTCATTACTTTCGCCGTCTGCTCTTCCCTGAACTTCCGCAGCTTCTCGCGCAGTTCGGGCCTTGAGTTAGCCAGTATCGCCACGGCCAGCAGGGCCGCATTGATCGCTCCCGCCTTGCCGATGGCCAACGTCCCGACTGGAATACCGCCCGGCATCTGCGCGATAGAGAGCAGAGAATCCATCCCCTTCAGCGCATGACTTTCGACCGGCACACCAAGCACGGGGATCAAGGTTTGCGCCGCGACCATTCCGGGCAGATGCGCTGCGCCGCCCGCCCCTGCGATGATCACCTCGACGCCACGCGACTCCGCCGCCGCCGCGAATTCGGCCATCAGCCCGGGCGTGCGGTGAGCCGAAATGATGCGGCATTCATGCGGCGCATCGAATCGCGTCAGGATTTCGTCGGCGTGGCGCATCGTCTCCCAATCGGACTTGCTACCCATGATCACTGCGACCAACGGTTCTTCCCGAATACCCATCGTTTGCGACCTCATTTGCAGGCATTAAACTGGACCATGCGACATCGGTACGGCGCCGCAGGCGACCTGTCGCTACCTCTCCCGGCGCCGTACCGTAAGGATCGGCGTATATAGCCTCGCCACATTATCGCTTTTGCGGCGGCGGAAGCAAAAAAGGCGGATGGACAAAATTCTACTTGTGCGGACGACCTCCGAGTCAGTACCGCGAGCGGTAGCGAGCGAGGCTTTCACAAAGGACTTGTGGATGGAACCTAAATCGAGCCACGCAAGATCGGTACAGTACCGCGCGCGTAAGCAAGCGGCTGACCGATGGGACGGCCGCTTGATTACGCGCGCGGTACTGTACCGGTGTCCCAATGTTACTTGGCCTGATTTATCTCGCTACCTCCCGCGGTACTGATTCGTCCGCACGAGTGGAAAATTTCTACTTGTGCGGATGAAATCCTGGTGTGTAAATACACCCGCGCATCAAGGCGTCGTCGAATACGACGTGGAAAACCACACCGCAGTTCGTGTGTCAGCAACAGTCGCAACGCCGGGAAAGCGCTCATTCGACCGCAGACATTCAACCGTAATGGCGCCACAAACGGCCGAAGCCAGTCACGGCGCGCAGCCAGCGTCCCCTCCCGCATAATCACCCCCGTTGAGAAGGATAGAGAGTCGAAATCGTCTTAAGGTTCACCGATATGAAATGGCCGCTCAATCAAATCAAGCCGCTTCCGAGGCCTGCGCAGGCCGTGGCGTTTCTGAAGCGCCGCCGCCGCTCCCTGATTGCGCTCGCGTCGCTGATCGCAATCGCCGCTCTGATCATCGGGTGGACGGTCAAGCGCCGGGCCGACCGTGAATTTGAGGCGGCCCGCGCGTTGTCGGAGGGGCGGGCCTTCGCGCCGTTCGAGAAGGATGCGATGCGGGCGTTCGCCGGGGATGAAGTCAAATTGATTCAAAGCAGCCGCGCCACTCGCGGCCTGGCGCAATTCAACGGCTCGGTCTTCGCCGCGACCGACGGCGGATTGGTTGAGTTCGACGAGGAGGGGAAGGCCAAAAGGCGCTACACCACGCTCGACGGTCTTCCAGAAAGCGACCTGACCTCGGTCGCCGTCTTCAACTCCAAACTCTTCATCGGTTCCAGCTCGCAAGGATTGATCGTCTTCGACGGGAAACGATTTGAACGTTACCGCTGGACCGATCGCGAGGCGCAGGCCGTGACCGTCTTGCTAGAAGATCGCGGGCGGTTGTTGATAGGAACGTTCGCGGGCGGACTGCTCGAATTCGACGGCGGGCGATTCAGGGAGATCAAAATCAGCGCCGCGAGCGGTAGCGAGCGAGGTCCAATCAATGGGCCGACAGATCAGGTCGCGCTCGCTACCGCTCGCGGCGCTGACCCCCGCAGAACCAAGTCCGAACAAGAGGGGCAAAGACGTCTGGCCGGAATCACTCGTCTGATCGCCGACGGCGCGAGGCTTTTCGTGGGAACTTTCGCCGACGGGCTATGGGTCAACGACTCAGACCGATGGTCGCATTTCACTGTCGTCGACGGATTGCCGTCAAACCGCGTCGTCGGAATCGTGGCCGACGGCAATCAATTGATCGCCGCTACGGATTTCGGCCTGGCCGTCAGCGACGCCGGCTCTTCGCAAAGGCGTTTTCAGACGATTGCGACTCTGCCCGAGCTTTCGAGCGCGATTCGATGGGGGGGCGACATTCTGCTCAGCAAAGACGACGGCGAGATTTTCCGGCTGAGTTTGGGATCAGTACCGCGATCGGTAGCGAGCCTGACCGGATCAGGCGCCTCGTTGGCGCCGCCCCGCGCGGTACTGATCTCTCCCGTGGACTGGAAGCGTCCCGGAAGCCTTTCGTCCTGCCAACTGGCCTCCTTCGTAAAAGGCAAGAAGCCAATGGGGGAAACGCTCATGCTGATGAGCGGCGAAGGTGTGTGGCGTCTTGGTTGGCAGGACGAAAGGCTTCCGGGAGCGCCGCGGGCTTCTCGATTCGGCGAAACGCCGAATATCAGCCCGGGCGCGTTGAAGAGCAATGTGATCACGGCGCTCGCCTTCGACGATCTGGGGCGTCTGTGGGTGGGCAGCTTCAGAGACGGCATTGACGTCATCGCGCCCGACGGCTTTTTGGATGGCCGGCGCGTTACGCATCTCGAATCGGAGACCGTCCGCGAAATTAACGCGCTGGTCTGGGACGGAAGGGCGCGGCGAATGCTGGCGGCGACCGCGCAAGGATTGATCAGCTTCGACGGGTCGTTCGGATCAGAGCGGCTGAGCAGGGCGGACGGATTACTCAGCAATTCGGTCCTGGGCGCCGCCGTGATTCAAGTCGGGGACCGACAGGCCATGGCGCTCGCCACGAGCCGCGGCCTTTCTCTCGGCGATGCGAAGCGGTTTCACGGCCTGACCACAGTCCAGGGGTTGCCGGACAACGGCGTCTATTCAGTCCTCAGCCATCGTGAATTCATCTACGCGGGAACGCGAGGAGGGCTTGCGCAGATCGCCGGAGGGCGCGTCGTCCGGGTCTTCAAGGATTCGAACTCCAAACTGTCGCACAACTGGGCGACGGCGCTCTGCGCGGTCGGACCTCGATTGTTCGTCGGCGCATACGGCGGCGGAGTCTTTGAACTGACGGCGGCGGGAGAGTTGATCAGCTTCGCCTCGGATTCGGGCCGCCAGATGGTCAATCAGAACGCGATGGCGAGCGACGGCGAGCGGTTGTACGTCGGCGCGCTCGACGGCGCGTGGGTGTTGGACCTGCGCTCGCAAAAATGGACGCGGCTGAAAGATGAACTGCCGTCGAGCGTCGTGTTGAGCGTGGCGGTAGACGCCCGGCGCGTCTATTTCGGCTCGACGGGCGGAATAGCGCGAGTCGAGAAAGCCTATATGGAAAAAAGATTCGGAAAGATGAAGACGTAAAGGATGAGAAAGAAGAGCAGAATTCCCAAAGTGACTGCCGTCATAAACAGGAGGTCGTTCAACGACCAGTCGGGCGCGAAAGGCTCGTACGAGTCGATCTTCTCTTCGATTCGAGCTAATTGGTCGAGCAACTCTGCGATTTCGGCCCGCCGCTTTGCGATGCGCTCGGCCTCCTCCGGGCCCGGCTCCAAACGCTCGATCGCGTCGAGTTCGGCGCTGAGTTCACCCAACCTCCTGCGCAGGCTCTTCGCCTCTCGCCGCCATTTGTTCAACTCGCGTTTACTGACGCTCACTCTCGAATCTCCCCCGAAGATGTGGGGCGGACTAATGGTCTTTGAAAATAAAATGCAACCACGTAGGGGCGGGTTTTCCCCGCCCCATCGCCTTGATCACGGAGATGGGCGGGGAAAACCCGCCCCTACGTCAGGTTACGTGGTTGCGTTTAATTTTCAAAGACCATTAGTCCACCCATGAGCCGGGCGGACTAAAGTCCGCCCCACTTCTTCATTCTTTCAGGAGGCGCCAAATGAATAACACGATACACCATCAAAATCTACGATTGATTGTTTGCGCGCTGGCCGGCGTATCGATCGCCTTCGCGGCCCTTTTGCGTCATACAAACGCTCAATCAGGCGCGCTCATCCCGGTCTCGGTCAAGAACGAGCCGGACTCTTCGATCCTCTCGCTTCAGGTGATGAAGGTCGACGTGGAGATCGACAACCAGCATGCGCGGGTCAAGGTCTTGCAGATTTTCGACAGTCACACGGATCAGGTTCTGGAAGGCAAGTACCTGTTCGCGCTGCCCTCGCAATCTTCCATTGCCGATTTCGCGGTGTGGGACGGCGATCTGCGGTTGCCAGGAGTGATTCTGGAGAAGCGCCGCGCCGATCAAATCTATTCCGAGATCAAAAACCAGGAGGTCGATCCGGGTTTGCTCCAACAGGACGACGAGCGCGGCGGGACTTCCGCGTTCTCGGCCAAGGTTTTCCCCATCCCGGCTTACGGCTCGAAGCGCGTAGAGCTGGAGTACACCGAGACGCTGCCGGTCGGAAACCTGACCTCGCATTTCAGCTTCCCGCTGAGGCCATCCTTCGGCCCGCCTCAGCGCGTCGGGGAGTTGCAGATCAACGTGCAAGCGCTTAGCGACTCCCCGATCTCCCCTCTCAACTTTCATTCGACGGCCTACGCGATGAAGGAGGTCAAGTCGGGGCCGAACGAGCAGCAATACGAATTCAGCGCGCGGAACGTCGAATTGAAAGAGGACTTCAGCTTCGATTACAAGATCAACCTCCCTCAGAGCGCGCTCTCGTGGATCGCTCACCGCGCGCCCGAACGGATCACGGCTTACGACCTGCGCGATCCCGCGCTGGCCGCGACCGGGCCTGCCAATCTGGCCAATCTGGCCAATCTGGCCAATCTGGCCAATCTGGCCAATCTGGCCAATCTGGCCAATCTGGATGGATATTTCCAGGCTAGCGCGATCTTCAACGAGCGGTTCAGCGCCGCGAGCGGGGGGGAGCGCCCGCCGCGCAACGTCCTGCTCATGCTCGACACGTCGCTTTCGATGAGCGGCGAGAAGCTCGCGCGCGCAGTCGAAGCGGTTGATGTCTTCCTGCACAGTTTGCAAGCGCGCGATCAATTCAACCTGATCCTCTTCAACGATCACGTCGAGCCGCTCGCGCCGAACCCGTCGCCCGCGACCGCTGAGAATGTCGAACGCGCGCTCGGCTTCGTCAAAAGCTCGACGCTCGGCGGCGGGACCGATTTGAATCAGGCTCTGTTGAAGGCCATCGAGCTTGCCGGCGCCTTCCCGCCGGGCGAACGCAGCGTCGCGCTGATCTCCGACGCCAACCCGACCTTAAAGACAGTCAGCGTCAAACGCATCGCCCAGGCTTTCGATCAATCCAACACTTCTGGCGCTTCCGACGCGCGGCCTAAGACAAGGCTCTTCGCCCTCGCCGTCGGCGCCGACGCCAACCGGTCATTGCTCGAAGAACTGACGCGCAAATGCAAAGGCTATTTCGCCGAGGCCCGCGAGACCGAAGACATTTCGACCAAACTCAAGATCGTCTTATCGCGGATCGGGAGTCCGAGCATTGACGGATTGCAATTCGTAGCGTCCGACCCGAAGAACTTCACTCACGTCTACGCGCTGCAATCGCCGCACGGCTTCGACGGCTCCAGCGCGGCATTCGTGGGACGCTACAAAAAGCCATCGCCGAATGTGGAAGTGAAAGTCGAAGGAGGCGCGGGCGACAAGAAGGTCGTCGTGTCGCGCCAGGTCTCGTTGCCCGAACTCGAAGCGGCTCACGATCATTTGCCGCGATTGTGGGCGCGCGCCCGCGTCGACGCGCTGATCCACGAGATGGACCTGAACGGCGAGCGCGAAGATTACATTTCGGAGATCATCCGATTGTCGCAAAAATACAGGTTCGTCACGCCCTACACCGCCTTCCTGGCGGCGCCTCGCTCGCTGCTGCGACCGCGCGTGATCCAGCCGGGCGACCCCGTGATCCGCGTCAAGACCGACTCTTCGATCAAATCAGTTTTCGCCGTGCTGCCGTTCGGTGAATCGCTGCCGCTGAAATACCTCGCGGGCGAAGGCGTCTGGGAGGTCAGATTCTTCGCGCCCGCGTGGATGCCCGACGGGACTTACCGCTGCCGCCTGCTGATGACCGACAAGCAGGGCAACGGCTACCAGGAAGAAAAGAGCTTCGTCGTCGACAGCCGCGCTCCCAAACTCGGCCTCGTCGCGCAATCGCAGACCGTGCGCGCGGGCGATGAACTGCTCCTTCGCGTAAGCGCCGACCGCGACGCGATGCGAATCGTGGCCAAGATGTACGGCGCCGCGCCCGTCCAGCTCGCTTGGTCTGAAAAAGAGAGAGTGAACGTCGGGCGCTTGCGCGTGCCGGCCGGATTGGCTTCGGGGCAATACACGCTGACCGTTTCGGCTGAAGACTTCGCCCACAACCAGTCGAGCGTCGAGGCTCAGATTTTAGTGATTGGTCGTTAGCCTCTGGGTATCGCTAAAAATGTAATGCCGAGGGCGCCGCCGCTGTCGGTGAACATGGCATATGGATGGTGAGGTTCGCTATGAAATATAGATTGAAATTCGGCGATGTTTTCGCGCTTGCTGCGCTCGTCTCATGTTTGTCTCTGGCCACAATTGCGTGCCAGGGCGTGGAGCCTGGCGCGCAATTGGAGTTAGCCGGACAAGGTGACAAGAAATTTGAGCTACCTTCTGGCGCTGTAATTATTGAGGAACAGCCTCTGAGATCGGAAAGCTATCCGGACAGGGCGCTGATTCTCTGGATGGTAAATCCTACGAAGAATCCTTCGGATGCGCAGAAGAATCCGGAGGCGCCTTATACGTGCCCGGATGAAACGAGAGGGAGCTGTTACAGCGGGCCTACCAGAGTATCTCTCATCAATACAACGACTCGAACCGTCATCAACACGATTGAAATAAAGGATGGACATTTTGAGGCGTTGGGGGGACCTGAAGGCAAGGCGGACAGCTTCGCTATCCCATACGCGATACGTAAAGGTTACTACTACCACGTAGAGGACGAGGGCGATGCGCCGGAGGGCGTGGAAATGAAAGCTCGTGTAATGTGGCTGAAAGACTACAACGGAGACGGCAAGGCTCTGGAGTTCGCTCTATTTGACGCCGCAAATTGCATGGCTTTATTGACCACTTTGATAGGTTATAGCGAATGGCAAGACAGAGTAATTCAGTATCCGATTTATCTCGAAGTTGTAGGCGACGAAGGACATCGGACTGAGTCATTGAGCTGGTGCGATTACTTATTCAGTGAGAAGCCAATATCGCCAGGTCACTGGAAATACGAAATAGACTACAGAGGCAGGGGAGGCCCACTCGATAAATATGAGATCAGGTACGACACTCAACATGAAATGTTTGTGGGCAAATTGGTTTGGACTGCGTACGAGTATTAAAAGCGGCGGATTGAAAACCGGAAAAGCGATTGCTTTTGCGATCATTGCTTCGTGTTTGTCTTTGGTTGTCATCACGCCGCATCGCGCAATCGAAACCGTATCCGCGAAGACGGCGGCTGAGGAGCGCGCCGAGCGGATCGAGGCCGCCCTGTTCACGCGCGCGGAATTCTTCGGCGTCCAGGCGATCATTCCGTATCCGACCGGCGAAGCCCGCGCGCGATTGGCCGAAGTCCGAAAGTTATATCCGCAGGATTCCGAGATCGAGCTGAAGCTGGCCGAGCTTGACGAAAAGCTGGGCGACGAGGAGCAGGCGCGCGCAGAGATGGGGCGCTACGCCGAGCTTGAGAAGAACAACTTGCCGGCGCTTGAAAGGCTCGCCAACTTCTACCGTCGCCGAGCGCGGTTCGCCGATGAGGCCGCCGCGCGGGAGCGAATGATCGCCGCCGCCCCACGGGACGAACGCGCCCCGATATTGCGCGAGTTGATCGAAATGGCGCGCCTCCATCGGTTGGAGAAATACCGACGCCCCGATTTCTTCCGCCGCCTGATCGCTTCGGACCCGGCCTCGTTCGAGGTCGTCAAAGAGTTCGTCGATCATCTGATCGAGAAGAAGGATTTCAACGAGGCGTTGGGCGCGCTGCGCCGGCACAAGTCCTCTTTCCCCGACGAGAAAAATTACTTCCTCGAAAAAGAGGTTGACGTTCTCCTTAAACTCAAACGGGGCCGCGAGGCCGAAGCTCTCTACGTCCGTTCCTTCGATCCGTTCTGGAGCGACGAAAAGTCGGAACGCTTCTACCACGAGTTTCTGAGCGAGCGCGACCGGCTGCGCGCTTACGGCCGCGAGTTGAAAGAGGCGCTCCGCCGCAACCCGGCGAACCTCGACGCCGCCGTCAGGCTCTTCCATTACCGGCATTATGATTACGCCGAGAACGACGAGACCGCGTCGGACATCTTCACACGGCTCGAACAGGCTCGCGCCTCGCGCGGCGTGAAATGGACCGCCGATGAGCTTGCGACGATTTCGCGGCTGTTAATCGCCGACGGAAAGGTCGATCAGGCCTCGCGGTTTCTCTACACGCTCAATCAGCAGGGCGGATTGCGGCGCGGCGGCGAGTTGCGCGCGAAGGTCCTCTACGAGCTGTTCCGCCTGTCGTTCAACGCCGGAACAGACCGCACGCCTATGACCGCCGGCGATCTGAAATTTTACGAAGACGTGGCGAAGGCCGACCCGCATCCCGGCGTGCTCGGCGGCGTGCTGTCGCTGGTTCTGGCCGATTCGAACCCTCAACGCGAATTCGAGCTTGAACAAGAGGCCGCTGTCGGGCATTTCAACATCGCCGCCGCTTACCGTTTGTTTAACGCCTACAAGCAGGAGTATCCGACATCGCCCGAACTGGCGCAGATGTACCTCGATCTGATCCGGCATTACTCGACCACGAGCGAGGCGAATGTCGCGGCCGGACTCCTGGCCGAATTCGAGAAGAGATACGGCGACGCGCCGCAATACGCCGAGGTCGCGTTAAAGCTGGCGGATTGTTACATCAATTACGGCAGATACGCCGAAGAGCGCGCATTGTATCAACGCGCGATGGATCATCTGGGCAAGCGCCGCAGTAAAGACAAACCGCTGATCCCCGCCTGGGAATCCGGCGGCATTGATGAATTGACCTCGCATCGCCCGACGACGATTACGTATCCGGCGAGCCCCGGCGACGCGGGCGCCGCCGGCGATGATGGGGGATATTCGCGCATGACGCGATTCAGCGCGGTCCCGTTGAAGCTCAGGAAGAAGGCGGATGAAGACGACGTCAGTTATGCGTTCGTGCTGTCGCGCTATGTAGCCTCGCTGGCGCGCGAAAACCGCACGGCCGAGATACTGGCGCTCTATTCGGGCGAGATCAACAAATATCCCGATGAGCAGGGGCTTTACGAGCAGAGGTTGCAATGGTTGGGCCAAACGAACCTGGTTGAAGAACAGTTGCGCGTCTATCAGGAGGCGATCAATCGATTCAAGACCAACCTCTGGACCGACCGTTTGGCGCGGTGGTATCTGCGGCGCGAACGCAAGAGCGAGTTCGAGCGGTTTTCGCGCGATCTGATCGAAAATATGAACGACGGCGAGATCGAGACCTGGTTCGCCAAGTTTGTTAATTCGGGGGCGGGCGCCAATGCCCCGGAGTTTGAAGCCAAACTTTACCTGGGCCTTTACACGCGCGCCCACGAGAGGTTTCCGCACAACATGCGCTTCGTCGAAGGGCTGCTCAATCATTACGCCGCGCGCAACCGCGGGGACGATTGGCGGCGGTTGATGGCCGAATACTACTTCGAGTCGAAGTCGATCCGCGATCGCTTCCTGCCCTATCTGTCGAAAGAAGGGAGGCTGCGCGAATACGCCGAGACGGCGAGGAAAGCAGCGACTGAAGCCGCTACTAAGAAGGGGATGCCGACTGAAGTCGCTACTACGGCTACTACGAAGGAGGCGCTCGCTTACAAGCTGTTTCGCGCGGACGCAGCCGCGTGGCTGTGCGACTACGAAGAGGCCGTCGTCGCTTACCGCGAACTCAACCAACTATATCCGAACACGCCTGAGTTCGCCGATCGGCTCCTGGCCTTCACTCGCTCGTTCGGGCAGAAAGATCAACGGTCGTTGGAAGAGGCCGCGAAGATTGGGCAAGCGATGGCCGACTCCCAGCCCGCGTCCGAAGTTTACCGCACGCAGGCAGGAGAGATTTACGCCGAGCTCGGCGATTACAAACGCGCGAGCCGCGAATGGGAGCGACTGATCCCGCTCAGGCCGGGCGACGAAGAGATATACCTTGACACGGCCACCGTCTACTGGGACTACTTTCAATACGACGACGCGCTGCGCACGCTAGCCTCGATGCGCCGCCGTATGAACGACCAAACGCTCTACGCCTTTCAGACGGCGGCGCTGCTCGAAGCCAAACACCGGACGGGCGAGGCGATCGGCGAATACGTCAAAGCGCTCAACGAAGATTGCGCCGATCACTGGCGCGCGCGGCGGCGTTTGAAGACTCTTTATGCTCGCGAGGGAGTCCCGCAGCAATTGCGCGCGGCGTTCGTGCGCGAGCTGGGCCGGACGAAAGACCGCGAATCGCTGACGCTCGGCTACGTCGAATTGCTCAAGAGTCTGGATAAATGGAAAGAAGCCGCGCCGGCCCTCCGCCGCGAAGTGGGGCGCAGTCGTTCACAGGGTTTTCTCGACCGCGCACGCGACCAATTCAGTGAAAACGAAGATGCGGCGGGAGAGCTGGCGACGCTCCGCCGTCTTGTCGTGGCCGCGAAGAACATGCGTTTTGCGATCTCCTATCAATTGCAGTTGGCCGAAAGATCGGCGGCCAAAGGGCGGAAGGACGAGGCCTCGGCGGCGCTCGCGAGCCTGATCAAAAAGTATCCTACCAATTACGGCGTGTTGACCGAAACCGCCGATTTCAATTGGCGAATGGGGAGGCGCGATCAGGCGATCAGGCTCTTGACGCAGGCTTCGCAGCGCAGCCGGGGCCGTTTCCATTACATCTTCGCGCGCAAGTTGGCCGCGCGACAGATCGAACGGGGCCAACTTGCGGCGGCTGAAACCGGGCTCAAGAAACTTTCCGACGAAAACCCGCTCAACCTGGAGGTGTTCAAAGAACTCGCGCGCGTCTACGTCCGCACGTCGCGTCCGGACGCGCTGCGCGAGCGCTACCGCGATACCATTCGCGCGATCAAGCAATCGGACATGGATCGTTTGGAAATCCGCGACCAGATCGAGGATCTGCGCGGGAGCGTGATCGAATCGTTCACGCAACTCAGGGATTACAAGTCAGCCGTCGAACAGCACATCGAGATCATCAACCGCGATCCGGACGATGAAGAGAAAGTCAAGGCCGCGATCCAGTACGTCAAACGCTACGGCGGCGGCGACACGCTGATCGAGTATTACACGAAGACCTCCGAGCAGGCTTTCAAAGACTATCGCTGGAACCTCGTGCTGGCGCGGATTTACGAAGCGAAAGGCGACTTCGCCAACTCGACGGCCAACCTGCGTAAGGCCATCGTCAATCAGCCGGAAATGATCGAATTGCACGTTGAGCTGGCCGACGTTTGTCTGAAGGCTAAGGATTACAAAACGGCGATTGACGCGCTCGTCCGCGCCTGCGAACTGTCGAACGACGATCCGCAATATATGCGGCGGCTGGTCGACGTTTACAAAAAGGCCGGGCGCGAGCGCGAATCCGACGCCGTGCGCGCCAAGCTCCCCGTCGAAAAACCGAAGACGAAGACGCTCGCCGAACAATTCGCCGAAGCCTCGGCGCTGCGCGGCAAAGAGCGCGCGAAAGCGATTGAGACTTACCGCAAGGCTTTCGACGCGTGGGCGTCCGATGTTTACAAACGCGATCTCTATGCGCATGAGTTGATCGGCTACGTCGAAGCGCTGCGCGACGAAGAGCCGCTCGATCAAATCCTGCGCCGGCTGTGGGACGTGCGGGCGCGCATCAGGCGCGACGCCGCGGGCAAGGACAACCTGCTGTCGGGCAAGGCCCGCGCGCTCGTCGAGACCTTCGACCGTGCGCTGCCCGACGCCGTAGGGCGCGTCGCGGCGGAATACGCCACGGGCGACGAACTGGCCGCGATTGACCGCGACGTTCGCGCGTGGGTGGTTGACGCGAAAGGCGCCGCGAATGGAGACGGGACGCTGATCGCGCTGCTCAACCTGAGCCAGCGCGCGGGGCTGGGGGAGTTGGCCGAGCAGATCCTGATCGCGCGCAAAGACCTGGCCCTGGCGATTGATAAAAACGAGCCGGTTTATCACGACCGGTTGATGTCGCTGGTCAATTTCTACTCTGAACGCGGAGCTTACCATCGCGTAATCGCGGCGCTCGAACAGGAGCGGGCGCGCGACCAGTGGCGAGACAAATTCAGTTATCGCTCAATGATCGCGGAATACGCGCGGCTCGGGGGCGACCGCGAGGCCGAGTTGAAAGTCCTGCGCGAAGAGTTCGCCGCGAACATGGGGAAACCGGCGAACACGACGAACCCCATGATCGAGCGATATTTCGAGGCGCTGCTCGAACTTGGCGACGCAGGGCGTGACGAATTGCGACGATGCGTTCAAAGTCAGACCTCGCATCGCTTCCAGCTTATCGGCTTTCTGCTCAGAAATGACGAACTGAAGCTGGCGCGCGAAGCCGTCGAGGCCTCGTCGCAATCGGAGGCCTGGAAATCTTCGCGCCAGGCCGAAATCAGCCTCGCCGCGCGCGACCTCAGCCGCGACAACGAAGCCTTCTTCCTCCGCGCTCTGAATTGGAAAACCATCGGCGAGATGGTCGCAAGCAAGCCGGGTCAATCCGGGCAGACGGCTCAGCAGACGGCGCAGCATTTAATCGGCGACAACTGGTTCTACCTTGCTGAAGGTTACGGGCGATGGCTGGCGGTGTCCGAAAAGGTGAAGCAGGCGTCGTCTTCGGCAAGCGCGGTCTTCCTGCCCGCGCTGATCGAGAATCGCCCGAAGGACGCCAATGCGCAAAGACGGCTGGCGTTCTGGTACGCCGATCAGGGCGAGCATCAACTCGCGCTCGAACATTTTCAATTGGCGCTTGAGATGAATCCTGGCGACGAGCAAACCATCGCCGACATCGGCTCGGTTTACTTCAAGCTCGGCAAACGTCGCGAGGCCGATGAATATTGGTCGAAGATCATCGCGGGCGATAAGCCGAGGATCGAATTGCTGGCGTTCTACCTGCGGACGCTCGGAGGTCACGGCCTGGCGCCTGAGGCGCGCGCGAGATTGAAGCCGCTGGTCGTCAAACGCTTCAAGGACGCTGAACGCGCGGACGAAGGGGTGGAATCTCTCGTGTCCTTGATCCGCGCTCTGGCCAGGTCGTTTGGGAAAGTGAGCGTAGACGGCGTCGTGGCCTCTCCGAAAGACGAAGCGGAGAAGGCCGCGTTCCTGCGCGAGCTTTGCGATTCGGCGCCGGACGATCTTGGACTGCCGGAGATGGCGATCAACGAACCGCTCGTCAAGCGCGAACATTTCGCGCCGTTTTACGAAAAGGTCATTCGGGACGCCGAAGGCGTATCGAGCTACTCGTCCGACGCCGATTTCGTCGACCGGCTGCGGAGGCGAGCTTCATGGAGCCTGGACGAGGTCGAGGAATCACTCGATCACGAGAGAGCCGCGCAATCGGCCACCCACGTCAGCGCGCAAGATTCGCATCAGTTCGGGGCGCGGATAGATTGGTATCAGAAATATCTCGACTACCTGGTCGCGGAGCGCAGGGACGCCGAAGCCCTCGGCCTGATCCCGAAGATTGAGCAGGAGTTCAAGGGCCGCTACGCGCGCCCCGAGTGGCTGCGCCTGGCGAAGTTGCGGCTGGACCTCCGTCGGGGACGCGTCGCGCAGGCGGTCGCCGGACTCAAGCGCTTCGCCGGAATTGAAACCAGCCCGAAGCTGGAAAGCGTCGCGCCGCCGAACATCGAGCGGCTGAACGCGGCGGCCGCGGCGCTCCGCGCCGAGAAGCGCGTCGCAGAAGCCGATCAATTGCTGCAATCCGCTTACGAGCGCGGCCTCGCGCTCGAACAGCTGCAGACCACGTCGTTCGCCGGGCTGGCGCGGCTGGCCTTTGAAAAAGGCGACGCCAAGCGCGGATCGAAGCTATTGAAGCTGATGGTCGAACTCGGCGATTCGGAGACGCGCGCCACGTCCGCCGCCGAGGTCGCCGCGCTCGATTGGGTCAAAGCGCGGGCCGTCACGTCTGAATCGATCGAGCGTCCGCAACCGTCGAATCAGATTCAGTTGGCCGAAGCGCTACGCGTCGCGGCCGAAATCGCCGCCGAGTTCAATCAATTCGCAGTCGCAGTCGAATACCGGGGCCGATTGTCGGCGCTTCAGCCGGATGATATCGCGAACAGCTTGGAATTGGCCCGCGCGCTGGCGGCGGGCGGAAAGAACGACGAGGCGATGAATCAACTCGCGTCGTTGATTTCGGACCGCCGAGTCGCGCGGCAGATTCGGTGGACCGCCGTGTGGATCGCGCCCGAGGTCGTCAAACAAGAGAGCTGGTCGCCTTTCGACCAACAGATCCGCGCAATCAAAGATCGAGAAATGGTCGCGGCCGTTGAGGCGCAATCAATGCTCAGCCGCGGCAGGCCGGATGACGCGGTCAACCGTCTAAACGACGCCGTAATGAGCAATCCGAGCGCGCAACTGAAACTCTTCCGCGCGCTGTCGCAAAAGAACGCCGGGCGAGAGGGCGAAGCCTTGCAATCATTGCTCGACTCGATGATCGCCTTCGGCGACGCGTGGGTCGCCGCTCCGTTCGGCGCGACCGAAGACGAACCGCGATGGCAGGCCATCAGGCTCTGCGCAAAACAGGGACGGCCTCACGCGGCGCTGAGGCTGGCCGGCGCTGACGAGCGGTTGAAAGGCCAATCGGCGGCCAATCAACCGACAATCGCCGATGATGAGCGGATTGACGGAGCGAAGACGCGTTTCATCAGCCTGCCGGAGCGTTCGAGCCGCCGGCAGTCGCAATCGCAGCTCGACCTGTTCGGACTGCTTTCGGTCTCCGCCGAACAGATCGGCGATTTAGAAAAGGCGATCGAGTTTGAGACCGCGAGGTTGAACCTCTCGCCGGATTTGGCTGAGCGGCGCAAATCGGAATCGCGCGTCGAGCAGTTGAAGGCGAAGCGGAAAGAGCGGAGGCGCAAACCGCCGTTGTCAATCGAGTTCAACGAGAATGCGGTTACACGAAGTTAGCAATGAAAACGCCCCTGGGTACGCATCGCTTCCAGCGTGCTCTCGGCAAGTAACTTATTTCCTTTCAGTAAGCCTCTCGCCGAGAGCACGCTGGAAGCGATGCGTACCCAGGTTTTTCCGCAGGAGGCGGCAATGTTTTCAAGCATGGATTATCTGCAAATCATCAGGCGTTTTCTCTTCACTGCGGCGCTGGTCGGTATTGGCGTCGCGATCAACGCGGTGTCGGCGGCGCGCGCGGCGAAGGGTTTTGACCTGGCGAGCGATTTCCCGCGCGGCGCGGTCGTTTACGCTCAGTTCAAAGACCTGCCGGCGGCGATCAAACAGTGGAACGAGTCGGCGCTGAAGGAGCGCTATCTGAAAAGCGTCAATTACCAGAAGCTGTTGAGTCGCCACCTGGCCAACAAGCTCTTCTCGCGATGGGAGGAGTTCAACGACGCCACGGGTTTTTCGCTCGACTTATCGGCGTTCGGCGCCGCAGCCGACAACCGCGCCGCCATTGCCGTTTACGACATCGGGCGTTTGGACCTGGTCGTCATCGCGCCGCTCAGCGACGCGAAGTTCGCGGCCACTCAGTTCTTTCAAAGCAAAGACAACTTCGAAGAGAGCGAGGCGCCGGGCGGGGCAATCTATTACATCAGCGACGTCGAGGCCGACAACGGGCGTCAGAAGCAGCAGATCGGATTCGCGCAATTGAAAGGCAGGTTCGTTCTCGCCACCAGCGAAAAACTTCTGCTGCGGGCAATCGCTAACATTGGCGCCAACATTGGCGGGCATGCGAAGAAGGACCGGATGACCGACGAGCCTTCTTTTCAAACGCTCAGCAAAACAACGACGCCGCATTTCATGACGGTCTGGGTCAATCAAACGCAGCTCAACGACGATTGGTATTTCAAACGCTACTGGGCGATGCGGAACGCGGAAGACCTGAAACACTTGCGCGCCGGAATCTTCGACCTGGAGTTGCAAAATAACCGCTGGGTCGAGCGGCGCGAATTCCTGCTCGACGGTCGCGCTCCGAACCCTGGCGCGGCGCTGTCGAAACAATCGCTGCAACAGATCGAGCGGATCATCCCCGCTGACGCCCCTTTCGCGCAGATACGCGCCGTCGGCGGCGACCAGAACGCGGCGGTCGAGATGATCCGCGACGCGCTCTTCGACGGAAAGACCGATGCCGCTAAGGGCAGGCGCCATTGGAATTGGAGTCGCTACTCCGGCAGTGATTTCGAGGTCGCCGATGAAGATGGGGATTCTTACGACGGCAGCCGCTATTCATATCTGAGCGACGACTACAATGTCGACGTTGACGATCCCGACGCCGCGGGCGAGCGCGGAGCGGGCGAAATTGACGACGCCGCGATCAGGTCGAAAGGCGAAGAGCGGGCCTCAGCCGCGCTGGGTTCGGCGCTGCAAACGGCGAGTCCGTCAGTGGCGGCAAAGATCGCCGAACCTCACGCCGTCGAAGGCCCGCTCTTCGCCGAATTCCGCCGGGCCGCGATCGTCGCGCTGGAAAACCCGCCGGCGCTCGAACGGGCGGCGCTCGAACGCGCGATAACAGGACTGGCCGCGAGCCGTTCGATGATCGCCGGCGCCCCGGCGTCATTCGAGTGGAACGACCGAAGCGCAAACGGGGCCGAGTGGCGCGAGATGCGACTGCCCATGCTCGGCCGGGCGGTGGGCTATGGGCTGCGTGGAAGATATCTGATCATATCGAACGACACAGAGCTGCTCTCGTCATTGATGACCGGTGTTCAATCGAAGCGCGATGTACAGACCCAATCGCCCGTACACGAACTGACGGTGATCCGATTGGGCGCCCGCCGGACGGCCTTCGATCAAATCTTCGCGAAGCTGGACGAACCGCGGATCAAGGCCTACTGGAAAGAGCGTCGCGGCGAAGAGGTCAAACAACTCGGCCCTAATGAGCCGTCAATGGAGTTCTTCTCCGGCGAGATCGCGGGCCTGCTCGACGTGGCCGCGCCAGCCGAACAAATTCGCATTCAACGGAGCTATGCGGGCGGCAGGTTGCGCGAGGAAGTGACGGCGATGTTGAAGTGATTTCCGAAAAACGCGCTGACATAAATGTTAATCGGATTGACTGATATGACAATTTTGTCTGGTTGTTGAAGCGGCCAAGATATTTACACGACCATCCGAAATCCCACGGCCGGCAGAAGCCCCTGCATAAATCGGCGGAGCCTTTGGAGTGCGGTAGTTCGGTACCGCTTTGGTAGTCTCTTCCATTGTTGCGGCGATGGCTGGGAAATAGCCCAATGGACCTATCGTTCCGGCATTTCGCGGGAATCGTAGATGACTACCAAAGCGGTACCGAACTACCGCACTCCAAAGGCTGCCGCCACCTCAATCTGTTAATTGCCTTCGACTTTAATTTGCACAGACCTCAGTTTATCAAGGACATACCAGCCTTCTGTCGCCACTCCTGCCGGCGGTAGGCTTGGGGAGCTACGTTCAAGCCGGAGTATTACAAAAATGTGTGTTTGCGCGCCATGAACTACAGTTTTGTTCGATTCGGCCGGTTTTCTTTACGGCCAACCGAAAGAGTCTAAACGCCGCAAAAGCCAATAAACACAGGCCTTGCGGCGTCCCACCGTTACCTTCCCTCCTTTGGCGCCCTGCTTGCTCAACCTCAGCGCAGACGGCGCAAATGAGATGCAGATTGACTTGGTCACAATTCAGCGTCACGCAGGCGAGAAGCTGCGTAAGATCGAGAACCAGCCGAATCCGGCGCTGCGACTCGTCGCGCTCAAAAAGTTCTTGAAAATAGAAACACAGCGACTGAGCTTGCGCCACCGGTTCGGAGTGGGCGGAGAGCAGATAGTTCAGGCGCGGAGTCTGATTGTAGACCTGTTGATCGAACGCATAGCCCGCGCGGCGGTCGAAGAGAAATTCGGCGTCAAGTCCGGCGACGTCGCCGACGGCGGGCAATTCGCGATCGTGGCCCTCGGCGGATATGGGCGGCGCGAACTCGCGCCGCATTCGGACATCGACATTATGTTCCTGCACCATAATCGCAGGGACGCCGCGTTCGCCGCGAAGTTGAGCGAGGCGATTCTCTACCTGCTCTGGGACATAGGTTTCAATGTCGGGCACAGCGTGCGCAGCCTGGGCGACTGCGTCACGATGGCCAGGGAGGACGTCGTTTCACGCAACTCGATGATTGACGCGCGGCTGCTGTGGGGCGACGGAAATTTGTTCGAGCAGCTGACAGACCGGCTCGAAGAAGAGGTTTTTGAAAAACAGAAAGCGGCTTTGCTAGATGAGTTGATGAAAGAGCGCGAGGCGCGCTACGCCAAATTCGGGGGCGCGGTCTGTATGCAGGAGCCGAACGTCAAAGAGAGCGCGGGGGGCTTGCGCGATCTGCACGTGTTGCTCTGGGCTTCGCGCATAGCGCACGGTCAGGCGACGCTCGAAGGCCTCAGCCGCGCGGGAGTCATTCCCGAACGGGACGCGAAGGCCGTCGGCTCGGCTTATGACTTCTTGCTGCGCGTGCGCAACGAGTTGCACTTTATGACGTCGCGCCGCACGGACGCGCTCACCCTCGACCTGCAGCAGGAGGTGGCGCGCAACCTGCGCTACGCCGATTCGGCGAAGCAGCAGGCGTCGGAGATCTTCATGCGGGATTACTACCTGCGCGCGCGGCTGCTGCGCCGTCTCTGCGAATC
>Ga0137367_10001241_pt1 | contig 19832 bp, 21 predicted proteins | sample SagtaG_14_FD_104939 | JGI IMG/M metagenome (GOLD analysis project Ga0137367, IMG submission 104939) | Vadose zone soil microbial communities from Sagehorn Ranch, Mendocino, California, USA - Sage1_L_80_16 metaG | ecosystem: Environmental > Terrestrial > Soil > Vadose zone | place: USA... | reverse complement strand
TGTCGCGGCGCGCAGAAGCGCCTGCGCGTGCACGACTAAATTCCAAAGCTCAACGACTTCATTATCGCCGAGTGACGAAAGCTCCGCCGTCTTGCGATAAGGCACCGCCATGAGATGACCGACAGCGTACGGATAACGGTTCATCATTAGGAACGCATTCTTGCGGCGCGTGATCACCAAATGCGCAGCGTCATCGCTCGCCTGTGCCGCCTCGGAAAGAAAATTCCGGTTTCGCGGTTCCTTTTCAAAATACTCGACCCGCCACGGCGCCCATAGCGTTTCCAGTTCTCGTTTGGGGAATTCGTTCGACATCAGGATTCGTTTTGCTGTAGCGGGAAGCCGTCAGCTTCCCGTCTGGCGAGATTAGATTTCTGCGCTGGAAAGTCGAGCCTGCATTTCTGCCGCTGTAGTGGCAAGCGTGTCGCCTGCGCCTGTGCCAATGTGGGAGCAGCCTTAGCGCCACGATTCTCTCAATTAGGCGAACTAAAAACGACCAATCTATGGAGGGACGAGCTACGTCTCGTCCATTACTTCGCCCCGTTCAATCTTGCGTCGCCAACCTGATCGACCAGTTTCGGCTTGCCCTGGTTTCTGCCGGGTTGTACCCTCGACTCCATGCAGCCTTTTTACCGCGCGGTCCCTCGTCAGATCACAATTAGACTGTAAAAATGCAGCCGAAATATAGTTCGCCAGACAAGATAGGAGGTGGCATGAGAATGCGAGCGACACTCAGCGTAGCGTGTCTGACCCTGAGCTTGAGCGCTCTCGTTGTGTTTCGTCCCGCTGGAGCTGGCGCCGAACAGGCCATGGCGACCACCACAGGGGCTGAGCAGGAGCTCAAGCGCCTGAGCGTGGCGTGGATGCAGGCTTGGAAGGATCGTGACCGAGCGACCTTGGAGCGGCTACTGGCTGAGGATTTCGTTCTTGTCCTTTCGGCCTCACCTGAGCGCCCCGTAGGTCGGGCGCGATGGCTTGAGATGGCGCTCGGCGGATACACGTGCGAGTCCTTCGAGTACAAGAGACAAAACGTCCGCTTGCTGGGCGATACCGCGATCGTCGCCTCTGTGTACACGCAAAAGGCCTCAGTCGCCGGCCAGGACAGGAGTGGGGATTTCTTCTTGACTGACGTCTGGCAGCAACGGGGCGGGCGATGGCAGGTCGTTGCACGTTACTCCTCAAAGCCCGAGGGACTGTCTCCGAGCTCAGGCGCCGTCGTCCCGAAGCAAGGGGCGAAATAGATGGCTGCGCACGTTCCTCGCATTTCTGCTTGTAACGAGCGTCACGTGCATTGCCGGAGAGAAAGCGCGCTTCTTTGAGACATGGCAGCCTAGACCGGCTCTGCGCGATCTCTGGCTCCCGATGCGCGAGTCTTGGTGGAATGCGGACTTGGGTTTCGGCAGCCCGCGAGTTGCGACGCACTTCAAAAGTTTCGCTAGACATCACTGACCCGAAGCGATCGTGCCGGAGATTTTTGCAGACACGAAGATACACCACAGCGAGTTGACTGAGATTGCCCACACGTATTTGCTCGCGCAGTGGCCGCGCAAAAAAGTTCTGCGTATTCTACAACCCTATCACCACCCGGCTGATCCAGAAGGTAAACAGTTCGCAGAAAGTTTTCACGATGACCTGTTGCAGTGGGAAACCGAACCGACTTAACAAAGCGCTCCAGCCAACCCAGCCACTTGCGTTACACGTGGGGAAAACGCTTGCTCTTGCTTCAAGTGGCTGGGTGGCTCATCTTGGTCTCGTTAGCCCACTGAAACATTATACGGAGGTATCATTATGCGACGCGTTGTTATCATCGTTCTGACTGCCCACATCTTCCTTCTGACCGGCCGCATCCTCGCCGGCGACCAGCCGGTAACCCAAGATGAACTCACCAAACTCAAACGTGAGTATGCTGACGTTCTCGCCCTTCAGGGCACATCGAAAGGCGAGATTCTGGCCATCGCCAGGATTCTGCGCGCGAATCCCGGCGTCGCGATCGATCAGACGGCGGCGAGTGGCGAATACTGTTTCAATAGTGGCCTCGGTACCATGGTTCACTTCGCTACTCAGCCAGAGCGCACGCCAGAAGACGTTGTCTACGAGTTCGACGCCTCTGGCCTGATTGCGGCAGGCTTGGACCCGGCACGCATGCAACAGCTACCTGAACGAGGCCGAATGACGCCTGGGGTGTGGTATTTCCTTCCAAAGGGGCACCAAGATCCGCATCACGGACATGCGATGCCCGGTCCCACCATAGCAATTGCGATTAACGTCAAGTGATCGGAGAGCGCAACTGCCGTCTCAAGTCATGGGAGTCTGCCGATGCGTCAGTCGATATCCGGGTCCGGCTCGGCGCCCTCGCTCGATGGCTCTGATGTTTCTTGCGCCAGCGCGTGCAGGATTTGCCGACCGATCTTCGTCGCGTGCTGTTTGCCGCGGTTGACGAGAATAACAACGCCGAGCTTCTGTTGCGGGGCGAATCCGATATAGGTCGAGGTGTTTTGTAGCCCGCCGTTCTTGTCGATGATCGTGATGTCGCCGGCGCTGACGACCTGCCAGGCCAGGCCTTGCTTGAAGTGCGGATTGACATCGAACACGCCCTGCTGGGCGAGGGTCATGGCATTCTCCATCGGGCTATGGTCGGGAAGCTCACCCATGTTGGCGGCCAGGAACGTGGCCATGTCGCGCGACGACGAATAGATCTGGCCGGCACTAGGCCACTTGAAAACTCCCGACTCCTCACCCGGCTTGCCGATCGCCCGGCCCATCGAGCCATAGCCCTGCACGGCGCGGCCAAGCAAGTCGCGCGGCAAAGGCAGTGCGGTCGAGGTCATCCCGAGCGGGCCGATGATCCGCTGGTGCATCAAGGTCGCGAAGCGCGTGTTAAACCGGCGTTCGAGGGCGACCCGCAGCAGGACCATGGCTGCATTGGAATAGAGATACTGCTTCCCAGGCTCATGGTTCGTTTCCGCTTTCCAGGAATTGAGAAAGCGGACGAAGTCCGGGAACGTGTAGTTCCCTCGATGCCAGTGCTCGTATTGCCCCGGCACGCGCGGCAATCCGGAGGTGTGGCTGGCAAGCTGTCCCAGCGTTACCCGGCGGATATCACCGCCGCGCTGCAACTCGGTGACATATTTGGCGACTGGGTCGTCGAGGCTGAGTTCGCCCTGCTTGACGGCTTGCGCAAGCAACGTGGTCGCGAACACCTTTCCGACGGAGCCGAGATTGAAGATCGAGTCGGTCGCGACCGGGCGATTCTTCGCGAGATCGGCGAGGCCGTAGTTGAAGAACTCAGTCTTGCCATCGATCCGCACCGCAACCGCAACCCCTCCTCCCTTGCCGCTTTCCGGCAATATCGGTTGAACCTTTTGCGCGACGATCTGTTCAACATTGAGCTGGGCGCGCGCCGGACCGGCGGCGAGCAGAGCTCCTGTCACGGTTACAATAACTAGGGCTGTTCGGATCATGGTGCGCGAGAGTAGGTTTATTTGCAGCAAAGTCGAGCTAGTATTTCTAATTCAAGAAGGAGTTTTTGCGCGCGTTTTCACTGGCTTGCGCACCGTTGCGGATGCTAGGTATTCAGCCATTTCGGATTTGCGCCGCGTTACGCAGAATTGCGCCGTTTTACGCCAAAAAATGTTCGGGCCGTAGAAAACGACCGTGAAAAAACCTTCGACGAATGGCGCGCCTTGGCCTTCGCGTGCACACATGCGCGCGTATGTAATGGTCTCACCTGCCAACCGTGAGTCGAAAGACTTATGATCTTTTTCATCGCAAATCTCGGCGGGATTTTTTAGAATTCATTTACCTTGAATCCGAATGATCAGCCCCAGGGGAAACCCGACCCATCTCAGCATAGCGCTGGCATGCCGAGCCGTCGTGACTTCATAAAGGATTGTGCGGCGGCGGCAGTCGGAAGCGGACTCGCAGTTACCAGCGGGGCCGCCTTGGCGACGAGTTCCACAGATACCGCGCCGCCGAAGGATGACGCGACAGTCCCGCTGAAGAAAGTCATCGCCCGGACGGATCTCTGGTTCTACCCGGGCGAACCGCTGGATCCGAACGAGATGCGGGTCACTCTCATGGGCACGGGCTGGGGCAGCATTATCCGCCCGGACCAGAAGGGAGCCAGCGTCTTCGTCGAGCTTGGCAATGGCGATTCCTTCGTCTTCGACGTCGGTCCCGGCTGCGGCATCAACTACAACGTGATGCAGGTCCCCTTCTCGCGGATGACCAAAATCTTCCTGACCCATCTGCATCTTGACCACACATCGGATCTCGCTTGGATCTACACCTTCGGCCCCGCGGGCGATCGCTTCACGCCGCTGCAAGTCTGGGGCCCCAGCGGCGACAAGCCGGAATACGGCGCCAAGGCCAATATCGAAGGTATCAAGGTGTTAAGCCAATGGCATCGGCCCAGCTTCGCAGCCTGTATTGATATTGGCAAAGCCTATGACCTCGAGATCACGGAGCTCGACTACCGCCAAAATCCCGGCATCGCCTATCAGGCCAACGGAGTGACCATCAAGCATTTCCCGCGGCTACATATCATTGATGGCGCCATCGGTTACCGCTTGGAGTGGAACGGCCTCAGCATGGTTTGGACCGGCGACGGCCAGCCGAGCTATATCACGTCAGACAATGCCAAGGGCGTGGATCTGTTCATCAGCGAGACCGCGCCATCAACGGAGCGTTTCGCCCAAGCGACGGGCCTACCGTTGCCGGTAGCGAAGATCATCGTTGCCTATTCTCATACACCGGCCAAAGCGCTGGGCAAGATGTGCCAGCTCGCTAATCCGAGCCTCGCAGTAACCTGCCACTGCCCGGTCGATCCTGAGGAACTGCAGGCCTTCATCAACGGCGTCGCCAGCCATTGGAAAGGGAAGTATCAGATCGGCGAGGATCTGATGGTGTTCAACATCTCCAAGGACAAGATCGTCGTCCGCAGTGGCGCCATCCACACCCGGCCTTGGACCGTTACTGCGATCCCACCGGCCTCCAACACACCGACGCTCAATGTGAAGGATTTTCAATCGGAAAAAATCTTCGGCACGGTCATCAAGGACTACTGAGCAGCCGATGCTTCCAAGTGACACACCTCCAGCCGGTGGATCCAAGGCGACCTCGCTGGTGCCGCTTACCATCATCGGCGGGTTTCTCGGCTCCGGCAAGACCTCGCTGGTCAACCATGTCCTGCACCATTCTGACGGCCGGCGAGTCGCCGTCCTCGTGAATGACTTTGGCTCGATCAACATCGACGCCAAGCTGATCGTGGCGGTGGACGGCGAGACTGTCAGCCTCGCCAACGGCTGCGTCTGCTGCACAATCCGCGACGATCTCTTGCGGGAAGTGATCAAGCTTCTGGAGCGCGATCTGCTGCCCGACCACATTGTTATCGAGACTAGCGGCGTTTCCCGCCCAGTCGCCGTGGCCGAGACATTCTTGTCCCCAATGGCGCAGGGCTTAGTGGACGTCCACAATATGATCTCGCTGATTGACGCCGATCTGGCCGTTGACCCGGACGCCGGGTATGGCAATCTGGCCCTAGAACAGATCAGGACCGCCGACATCGTCGTCATCAACAAGACCGACCTCGTCACACTGCGCCAGCTTGTGCAACTGCGGGCGCGTGTCGAAACCATCGCGCCGCGCGCCCGCATCTGGGAAACCACCTATGGCATCGTCCCGCTGGAGCTGATCTTCGACGACCATCTGTGCGCTGCCATGGACGAGCTCCGTCATCGGGCATCGCACAGTTACGTGCCGACTCATCACGAGCACGGACCCGAAGGCCGCTTCGAGGCCTGGTCCTATCACGGTTATGTGCCCTGGTCCTTTAAGGCGCTGGAACAAGCGATGACCAGCCTGCCGCAAGGCATCTACCGGGCCAAGGGAATCGTGCGGCTCGATCTCGTCACCGGCGACTACGGCATCTTCCATCTCACTGGGCGGCGAAGCTGGCTCCGGCTTTGCGAGCCCGGCGAAAGCGAGGTGACCACCGAACTGATCTTCATCGGCGAGCGGGACGCGACAACCAATGAAGAGATCCGTCACCATCTGGAGCAAGCGCAGGAGGAGGTGCGCCGCCGCGGCGATGCGGCGGGCTATGTCATCAACGATTTGCGCGCGTTCAGCGTCGTCTTCGCGTAAGAGATGTCCGCCAATTTGGTCTTGTAGCCGAGGATTTCCCAAGAGTAAGTCCTGATCTGGTGGCTCGTGGAAGACAAGGGCCGCTCGCAGGTGGGGTTGTTATTGAATCCCTGAACGAGATGGGAAACGAAGCGCCGCGCGGTGCTCGACAATCACGTGCCTGAGCCCGTGATCCATCTGCTGTTCACCGTCGCGGTGGGAGCACTCGGCTTTATCGGCTACGGCTACGGGCTCACGGGCCAGCGGCGTCATGGATCGACTGCGATCCTTGCGGTGCTGATTGCCATGGTGCTCGCAACGATTCTTGATTTCGATCGGCCGCGCGGCGGCTTTATCCGGGTAAGCGAAGAGGGCATGCTTCGGCTGCAAACGGCTTTTGAGCAAAACAAGTCCTAGGATGCACGCCATGGAAGAATCACGACGCGACCAGCCCAACTAAGGGCCAGAGCTAACCCAACACTTTGCCGATGCCCATCGACTTTATGCACGCTCTTGACTTCAAAGTACTGGGTGAATAATCCTGGTCTCCTTATATGGTGAACCAACTCATAGCTATCATCGTTGCAGCAATTGTCATTGCCACCTCGGCGGCAGCGCAGGAGTCGAAGGAGCTTCGCGACGCGCGCTGTCAATTCGAGGCGCTCAGGCATCCCAGCGAAGCTGATCGCGTTCGCTACATCACTGGTCTAGTACGCTTACGTGAGAGTTTCACGCGATCGGATGTCGAGATAATCCACGCCATAGACGCTGAAGTGATTCGACATCCGATGCCCGCTACGACAGATGTTCAAGTTCTGGTTCAACGTCTCATCGGACGGTGGCAATCTCCTCGGCGTCCCTACTTTTATCACCGCGATGGCACTTGGGCCTCTAATGAGGATAGTCCCGAAGACACCGGCGGCACGTGGCGCATTGAAGCTAACCAGTTTTTCCAGAGCTATCGCAGCGAGACCCCCAGTAGTGGAGAGACGATCATTCTGTTGACCGCTACTGACTTTGTTTATAGTACAGCCCCGTACTATTTGCGCAGAGGAACCACTTTTCCTTGGCGCGACTGATTACCGTCTGGCCAATCGCTCTAGCACATGGCTGGCCGGGGTGAATACTTAGTTGATGATTGATAGTTTATGGTTAATAGGAGGAGAGTTCGGCTCCGCCCGCGTGAGGTGGTGGATTGAGCTCCGTGTCGTTGGGCGGCATTACGTGCTCACTGCGCATGAATACCAAGACCGGCTACGACCGAGTAGCGGACGAATACGTCCGACACATCTTCGATGAGTTGCAGTACAAGCCGCTTGATCGGCAGCTTCTCGACCGTTTCGCAGCAAGTGTGCGCGATCTTGGCCTAGTATGCGATTTGGGCTGCGGCCCTGGTCATATTGCACGTTACCTTCACGAGCAAGGCGTCCATGTCTGTGGTATCGATCTCTCGGCGGAGCTGGTCGAACGCGCGCACCGCCTGACTCCTGGCATCGAGTTCCGGCAAGGCGACATGATGGCGTTGGACGTACCCGATGGGACTTGGGCTGGTATCGCTGCCTTTTACTCCATCATTCATATTCCGCGGGATGACATGGTGCGGGCACTTCGTGAGATGTGGCGAGTCCTCCGGCCGGGCGGTTTATTGCTGCTCAGTTTCCATATCGGCGATGATACGATTCACCTCGACGAGTGGTGGGGCCAGAAGGTGTGCATGGACTTCTTTTTTTTCCGGTCAGCCGAAATAGCAGGCTATCTGACGTCAGCGGGTTTCGAGATTGAGGAGATTATCGAGCGGGAGCCTTATCCCGACGTGGAGCATCAGAGCCGCCGGAGCTACATTTTCGCTAGACGCCCAAAGGCAAGTCCATGAAAATGCCACCTAATCGGGCGATCCGGCCAATCCCGAATCCTTTCGGGACGTGATAACCAGCCTGAATTTATGAACAAGATTCTCAATGTTGCGGCGTTCGCTCCTGCCAGCGGTGGCTGAGCTTGTGCCTCGTTAGCTAAAAATGAAGAAACTACTCCTCGCCCTGTGCGCCGCAAACGTCGCGTGGTTTCCTTTGGAAGCTGCGCAGCCAGAGATCAACGCCTCGCACATTGATGTCTATGTCACGCCATACTACAACTCCAAAGGTCCATCCGTAAGCGTCGGCCGGTTTAGTTCCGGCCTGGCGTCAGCGAAGGAAGACGAATTTCTTGCCACGATAGCCAGGATGAAGAAAGATTGGGATCAGCTCACGTTCCCCGAGCTCTATGTCGCTGCGATTCGCCTTTATGACTTCGGCTACCGAAAGGAAGCGGTCTATTGGTTTTATTCCGCTCAGTATCGAGGTCGGCAGTTTGGAGTTCTTCTAGATCAGAGCAAGATGGGCAGCATCGGTAGCGCTGGGTTCGAATTGCTGCAGGCCCAGAATGCCTTCTTTCAATTGGTGGGGCCTTACATCAATGGTTACGCTTTTGGAGACACGGATGGCCTCGTGAAAGTGGTAGAAAGAGTCCAGAAAGAAGGTCGCATACCTGATTTGCAGACCACCTATCCCGGCGTCACTTTCAAAAGTAAGGGCGACTGGGAATCAGCGAACACCGATCTCGCTGACGGGATGAGTAAGCTGATTTCGATGCTGAAAGAAAAGAAAGACGACATCAGACACGAGCGCATCCAGCAAGGGATCGAGGAGAAGTTTTCGAAATTGACAAACAAAGAACTAACCGGTCGCTAGAGCCGCCACCACCGTTCATCACGCCTTGTGCCGGCGGGCGATACTGATTTCTGACTTCCGATATCTGATCTCTGACTGTATGCTCGCTCCGGGCTAGCATTAGCTGATCTTGTTTCTTGAGAATACGATGCAAGAAGAACTGTTGAAGTTGGAAAACGAATTTGCGCGAGCGGTCGCTAACAATGACGCGGACGCACTCGATGGAATCCTCGCCGACGACTGGATTATCGTTGATCCCGATGGAGGCATCATCGACAAGGCGCGTTTTCTCGGAGTCATTAGATCTGGCGCGTTGTCCCATGAGTCGATGGAGTCCACACACCTGAGAGTCCGTCTCTACGGAAACAGCGCTGTGGTGACGGGACTCACGACCACTAAAGGGAAGTTCATGGGGCAGGATTTCGCCTCTTGTGAACGGGCAACAGATATTTTTGTGAGGCAAGCCGACCGCTGGCAATGCGTATTTACGCAGCTAACTCGATTCACGAAGAAATAGTTGCTTGCCTCTCATCGTCGCCATTCTTGTTAGCATTTCGCATTTATGACGCGAGTCGTCCTCATCGTCTGCGCGGTTGTGCTCCTGCCGTGTTTGGCCTCTGCCAAGCGCGCCGCGCCGGCGAAGGTCGAGCCAGTGATTTATCAGGGCGTGCAATTCGTTGCACCAAATGACGATGGTCGCCGCGGATACATCGAGGCGCGGGATGATCGAACTAACAAGAAACTCTGGGAGTTGACAGTCTTAACCAACCACATTGATCCAAAGCTGGAGGAAGACATTCAATGGGTTTTCATCGAGAAGCTGAGTGCTCGAGATGGCACCCTCATGGTTACATCCGAACGCGGCAAGACCTACCAGATTGACTTAAAGACGAAAGCAGTGACGCAATCGGACCCCGCAGGGTCGCCAACGCCCGACGCCGCCGCGCAACTCCATGACATTCCTGAGGCAGTCGAGAGAGCTATCAAGAAGGGTCCGCTAGTGAAGGAGTACGACGTCTCCTTTCATGCGAACCCATTCTATCTGCGCGGAGACTTCAATGGCGACGGCAAGGTTGACGTAGCCGTTCTAGTGAAGCAACGCTCGACCGGCAAGTACGGGATTGCGGTCATTCATGGTGGGAAGGACAAGGTAATAATTCTCGGCGCAGGAGTTGGCATCGGTAATGGGGGTGATGACTTCGAGTGGATGGATTCCTGGCGGGTTTATTCCAAAGACCGCACAACCCGAGGAGTCGATGAAACGAGCGTCCCGCGGCTTCACGGCGAAGCGCTGCTCGTGGGCAAGAGCGAGTCAGCCAGCGCGTTGATCTACTGGAACGGTAAGCGCTACGTTTGGCTTCAGCAGGGCGACTAGGAGAGATCTCACAAATGTTAGGGACGGACCGTCCGGGCCGTCCGTCCCCTTCGGCGCGCCCCTTCGACTTTGCTCAGGGCAGGCTCAGGTCGCGCCCTACCAAAACGTTGCATTCCCTATTAAGACATGCTTCTAGCGACGGTTGGCGTCGAGCTTCGGAGCAACTCAGCGCCTAATCAAAACGTAACCCCTCCCCTGCTCTTCCTTTTTCTCATTTGATTTCAATTGGGAGATAACAGAATCCCGGAGCTCGCGCATCAGCGCCGGCACCTTCTCTGTGGACGCAACCAGCGCATCGAGATTCCCACCGTTCCATTCAGCTACGGCGCGATCTGGCTCGATGAAATGTCTCTTCCGCAAGTAAAGGAGTAGCCCTTCATCCTTGGCGGAAACTACTTCGTAGCGCCAATGATGATCAGTCGCTTCGCGACGGACCTGGCGTCCGAAAACAGCCAGCGCATCGCGATGATTGCGATATCCCGAGATGACTTTGGAAATTGTGTAGCCGCTAGTGAACAAGATCGCCAAAAGCAGTGCGAGTGCGCTCAATCGATAAATACAGCTTGTCGCGGCTTCATTCTTTGTAGCCACCGGCCTGTGGCCGATCAGATCAAAATCGATGTTTGCTGAGGAACGGCTCACAGAGCCGTGGCTACAGGCTGCGCATCTCCAAACTTGCGCCGCCAAAAGCAAACAGAGGGGTGGAACAATTGGAAAAATTCGGTCAACGCGTTTTGATGGGATCAATGACATCACGACCAGGCCGCCCACGCTCCAGCAAAGCAGCCAGAAGGTTTCAGGCGACATCTCGCGAAAAACCGAGCGCAGACGCCACTTTCGCGAATGAAGATCGACGATTGCGACGGCCATCATCAGCACGCTCCAGGGAGCAAATTTGTGGAGCAGATGCGGCAGATAAAAATAAAGCGGCTGCGACCGATGGATCGTTTCGCCAAAACGCCCTATAAATTCGCGGACGACAACTTCATCGAAAAATCCGGGCTGAGAAAGGATTCCGCCGATCACCCATAAGAGAAAGATAACCAGCGAAGCGATCCACGGCCACCAGCCGCACCAGGCGCTGACGCCGTTTTGGAGCGGCTCACCCGGTCCGAGCCGGCCTGGCATTTGTTGCGCCCTTCCACCCTGGCCGGGGTCATCCCGATGTGTCGGGACTACAGGTGTCGTCACCGAGCTAGCAATGCGTTTGCGTGTACGCCATTGAAATAGTGCAATCCCCGGAAGTAAAAACGCGTAAACAATCGGACCCTTGATCAACATCGCGGCGGTGAGCAATGCGAAGATGTAAAATCGATCTCGAGACCTCCACGGTTCTTCCTTCTGAATTTTTCGCCAGATCACTGAGCCAATCAGGAAAATTACGAGAGCCAACGGCATGTCCGTGCGCACGAGCGTCGCCAGGCGTGGACTGAGCAGATTGAATCCGAACGCACCGAGCGCGATCACGCCGGCAGTCGTTCCGTAAGCTGAAGTACCAGAGCGAAACAAAAAGATAGACAAAGCAATCGCCGCCAGAAACGACGGCAACCGCCACGCCGCATCCCAAGATCGCGTCAACGCAAAAAGACCGGCCGAAATCCATCCGATCAACGGTGGCTTGGTCGCCACATGTTCGTGCGGCGTCTGCTGATAGAACCAGTGTCTTTCCTTGATCATCTCGAAGGAAGTAAATGCCTGCTTCGCCTGATCGTAGTCATCGAGCTGCCACGGCAAATTGGCGATGACGAACAAAAGGATCGTCACCGCAGCAACGAGCCAAACGGTGCGTTTGTCTTCGAGCAGGCTTCTTGTCATGTCGAGCGGAGTCTCCCGCGTGGCGGGATCATTGTTAACATCGAGAGATTCTGCGACTACGTGGAGTTTACCCTGAGCGAGCGAAGCGAGTCGAACGGGCTCCGCTGGGAATGACAGTCAGGCGGCGCCATGTTTAACTGCCGGCTCAATCGCGCCAGAGGACCGCGCGCATCGGCGCGCCATCGCCGCCGGCGATTTTTAGAGGCAACGCCGCAAAATTATAAATGCCGGGCCCGACGCCACTCAAATCGAGCGATTCGACGATGGCGATCCCGGCGCCGGCGAGGGCATGGTGATTCTGCAACGATTTAGAATCGATCTCGTCCACCGACGGCAGATCCAACCCCAGCAATTTGACTCCATTTTTCTGCAGCCACGACGGGACATCCGCTGCAATCACCGGAATTTGATTCGGAAAAACTGTGGAATCATCCCATCGGCCGGTTTTTACGAGAACCCGCGAGGTCTCCGCAATCACTTCAGAATGCGATTGAATATCTTCCACCGTGATCAGGTGTTTTTCTTTCGACTGCGAGAAAGCTTCCGTAAGATCGACGACGGCAGCGCGGCCCAGGTAAATTTCGAGCGGCGCTTTTTCGATCGATTCCCCGTTCGTGTCGAAATGAAATTGAGCATCGGCGTGAGTGCCGTTATGCACGCTCATGCCGATGGCACCAAGATTTACGCTCTGGCCCTCCGGCATCCTTCTAGTCAGCCGAAAATGGAATGGCTCGTCACCGGGCCATTCCGCCAGATCGTCCGAGAGCGTTCGTGAGATATCCCAAATTTTCATTGCTGATTAACTAATTCGTTTCATGTTGACCCCCAATCAAGGAAGGGCGATCTCCAGATCGCCCCGGCGGTCTGGAGACCGCCGCTCCTTGAATTCGCGTGCGCTCATTGTGTTTTTTCTCTACGGAGTTCTTCAATAATTGCGCGCGCGGCTTGATCGCTCGCTGCGCTTTCGCCCAGTTTACCGACGATTGTATCGAACTCGGAAATCATTCGATCGCGAGCATCTGCGTCCTCGAGCAATCGTCGCATGGCTTTAACGATGGCGTCAGGTCTTGCGCGGTGTTGAATGAATTCGGGGACCACTTCTCTATCTGCGAGGACGTTGGGCATGCCAAGGTATTTTACCCTGACGACGAGCCGCGCCGCCAGGTAAGTCGGCCACGCCACTTTGTAAATCAGCACAAAGGGCAGGCGAAAGTAAGCAGCTTCAAGCGTGGCGCTGCCTGAGGCTACGATGCCCGCAAACGCGCGCTGCATAAGCGCTGCCGTTTCGCCGATTTTGATTTGAATGCCTTGTTGATCCTGTGCATGTCGAGCGAGCATTTCCTTCATTTCGCGAGCGAGCTCTTCCGATACGGCTGCAACTTCGAAACGCATACCCTGATTTTGTTTTTTAAGTGGAGGCACACTTTCGAGCATCACCGGAAAAATTTTGCGCACTTCGCGCATGCGGCTGCCCGGAAAAAGCCCAATTAAATTCCGATCGCGCTCAGCGTCGATCTTCCGAGCGCGCAATCTTTCGATCATTGGATGGCCGACAAATACCGCGCGCAAGCCAGATTTGTTATAGAGGTCGGCTTCAAACGGGAAGATACAAAGCATGAGATCCAGGAGGCGCGCCATTTTTTTGATGCGACCGCGATTCCACGCCCATACTTGGGGGCTGATGTAGTAAACGATCTTTTGTCCCGGCGACTGTTTTCGCACCGCGCGGGCGAGGCGCAAATTGAACCCTGGATAATCGATCAACACGATCGCGTCGGGTTTGCTCTCCTGAATCTCGATGAGGGTTTCGTGAAACTGTTCTCGAAAGTAACCGTACTTCCTGATCACTTCCCATAAACCGAGGACGGCTGCGTCATCGATCCAGTTTTTGAATTGCCCGCCAGCGATCTTTCGCATTTGCGGCCCGCCGCGTCCGATGAACTGAATCCCGCAATCGCGGGACAGCTCGCGCAGGGAACACATTAATGCAGCGGCGTGATTATCGGCGCTCGCTTCGCCAGCGACGAAGTAGATGGTCTTTGAAGTCATCACTCGAGCGGCGGTCATAGACCGCCGCTACAGCTGGATCCGTTTTGTGATCTCGACGGCTAATTCCAGCGCTGCTGTTGCCTGAAACCCGGAAACGCGTGGCTCGCGCCCAGTGCTCGCGCATTCGATGAATGAGGTAAGCTGACGTTTGAGCGGTTCATCGCGTTCGATGTCGACTTTATCCCGCGTAATCCGTCCCCAGGCGCGACGATAGATTTCACCGCTCTGATTTTGATAATCGAGCGAGAGATACGCGTCCTCCTGAAACACACGAATCTTGCGCATGCGCTCGGGACTGATGCGGCTCGAGGTAACGTTTGCCACACAACCATTCTCGAAACGCAACCGCGCATTTGCGATGTCTTCACTGCGGCTCAAGACCGGCACCCCCACCGCATCGATGCTCTGCACAGGCGAACGAACGAAATGTAAAATGACTTCCAGATCATGGATCATCAGGTCGAGAACCACGCCGATATCGGTGCTGCGGTCAGGGTAAGGTGAGAGCCGATGCGCCTCGATGAAACGCGGATGGGTCAGGTGTTTTTCGAGTGCGCTTAGGACCGGATTGAAACGTTCGACGTGGCCAACTTGCAAGATGAGGCCCTTGTTCGCCGCCAATTCCGCCAGTTTGCTGGCATGCGGAGTGTTATCGGTGATCGGTTTTTCGACCAGCAAATGTTTGCCACGCGCAAGCAGAGCCCGTGCAACCTCGTAGTGTGTGTTGGTCGGCGTCGCCACCGAAGCGGCGTCAACCATGTCCATAAACTCGTCGAGCGATTTTGTTGGCGCCGCGCCAAACTTTGTTCCGATCGCCTGGCCTCTTACAAGATCGACGTCATACACCGCCGCAAACTCCGCCGACGGAATTTCCCCGTAAAGCCGGGCGTGGTTGCTTCCGATATGACCAACGCCAACAACTCCAACACGCAATTTTTTCATGAACGAATCGCAGTCAACCCGGAAAGCTTTCCGGGTCAACTGCAACGAAGAATCAAACGCGAATGCAGCTGAATTGGAGCGGAACCTCAAAGGTGGATTGGCTGCTCCGCAGACGATACTAATTAATGCGGCTCCGCTGCCAAATTTTAGCGTCGAGCAAGGGACTCCTCGATCCACCAGCACGCTCGTTTACTTCACACAGTTCGCGAGGAACCAATCGTAGGTTTGCGCGACGCCGTCGCGGAGCGGGATTGTCGGCCGCCAGCCAAGATCACCCAGCTTGGTGATATCGAGGAGTTTTCGCGGTGTACCGTCCGGCATGGTCGTGTCCCAGGCGAGCTCTCCGTCAAAACCAACGACGTCACAGATCAACTCAGCCAGCTCGCGAATTGAGATGTCCTCGCCGCATCCGACGTTAATGATTTCGGGGGAATCATATTTCTCGAGCAAAAAAACACATGCCGAAGCAAGATCGTCCACATGCAAAAATTCGCGGCGCGGCTTTCCAGAACCCCACACAATAAGCTCTCGCAGCTTCTGCGTTTTCGCTTCATGCGCCTTGCGCAAGAGCGCGGCCAGCACGTGTGATGTTTCCAGATCGAAATTGTCGTTCGGACCGTAAAGATTCGTCGGCATTGCCGAAATGAAGTTCGCCCCATATTCGCTAGAATATGCCTGGCAAAGTTTGATGCCGGCAATCTTCGCGATTGCGTAAGCTTCATTGGTTGGTTCGAGCGGCCCGCTCAGCAAGGCTGTTTCGGGAATCGGTTGCGGCGCGAACTTGGGATAAATGCAGGAGCTTCCAAGAAAGAGCAGTTTGCGGACGCCGGCCTGGTGGGCCGCGTGAATGACGTCGTTCTGAATCCGCAAATTATCGAGCAGGAACTCGACTGGAAAATCGTTGTTCGCCTGGATCCCACCAACCTTTGCCGCAGCGAGAATCACGACTGCTGGTTTTTCTTCGGCGAAGAAATGCTGCACAGCTCGTTCATTGGCCAAATCAAGGTGCAATCGATCGCGCGTGAGCAGATTACGGAAACCTTGACGTTCGAGGCAGCGGATCAAAGCGCTGCCTACAAGACCGCGGTGGCCGGCAACGAAGATCTTATCCAATTTGTCCATAATAAGGTGACCCAGCTGCCGTGTAGCATTTTCTTTTTTCTACCCGTGCGCAATCCTCACTTTGGAAAAGGCGATCGAGGTTGGACCGCCATTCGTTTGCTCTTGTCCATTCGCAAACGCGGATTTTGAATCGAACAATGCTTCGCATATTGATTCTTGTCGCCGTCGGTTTGTGCGCCGCGAAATGTTTCGCGCAAGAAGCAAAAGCGCCGGTCGATCAACTGATCCCGTGGCTGCTTGATGAAGATCGACAATTGCGCGGGATTCCATTCGCCGAAGTGATTCTCGACACGACGGGCAAACGCGTTTTGCCGGTGGACCCGAAAAACGAAATCGACCAGCGGGTGATTAAGCAAATCAGCGCTGCGTACGATGCGACGATGAAGAAATTGAACGCGTCGAACAGCGCGATTCAAAGCGTCGCCCGCATTAATGAAGTAAGCAGTCATTTTGAAGATGGCTTGCGCCAGTTCTTGAACGCAGCACCCGGGTTGAATTGCGATTTTCCGCACACGGACGAAGGTCGCGTGCTGCGTTCTGGCTATCCTGACTTGCGCATTTTTGACGTGGCGAGTAAGCGCGTTTTTTACCTTGATCCAAAACTTTGTGTTGCCGGCAGCCGTGATAGCAGCTTCCGCGCATTCTATTTCGAGCCAAAAATTGCCACGAACAAGGTCCGCGATGATGCGGTTCATTTCGTTGTCGGATTTGAGCACGAGCCGCGCGAGAAAAATGGCCTTTGGAAATTCACGCGCTGGGATCTTGTGGCTCTCGCGCAATTCAAGGTGAAACTGAAAGCTGAATTTCAGGGAAGCAACCGCGACATGTACCGACCAGAGGCGATTAGAGCGACCAGCTCAAAATGATTTACTCATGCTCGTAATCGATCTCATGCTCGATTTTCCGATTACGATCATGACCAAGAGCAGGAGTAAGAGTAAGAGTTGCTCAGGACGGCGGCGGACGTAATGGTATTGTTTCAATGATTTCGCAGACAAAAGAGACATTTCAGTTCGATACGATCGACGATGTGGTAAGCGATATCGCCAAGGGCCGCATTGTGATCGTGACCGATGACGCCGACCGCGAGAACGAAGGCGATCTGGTGATGGCGGCAGAAAAAGTGACGCCGGAAGCGGTCAATTTCATGGCCACGCATGGACGAGGCCTAATTTGTGCGCCTGTTTCGAATGAGCGGGCGGAACAACTCGGTCTGCAGCGGATGGTGGCGCAAAACCGCGAAATGTATCGCACCGACTTTACAGTATCCGTGGACGCGGCGCGCGGCGTCACGACCGGGATCAGCGCATACGACCGTGCGACAACCATCCTGGCGATTGCCAATCCGAAATCTGCGCCTGAGGACCTCGTACAACCCGGTCACGTCTTTCCCTTGCGGGCGAAGGACGGCGGGGTATTGCGCCGGACTGGTCACACTGAAGCCGCCGTCGATCTCGCGTGCATGGCTGGTCTGCAACCGGGCGGAGTGCTTTGCGAGATTCTCCACGATGACGGCACCATGGCGCGGTTAGCGGAGCTGATGGAGTTCCGCAAAAAGCACGGACTGCGCATTTGCACGATTCAAAGTTTGATCGCGCATCGCCGCGTCCGCGAAAAACTGGTGGAGCTGGAACAGATCGTAAAAATGCCGACCGAATACGGCGAGTTCGATTTGCACTTATACCGCGCGAAGCTCGACGGCCAGCATCATCTCGCGCTCGTGAAAGGCAAGATCGACAAGGACAAACCAACGCTGGTTCGCGTGCACAGCCAATGTCTCACCGGCGACGTCTTCGGTTCGCGTCGATGCGATTGCGGAAATCAACTGCACGCTGCGCTCCGGCAAATCCAGGAGGAAGGGGGCGGTGTCCTGATTTATATGCGGCAGGAAGGCCGCGGCATCGGGCTTGCCGCAAAAATTCACGCCTACAAATTGCAGGAAGAAGGACTCGATACGGTGGAAGCAAATGCCAAACTTGGTTATCCAAGCGATTTGCGCGACTACGGTCTCGGGGCGCAAATCCTCTTCGATCTTGGTGTCCGTCAGTTCCGTTTTCTGACCAATAATCCAAAGAAAGTTGTCGGGCTCGAAGGTTACGGCCTGGAGATGGTAGAACAGGTGCCAATTCGCAGCGAAGCGAATCCGCACAACGCCAAATACCTCGAGACAAAGAAAGTAAAGATGGGGCATCTGCTGTGATCGCGGAGTGCCGATCGCCCGCCACGTCGGGTGAACTTCTTGCGGATTGCGGCGCGATCAAAATGTAAATCTGAAAGCGAATGTCCAGCACCGCGCCGCCTCGTCCACGAATTCGTAAGACCAGACGCAGGTTCTCCATCGTAGCGAGCCAATTTAATCCGCAATACGTGCAAGGTCTGGTCGATCACGCCGATAAAGAGTTGCGTGCGCTTGCGCCGAGAGCGACGATTTTCGTCCAGCGAGTGCCTGGGGCGTTCGAAATTCCTGTGGTCGTGCGCGAGGTGGCGTCACGGGCAAAAGCCGACGCGATCATCGCCTGCGGGGTGATTCTGAAAGGTAAGACAAACCACGCGCAAAATCTAAGTCGCTCCGTTACGGACGCCCTCCAGCGCATCGCCGTTGATCACGGTGTGCCAGTGATTAATGTCGTGCTCAGTTTTGATAACGAAATTCAAGCGCGCGATCGCTGTCTGGAAAATAAAATCAACCGCGGGACGGAGGCAGCGCGGGCCGCAGTGGAAATCGCCAACGTATTGTCAGACCTTCGCGAGAGCTAATTTTTATGGGCAAACGGCGACGAGCGCGGGAAGCAGCAATTCAATATCATTTCTGGCGCGATCTTCAGCATGGCGCAGGGCCCGAGCATATCGATGATTTCTGGGAATTTTGCCCGGCCACGCCACGCGTGCGGGAATTCGCGCAGCCGCTCATCGAAGGGATGGTCGCGCATCTGCCGGAAATCGATGAACGCATCCAGCGCTACTGTGAAAATTACGAATTCCGTCGTATCTCAGCAGTCGATCGCAACGTCCTGCGGCTGGCGATCTACGAGATGCTTTATCGCGACGACATTCCGCCGGTCGTCTCAATCAACGAAGCGATCGAAGTGGCAAAAACTTTCGGCGGCGCGGAATCTGGCCGTTTTGTGAATGGGATTCTCGATCGGGTGCGAAAGGATCTCACGCGCCCGGCACGCGAACCAGCGCGAAAGGGACTGTAACCGTCGACCTCTGGGCGACGCGGCGCGGATGTGCTAAACACGTCAGTGCCGCGCTTCGCAGAGCGAAGCGGCCACAGCAAACAAATGAATTTTCTCCAATCCCTCGCCCAGCAATTCGCCGGCAAACCGATCGACTGGGACGAACTCGAAGAATCCCTCATCCGCGCGGATCTCGGTGTGCCCATGACAATGCGAATCATCAAAACACTGCAAGAACGCGAAGCCTGGTCCCTAATGGGCATAGGCGACGTTGTAAAAGTCGTGCGCGCGGAAATTGCGCGCATTCTGCCGCCCAATCTACCGCCAATCCGACCGTTACCTGGGAAGCCAAAAGTAATTTTGCTCCTAGGGGTAAACGGCACTGGCAAGACAACATCGACAGCGAAACTGGCTCATTATCTTCAGCACGATCGACATAGTGTATTGCTGGCAGCCGCCGACACTTTTCGCGCCGCTGCTATTGAGCAGCTTGGCATCTGGGCAAAAAGGCTCGGACTCGAAATG
>Ga0137367_10001232_pt1 | contig 19885 bp, 17 predicted proteins | sample SagtaG_14_FD_104939 | JGI IMG/M metagenome (GOLD analysis project Ga0137367, IMG submission 104939) | Vadose zone soil microbial communities from Sagehorn Ranch, Mendocino, California, USA - Sage1_L_80_16 metaG | ecosystem: Environmental > Terrestrial > Soil > Vadose zone | place: USA... | reverse complement strand
CGTGAGGTACCAGCGGACCTTGAGATCCTCCACGACCATCTGGCCCTTTGCGAGGACCTTGTCGTACTCCTCGGACTCAGTGATCTCCGCGAGGGCGTCCGACCTGCCGCGGACGATGACCATTCCGGTGGAAGTGTCTGCGGCGAAGTATGGCTCGGGCTGTGAGCACCGTCCCTCAGCGGCCTGCTTGCCGAGGAACGTCAAGAACTCGGTGAAGACCTCGAGGCTCTTGGCCTCCCTCCCACGTACAGGGTAACCGAACGTGGTGACCAGGGCTGTGTCTCTGGCCATGGCTTCCCCCTTTCATGACCGGACCCTTTGAAACCTACGCTCCTTCGTCTGAGTCCGCAAGGGCGCTCAGCTAGCTGGACCCGCCCGGACTCGGCCCCCAAGCGAGACGCCTGAGCCGTTCCGCTGCCACCTCTAACTCCTCCCACGCTTGACCTGAGCGGCGGAGCAAAGGCCGAATGCGATCGAGGGCATCGAGACCTTCGTCGGCAACGATCCATGGATCGGCATGCGCGTCCACCGGCATCTTCGGCCTAACGCGCTCCCGGAGCCGGTGCTCCCGCTGACGGGCACTCAGGGCCTCAGGCGGCACTGTTGCATTGGCCGCCGGGGTCCGCATCAGGGAGACTCGCGCGATGAGATCACGCCGGCATCTTCCTGTCCGACCAGCGCCGTACTCGGCCTTCGCCGGGTATCGCTTCCCGCCCGAGGTCATCACCCTGGCGGTGCGCTGGTACCTGCGGTTCGGTCTTTCCTACCGGGACGTCGAGGAGCTCCTCGCCGAGCGCGGCATCGAGGTCGATCACGTGAGCATCTACCGGTGGGTCCAGCGGTTCGCGCAGGAGTTCGCGGAGGCCGCTCGGGCCCGTCGGCACGTCATCGGGGATCGCTGGCACGTCGATGAGACCTACGTCAAGGTCGGAGGGATCTGGCGCTACCTGTTCCGGGCCGTCGACCAGTTCGGCCAGATTATCGACGTCTTCCTCTCACCTCGCCGGGACGCCAAGGCAGCCCGAAGCTTCTTCGACCGAGCGATCGACCGAACCCGGATCTCACCAGTGGAGGTCACCACCGACCGGTATCGAGCGTACCCCCGCATCATCGATGACCTGCTCCCCGCGGCCTTCCATGACACGGAGGTCCACGCCAACAACCCCATCGAGACTGACCACGGACGCCTGAAGGCCCGGCTTCGACCCATGCGAGGACTGAAGCGAGATCGTACCGCCAGGGTGATCGTCGCTGCCCATGCCTTCGTCCAGAACCTCAGCAGGGGCTTCTACGATCTCGGGACCGATGTCAGTCCGCCCCTCCGTCTGACCGACGCGTTCGCTGAACTGGCTCTCGTTATCTGACACCTGTCCAAGGGAGCCGGTCCACCTCGCCCAGGCTTCGGCCAACGCAACAGCGCCCTCGTTCGCGCCCGTAAGCCGCGCTTCCGGCCCCGCCTCACGCGGTTGCCGTGCTCGGCGGCCATGGGCCATGGTCGCCCACACTCGCGCTTCTCGGCCGCGCCCTATGCTCCGAGGCTGACTCGGGGGACTCCACGTTCGCACCACGTTGGCCTCGCGGAGACGAGGCCAGGGGTGAGGCACAGACCTCAAGACCGCACAGCCGAGGGCCGGTGCCGGGGTCGACGAGCGTGGACGTTGCTCGCCGCGCGGCCGCGACCAGCCGCCTTCAGGGCATGTCCATTTCGTGCCGATGCTCACCTCCTTCGCTCGCCGTGACGGCATGCTCCGGCAGGCCTCGGCCGGGATCGGATTCCCGAGAGCCGTCCGCGGTTCCGCGGTTGCACCCTGGGCAACCACCCTCCGCGGGCGCTTGGCCTCCGTCCGCCTCGGGCCTTCCGGTCGCGTGTCGCCTCCTTCGTCTCCGAGCGTGCCCTCCCGTGAGGTGCCCGGGTTCGGGGCTCCGGCGCTCCCCTCGGCTCTCGACCTCGAGAGCCTTGCGCTCGCCATGCCGGTCGCAGAGGTCGCGGTGGCGATCCTGCCTGCGCCGCCACGGCATCCTGCTGGCGAGCCAAGTGCCGAGCCGTGGTCATCTCTACCTGTACAAAGGCACCTGAGGGGCTCGAATCCTGTCGGCGAGGAAGGGCGAGTTAATGAGGAGCTTTCGGAGAGCCCAGGTCAGGGGGCTTTGTGCGCCTTCGGGTGATGCTTTCCGGATCGGCTCCGGCTGATGCTTTACACAGTTCCACCCGATCTTTGACAGCTCCAGCAGATGCTTGACACCGGCGCCCAGCCTACTCTCGTGGCCCAAGCGGCCCCTGAGAGGAGGTCGGGATCGTGATGGTGGAGCTGGGGTCGTGGAGTAGGGCTACGACGCTGTGAAGGAAGGGCTGGAGGGCCGAGGGACGACCACGGAGGTTGCCGAGCGCGACGGCGTCGCCCGCCAGGGCATGCACAACTGGCTCCGGCGCTACCTGGAGCGGGGGATGGTCGGGCTGGTGGATCGCTCGAGGCGGCCGAGACACTTTCCCCACGGAACGCCCGCCCGCGCCGAGATCAAGATATCGAGACTCGTCACAGCGAGCTGATGATCAGGATGACGCTGTGGAGTTACGCCACCTTGATGCCATGAAGGAGCGGGCCTCCCGCTCCCGTGCTTAGAGCGGACTACCGTCCGCTCGGGCAAGCGACAGGAAGGAGGCCCATTCATGGTCTACGTCGGAGTCGACCTCCACCGCAAGCGGTCCCATGTTGCGGCGCTCGACCAGGACGGCACCCAGGTGCTGAGCAGGAGGATTTCCAGCACGCCCGAGGAGTTCCTCCGCGTCTTCGGTGAGCTCGGGCCGGCTGAGCTCGAGGTCGCGTTCGAGGCCACCTACGGTTGGGGCTGGTTCGCCGACCTGCTCACCGACGTCGGGATCCCCGCGCACATGGCCCACCCCCTTGGAACCAAGGCGATCTCCTCCGCCCGCGTGAAGAACGATTCGGTCGATGCCAGGACCCTCGCCCACCTGCTGCGCACGAACCTGCTCCCCGAGGCATGGATCGCGCCCCCGGAGGTCCGCGAGGCCCGGCGCGCCGCACGCGGCAGGACCGCACTCGTGCGCATGCGCTCGCGGCTGAAGTGCCAGACCGTGGCCATCGTGGCCGACCACGGCTTCATCCCCGAGGTCTCCGATCTGTTCGGTAAGCGAGGCCGGGCCCTGCTCGCCCGCTTCGACCTTCCCTCAGTCTCCCGCTCCCGCGTCGACGCGAACCTTCGCGTGATCGATCAGATCACCGAGGAGATCGAGGTTGCCGACCGGGAGCTGCGGCAGCTGTTCCGCGCCGACGATCGGATCCGCCGGCTCACCGCGATCCCAGGGATCGGGTTCACGACGGCTGCAGTCGTGACGGCCGAGGTGTGGGACGTGAGCCGGTTCCCCTCGCCGGACAAGCTCTGCTCCTGGGCCGGGCTCACGCCCTTGGAGCGCTCGAGCTCGGAGAGCCTGCGGCGGGGACACATCTCCAAGCAGGGCTCCCGGTGGCTGAGGTGGGTCCTCGTGGAGGCTGCCGCCAGTGGTCCGCACGATCCCACTCTGCGATCGTTCTTCGGGCGGATCGCGCGCCGGCGGGGCGTGAAGATCGCTCGGGTCGCCGTTGCCCGAAGGCTCACCCTGTGCTTCTACGCGCTGCGCGACGAGACCGGCTGCCGGGCCTTCCCGGTCGCCGGATGAACCCCCGAGGCGTGGTCCAGGCGCGCTCGAGTCCCGTCATGGCCTCTTTCGACGGCCGTCACTTTGATTGAGCCGCCCGGCCGCACGTCCACCATGACCTCCCGGGGTCGAATAGATGACTGGCTTCGCGCCGCTTGCTGGTGAACGCGGCTCACCCCGAACCGAGCTGGAGGGCTTCATGTCTTGACGGACCAGGCTCCTTCATAGATGACGGGACACGACCCTGGAGCGGGCGACGAAGCAGGACCCGACGTCGTTGTCCAGCCGTTCCCGTCGTTTCTTGACGGCACTCGGTCGTTCGCGGGACGAATGCGGGACGAATGCACCACTTGGTAGCGCCTATTTCGTCGTGATACTGCGTCGGCATCGTTTACCGGTTCTTTCGTAGATGCCAATTCCTCGGCATAGGATTGAGGCGGATCGTCGATGTTCGACGTAGGTAACGCGACTCATTACCACGGTTCATGCTGGCGCGCCAGGAATCCGATCGAGGGTGAGGAAACCAGATGCGCCTCGGCGTGAAACCTGGGCAGTGGGGCTGGAGCTTCGAAGACCTTCGTGCGGCGTGGGGGATCGCCGAGGACTGCGGGTTCCAGCACATCTCGTGCTTCGATCACGTGAGCGCATCACCCCAGCCTCTCGCCTCGTGGGACGCCTGTGGGGTAAAGAAACTCGATCGCGGCGGGGAAAGCCGGACCGGTTGGAAGGACTGATCGCTCGTCTTCCGGGGTGAGTGCCTGACCTGATTGTGGATCCGACCCCGGGCCCGACCGGAACGCGGGTGCGGTCAGGATCGGTGGGAGGTCGCAAGCTCTCGGGCTCGCTCCAAGATTCAGGCAGCTATCGCGGGTCCGTCGCGAGGGTGAACTCCCACGCCGGGTGGAACCACAGTCACCCATGCCCGCCGTCGAGCGTGCACCGTGACGAGGATCCGTGGGCTCGGTGCCGACGGATCCTCATGGACGGGTTCCTCATGCTCGGTCGTAGCTGGGTCCTCGCGGACCGGGGTCAGTGCTTCCGGCGGATCCGATGCGATGTCCTCTGGGTTGTCGTCCTGGTCGAATCGGGAGCTGTCGCAGAGCAGGCCGTACGCCTGCAGCCGGAGGAACTGCGTCCAGGTCGGGCCGATCCGGCGTGGTGCCGGGCCGAGGCCGCCTTGGCGAAGCACCGTGGCGACGGTGGTCGCCGAGACGTCGATGCCGAGCTTCAAGAGTTCGCCCCGGATCCTGAGGTATCCGCACCTAGGGTTCTCCCGACCCAACCGACGGATCAGCTCCTTGATCGCGGGATCGAGGGGAGGACGACCGGGCCGGCGGCACGGGCCTCGAGGACGCCTCCCCAAGAGCTCTCGGTGCCATCGGAGGAGGGTGTCCGGGCCGACCAGGAAGCTCCTCCACCGGTCCCGGGAGAGCAATCGGGCCGCCGCGGCCAGCAACGCCCGATCGGCGGTGGTAAAGCGCGGTCGCGTTCCTCCTCGAGCGAGAATCTTCAGCTGGCGTCGGAGCACGACCGTCTCGAGATCGCGCTCATCAACGCCACAGCGGACGAGCAGACGGAGCAGACCGCAGAGGAGCCGATACCTCAGGAACAGGAGCATCGGCCAAAGTCTGACCTGCGGCCGAACTGCCGGCGAACGACGAGGTCAGAGCACCGATCGAGTTTCTTTACCCCACAGGGTTCGAAGGCACGATCTACTCGGTGGCCTCATCCATGAATACGAGCTGACCGTTTGAACCGGGTCGATGGTTTATGTGCCCTTCACGTCCAGGCGTCCAGTAGCCCGATGAGGCGCGCGAAGTTGTCTCCCATGATCCCGGCCAGCTTCCCGTCGGCGATCTTGGGGAGATCCACCACGTCCGCTTCGTCGTTGATGCTCAGGAGTTTCTCCTTCAGTTTCACCGGGTCGTAGAGGAATCCGGGGTAGTCGGTGCCGAAGAACAGCTTCTCGAGGGGAACGAACATCGGCTCGCACCGACCGAGCAACAGGAACAGGTCTCGGCGAGTGACCGACGCGATGAGATACGACAGCTCGGCGTAGAAGTTCGGGTGCTTCGTCAGCAGGAACAAAGCCTCATCGACCCACGGCCACCCACAGTGGGCGACGATCACACGGAGGTCGCGGAACACCCGACCGATGTCGTCCAGGATCGCCGGCCGCGCGAGCTCCAGCTTCGCGTCGATCCGGGTCGACCCCGCCTGGTGGATCATCACCGGAATGCCAAGCTCCTGCGCCTTTTCGTAGATCGGGAAGGCGAGCTCGCGGTCGTTCGCCGCCCAATGCTGGTACATCGGATACAGCTTCACCCCAGACAGTGCCAGCTCGCCGATGCTCCGCTCGAGCTCTTCGACGGCCGCCTGCACTCCCTGATACGCCGGATTCACCGACGCGAACCCGATGAACCTCTCGGGGTCCGACCGCACGACGCCGGCGATGTACTCGTTACACCGCTCCGGGTTCACCGGCTTCCCGAGACCCAGCACGTCGTGGGGGTCGACGGTTCCGATCAGGCGGCCATCGAGGTGCTGGGGCGAGATCGCGAGCACGACGATCCTGTCGAACCCCGGATGATCCCGTGAAGACTCCGCCGGCCCGATCACCGGCCACCCCTTGCGGGTGTAGCCGCTCGCCTCCCACTCCTCCTCGGTCGGCATGCGGTGCGACGGCAACGCGCCCATGCTCCGGTAGATGCAGAGCGATCCTTCGCGGCCATATTCGAGCGTGAACTCGGGATCCTCGGCCAGGCTCAGGATGTGACTGTGCGCGTCGACGATCATCGCCCGTGCTCGACGTCGGGGAGCGGCCCGGCATTGTACCCGTAGGCAGGCCGGATCGGCTCCGCGTACCAACGTTGATAGAAGTCGATCACCGCCGGTTCGACCAGCCGGCCGAGCTCGATCCACCGGGCGACCTCGTCCGGCAGGCGATAGATCCGCTGCACGGCCTCGGCGAACCGGTCCTTCACCCCATCCTCGTCGACGATCGTTACCCGGCCGTCTCGCATCAGGATTCGGCCGTGCACCATGACGGCCCGCAAGTCGTCTGCGTGTGCCCGGTCCAGGAGCACGTCGAGGAATGGTTCCGAGTCGTAGCGGCCTGGCGGGAAGGTGATCCGCTCCTTGTTCACCACGAGCAGATCGGCGTACCGACCGGGTTCCAGGCTGCCGAGCTTGGAGGAGAGGCCGATCGCCTGGGCGCCGTTCACGGCAGCTGCCCGCAAGACCTGTTCCGAGTTGAGACGTTGACGCTCGAACACCTTGGGGCGTCGCTGAAGGTAGCAGGCGAGGCGAAGCTCCGCGAAGAAGTCCTCTCGGTCGGAGAACGAGATCCCGTCCGTCCCGAACGCGACTCTTCCGCCGGCGTCCATGAGGTCGCTCAGCCGACAGATACCGCTCGACAGTCGCAGGTTCGATCCGGGGTTGTTCGAGGCGACCGCTCCGGAATCGGCGAAGAGGCCGATCTCCTCGTCGCTCACCCACACGAAGTGTTCGAGCACCGTGTCGGGCGTGAGAACCCCGATGTCGGCGAGCCGCCTGAGCGCGGGTTTCCCGTACCGCTCGAGGTTGAACACCATCTCGGAACGGGTCTCGAGCACGTGGCTGATCATGCCGGTGCCGTGCTCGTCGGCGACACGACGGCACCGACGGTAGAGGTCGTCCGAGCAGGCAGGCGTCCAGTCCGGTGCGGTCACGATCCGGATCCGGTCGTCGCGTCCGTGCCACCCGTCGAAGAGACGCTCGAACGTCGCCATCACGTCCTCGATGGGCCACGCGTAGCCCATCGGCGATTTCCGGATCTCGTCGGCGAGGTCGGCCGGCAACCGGGTGAGGAACTCCTCGTTCGACTCGTGGACGTAGATGTTCTCGTCTCGGCTGACGAGGCCGAAGGCCGTCCGCATCCCACTGTCCTCGTACGCTTGCAACGCCGCGGGACACCCGAAGTCGCTCATCGCGGGCCGGCCGTAGTACATGTCGACGGTCGCCGTTTGGCCGCCCTTGATCGCCGTCACCAGCCCCCACAGGATCCCGGCGTACAGATCGTCCTCGTCGACGGGTCCCACCGCGCCTTGGATGAACACGTTGGCCCGCTCGAAGACGAACTGGTACAGCCCCGGCCCGATCGCGAGCTCCGAGTGGTAATGGCAATTCACGAAGCCGGGCATCACGAGATGCGACGAGGAGCCGAGCACCTCGTCGAACGGTCCCCGTTGCTCGAGCTCTGTGCGCGGCCCGGCGGCGACGATCGTGTCGCCCTCGACGAGCAGGGCCCCATCGGGGATCAGGGCGTCACCGCCCAGGGCAACGATGGGATCGCCGAGGACGAGCGTTCGGCCCGTGTGCTTCGGGAGCGTCAACGCCTGCGTCCGCTCAGGTCGGGACGACCATCCGGTCGAGGACCTCGCGGAACGCAGCGTTGGCCTCGTGCAGGGCCTTCTTCTCGTCGATCGTCGTGAACTCTCGCGCCTCGTACACGATCCGTCCGTCGATGATGGTCGTGTGCACGGCGCTCCCGTTCGCCGCGAACACGAGGTGCGAGTAGAGGTGTGCCTTGCTGCCGGGGAAGAGCGGCGTGAACATCTGGTTGTCGAGATCGACGAGGATCACGTCCGCCTTCTTGCCCTTGGTCAGCTCGCCGGTCTCGTGCTTGAGTGCCGCCGAACCGTTCCGCGTGGCCATCCGCACTACGTCCGGTGCCTGCTGGAGGCTTGGGTCGACGCGGCTCGCGCGGTGGATCAGCGAGGCGAACTTCATGACCTCGAACAGGTCCCGGCTATTGTTGCACTCGGCGGCGTCATGGCCGAGGCCGACGTTGAGCCCGGCGGCGATCATCTCCGGCACACGCGCGATCCCGTTCCCGAGCTTCGCGTTCGAGGACGGGTTGTGCGAGATCTGGGTACCCGTCTCGCGCATGAGCGCGATCTCGGTGTCCGAGAGCCACACGCAGTGCGCGGCGATGCATCGGTCGAACAAGATGCCGCAGTCGTAGGCCACCTCCGTCGGGCGGCGACCGAAGCGCTGCTTGGAGTTCTCGACCTCGGTCAACGATTCGTTCAGGTGGATATGGATCCCGGTGCCGAGGTCGTCGGCGAGCGCACGGGCCTCGCGGAGCAGACCCTCCGAGGCGAGGGGCAGCCACTCGATCCCGATGTAGACCTCGATGCGGCCGTCCGCCGCGCCGTTCGACTGCTCGAACGCGGTCCGGTTGTCCTCGAGCGTGTCGAGCTTGTGCTCGTCGTCGGCGATGTCGTTCGACAGCACGGCCCTGATCCCGATCTCCTCGGCCGCGCGCGCGAGCCCATCGAGCTTCCGGTACATGTCGTTCACGGTGGTGACGCCACACTTGATCGACTCGGAGTAGCTGGCGAGCGCAGCCCAGTAGGCGGCGTCGGAGTCGAGGGCCCGGATGATCGGGTACCAGCACGTTTCCAGGTACTCCCACAGCGGCAGGTGGTCGCTCCACCCCTTGCCGAGCGCAGTGTGGTAGTGGAGGTCGACGAGCCCGGGCAGGATCGCTTTGTCGGTCGCGTCGAGCACGCGCGCGCCGTCTTCTCTGGTGCGGGTTGCGACCTCGCTCGCCGGCCCCACGTCGACGATGCGGTCGTTCTCGATGACGACCGTTCCCCCGAAGATCACGTCGTCGGCGTCGTTCATCGTGACGACGGTGCCGTTCTTGATGACGATGCGATCGCTCATCGCGCCCCTCCCTCTCGACCGATCACCGCCCGATGCCCTGCCCCGCCTGAGGCACTACGGGCGTCAGGTCCACCCACACCGACTTCGACTTCAGGTACGGCTCGAGCGCTTCCTCCCCGAGCTCGCGCCCGAATCCAGAGTGCTTGCGTCCGCCGAACGGCACCGCCACGTCGAACATGCCGTAGGTGTTGATCCACACCGTTCCCGCGTCGATCAGGTCCGCGAGCCGGAGCGCTCTGCTCGTATTGCGGGTCCAGATCCCCGCCGCCAGACCGTACTCCACCCCGTTCGCGAGCGTGCGGAGCTCGTCCTCGTCCGAGAACGGGATCACGGCGAGCACGGGACCGAACACCTCCTCCTGAGCGATCCGCATCTCGTTCCGCACGCCGGTGACGACGGTTGGTTGCACGAAGAACCCGCCCTCGAGGCCGTCGACGGTCGCCTCCTCGCCCCCGACCTCCACCGACGCTCCGTCGGCGACGGCCGATCCCACGTACCCCAGCACGCGCTTCCGGTGGTTCGCCGAGATGAGCGGTCCCATCTCTGTCTCGGGATGGAGGCCGTGCCCGAGGCGGATCTTCCGCGCCTTGTCCGACACCCGGGCGACGAGCTCGTCCGCGACCGGGGTCTCCACGAACAGCCGAGAGCCGGCCACGCACGCTTCTCCCTGGTTGAAAAAGATGCCTCCGAACGCCCCGCTCGAGGCCGCGTCGAGGTCGGCGTCGGCGAAGACGATGTTCGGGCTCTTGCCGCCGAGCTCGAGCGTGACGCGCTTCAGCCCGTCGATGGCCGACCGCATGATCTCCTTGCCCGTCGCCGTCCGTCCGGTGAAGGCGATCTTGGCGACGCCTGGGTGCCGCACGAGCTCGGCTCCCACGTCGGGTCCACCGATGACGACGTTCACGACGCCCGGGGGGAACCCGGCCTGCTCGACGAGCTGCATGAGCCGCAGTGTGGACAGCGGCGCGAGCTCGGAGGGTTTGATCACGAACGTGCACCCCGCCGCGAGGCCCGGGCCGAGCTTGTACGCGACCTCGAGCAGCGGGAAGTTCCACGGCGTTATCGCGGCGACGACGCCGACCGGTTCGCGCTTGTTCAACGTCAGCATCCCGGGGATCGAGTTCGGCAGCACGCCGCCGGCCATCTTCGTCGGCCAGCCGGCGTAGTAGCGAAGCAGCTCGATCGTGAGGGCGATGTCCACGGCCTGGGCCTCCCCGAGGGGCTTGCCGTTGTCGAGCACCTCGAGCGTCGCGAGCTCCTCGGCGTTCTCCTCGAGAACCTCGGCAAGCCGCCAGATCAGGCGCGCGCGCTTCGTGGGTGGCAGGAAACGCCAGTCGTCGAATGCGCGTTGCGCGGCATCGACGGCCAGCCCGACCTCCCGTGCCGTCGCGAGCGGGGCATCGGCAAGTACCTCGCCGGTCGCTGGGTTGAGCGTGGGCAACGTCTGCTCCGTCTCGACGAACGTGCCGTCGATGTACAGGCGGAGCGGTTCGGAGAGGAACGCGATCTTCGGATCGGTCATGCTCGGCATCTCAGACCCCTTCGGTCGCCAACCTCATACCAGCTGCAGCACCTGTCGCCCGAGCACCGCGCGCCCACGCAGGGCCGCGAGCGCGTCCTCGAGCCGCTCGAGCTCGAACCGTCCCGCGACGGGCACCTTCATCGCGCCGACCGCCGCGAGCGCGAGCGCATCCTGGAGGTCCAGGCGCGTCGCGGCCACGGTGGAGACGAGTGAGGACTCGGGCAGGATGAACTCGATCGGGTGGATCTGGATCTGCTGGTCGGTATAGCCGGTCGACACGAACCGTCCGCGCTTCGCCAGGGACCGGATCCCGGCGGTCATCGTGGCGGTAGTGCCGACGAGCTCGAAGAACACATCGGTTCCCCGTCCGTTCGTGAGGGCACGGATCCGGTCGGGGACCGCCTCGTAGGCGCCCGGGGTGTCGACCACCATCCCGTCGGTCGCGCCGTGCTCCTTCGCCAGCTCGAGCTTCTCCTCAGAGTCGGCAATCGCGAGGACGCGGGCTCCGGCGTGCGCGGCGACCTGCACCACCAGGATGCCGACTCCGCCGATGCCATCAACCGCGGCGACGTCTCCGAGTCGCAACCCGGAGAGCCTCGCCGCGTGCACCGCGGTCATGCCGGCGCAGGTGAGGACCGCCGCCGTTGCCAGGTCGACCTCATCGGGCACCGGGATGGCGTTGGCTTCGGGGATGCACACGTACTCCGCGTCGCCACCATCCCGATTGAACCCGAGCTGGTCCGGCTCGACGTCGCAGATGTTGGTGCGCCCCTCCAGGCACTGCTCGCACCGTCCACAGAAGATCTTGTTGTACACGGCGATGCGATCCCCCACACCGAGCGTGACCCCGTCTCCCGCCGACTCGACGACCCCCGCGACTTCGTGCCCGAGGATCATCGGGTAGGGGTCGGGCTTGATCATCCCATCGAGGATGTGCAGGTCCGTCCCGCACACGCCGGCCGCCTCGACACGGACGAGGACCTCGCCGGCGCGGGGCTTCGGCGTCTCGACGTCCTCGACGCGAAGGCTCAGGTCCTCGTGAACTCGTGCTGCCCGCATCGGTGCTCCTTCACCTCGGGGGCGGTCGGTCGCCGCGCACGGTCGCGTAGGCCATGTCCCAGAACTCGACCTCGTACCGGACCGATCGATCGAAGATCGGCCTCAACGACTCGATCCGGTCCCCGTCGAAGCCGACGAACGCATCGAGGAGGTCGGTCGAGGCGCGTACGAGGACGTTGTAGTCGTCGTTGCCGAACATCGCGATCCAATCGGCGTAGATGTGATCCGCGGGCCGACTTGCCATCAACGGCCGAGCGAGCTCTCCGTAGCTCCATTGGCACGGCAACACGGCGGCGAGTCCCTCGGCGCAGTCTCCCTGAGCGCAGGTCGCCAGCAAGTGTCGCGTGTAGGCGTACGTCGTCGGGTGCATCTCGGCAACCCCGGCCCGGTCGACCGCCTCGACGTCCCCGCCCAGCCGCTCGAGGAATCGGAGGTTCGCCGGGATCTCGTCGTCGGCGATCCGCGCCAGGAAACGTGTGAGCGTCCCCATCGACTCGACGTCCGGCGCCTTCGCGACGAGCAGGGCGATCGCTCGCACGTAGTCCCGCAGGTAGAGGATGTTCTGCTCGAAATACCCACGGAAGGCGTCGTGCGGAAGCGTGCTATCGCCGATCGCCCGGACCATCGGATGTTCGACGGCCGCGGCCCACATGGACCCTCCGGCGGCGCGCAAGACATCGGAAACACGCGTCCGCGTTCGAGACACGATGCGCACTACATCAGATACCATCGTCCACGTCAAATCGGAGAGCACGCTCAGGACATCGCGTCCAGCTGGTCGTTCAGGACGCTGCGGATGTGCATCCGAATGAGCCGCTCGGCCTCGTCCGCATCGTGCGCAGCGAGGGCCTCCACGATCATGGCGTGCTCTTCGACCGAGGCCTCGACCCGGCCCGGGATCTTCTCGGTCAGCTTGCCGATGCGGGACAGGTGGGCCCGCAGGTTCTCGATCAGAGCCGCGATCCTCGAGTTCTTCACCTGCGCGTAGACGACGTCGTCGAACTCCCCGAGCAGGTCCGCGAGCGCCTCCAGATCGCCGGCCGTCCGCAGCTCGCGGGACCGCTCGACGATCCAATCCAACCGGTCGAGGGCTTCCGCCGTCGACCCCTCTGCGGCCGCCCGAGCTGCTGCGCCCTCCAGGAGCTCGCGCAACTGGTAGATCTCGATGAGATCCTCACGTGAGTAGCTGCTCACCACGGCGCCTTTGAAGGACGTCGTCTCGACGAGCCCCTCCTTCTCCAGGCGGCCGAGGGCTTCGCGCACGGGTGTCTTGCTCACGCCGAGCCGTCCGGCTAGCGCCGCCTCGCGGAGCGCGTCTCCAGGTTGGAGGCGAAGCGCGATGATCGCGTCTCGGATCTCCTCATACGCCCAATCCGTCACCTTGCGCCGATCGTGCCGGCCGCTGAAGACGCCGTCACCGCTGACCTCGCCTCGATCGATGGTCATCCTGCGCACCTCTTCCTCGCTGGTCACCGCGATGCCGCCACCCCTCGATCCTCCTCGGCGCCCTCCACGAGCTCCACCAGGAGGCCGCCGAACGCCGACGGATGGAGGAAGGCGATGCGGGTGCCCATCCCTCCTGTCCGCGGCCGCTCGTCGACGAGACGTGTCCCCGCCGCGCGCAGGTCCTCGAGGGCGGCGTCGAGGCGGTCCACCGAGAACGCGACGTGGTGCAGGGCGGGGCCTCGCTTCTCGAGGAACGAGGCCACGATCCCGTCGCCGGTCGGCTCCAGCGTCTGCACGTAGGCCTCGCCGACGCGATACATGCGTTCGAGGAACCCGGGACCGGTCTCGCGCTGCGGCTGAACCCCCAGCAGGGAGCCCAAGGCGACTTCGCACGTGGGATCATCGCCGTGAGCGAACGCCACGTGATGCAGCCCCGTCACGCTCCAATCCCTCATGACGTCTCGGCCTTCGCGGCAGGGTATCCGATATCAGATGTCGGAGGGGCGACTTCCGCGCTGAAGCACTCCGCGAAGCTACGGATCGTCGCCATGCGCTCCGCTCCGAGGGCGAAGACGTTCACCCCGTCCGCTCCGGCCGCCAGCACGTCACGGATCTGGGCGCGCGTCCGCTCGCCATTGCCGGAAAGCGCCACCTTTCGGACGAAGTCCGCCGGCAGAATCTCGGCGGCGGCCGCCGCCTCCTGGAACTCCCCACCCGCGTATCGCGAACGCACGTGCCGAACGAGGTCCTCCGGAAGACCCGCGAGGCGACAGACTACCGGCGCCGTCTGAGGGAACCAGGCTGCGATGGAGCGCGCGTCGGCGAGGGCCGCGGCTTCATCCTCGGCGATGCGTCCGTAGGCGAAGACGGTGACGGCCGGCCTCTGGCGACCGGCGGTGGCCGCCCCTTGGTCGATGTGTTCGAGCGCCCATCCGACGGCGTCGGGGAACAGCCCGACGAGCAGGATCACGCCGTCCGCGACGGCCCCCGCGAGCTCGAGCGTGCGGGGGCCGCTGGCGGAGATGTAGACGGGGATGTCGGATCGGGCGTCGAACCGGACGTGGGCGTTGTCGAGTCGGAACGACGACGTTTCGACCGTCACGTGGTCACCCCTCCACAGCGCCCGGATCGCGGCGATCGCGTCTCCGAGCGCCTCGAGCGACGCGGGCCTCATCCCCAAGGCGAGCAGGGGCCGGTCGCCGGCGCCCATGCCGAGGATCATCCGGCCGCCCGAGATATCGTCGAGCGTGGCCGCGGCGGCGGCAGTGATCCCGGGGTGGCGGGTGAGCGGATTCGTGACGGCCGTGCCGAGGAGCAGCGTTCGTGACCGCCGGGCTGCGAGCGTGAGATACGCGTAGGGATTCCGCCCGTGGAGCGAAGAGTCGGTGACCCAGAGGTGTCGGAAGCCAAGACCCTCGATCTCCTCGACCATACTTTCGAACACCGTTGGCTCGTAGACCCCTTGCAGCACGACTCCCGACGCGGGCCTCATCCCGACCCTTTCGTGAAGCGAGCGGCAGTGTCGGCGAGGACGGAGAGGCCGGTGGGGATCGGACGAAGATCGATCCACTCGTCCGGGGTGTGCTCGCCCTCCCCCGATGTCACGCCGATCGCAATCGATGGGATCCCCGCGGCATGCCCGGCGTTCGCGTCGGTGCTCGTCGCCGTGAACGAGGGCGTGATCCCGGCCGCCTGGAGGGCGTCGGCTGCCGCGCGCGCCAGTGGGTGTTGCCGGTCGACGCTACCAGCCGGACGGCGGCCGATCTCGGCGACGGTGAAATCGATCCCCCGAGCGATCGACCGTTCCATCGCCTCTCTGGCGAGACGTTCGAGCTCCTCGAGCGCGACGGGGTCGTCGGCTCGCAGATCGACCTCGAGCCAGGCGGCCCGAGCGCGCGCGTTGATCGCCTCGCCGCCGGCGATGCGGCCAACGTTGACGGATGTGCGGCCTCGGGTGAGGGAGAGGCCGGCGAGGGCCGCGGTCACGCGGGCTGCCTCGTGCACGGCGCTCCGAGCCCGGGACGCCTCCCATGCGTGACCGCCCGGCCCTCGCATCTCGACCCGCCACCTGGTCGCGCCGACGCCGACGGTGGAGACGCGTCCGAGGTAGTTCCCCTCGACGGCGATGAGGGCGTCGATGCCGCTCTCCGGTGGTTCGTCGAGGAGGCCCCGCACACCGCGGAGGTTGCCGACCCCTTCCTCGCCGACGGTCCCCACGAGCCAGAGGCCGACGCCTTCCGAGTCGGCGATCGTCGCGGCGGCGGATAGTGCCGCGACGCCGACGGAGTTGTCGCCGACGGAGGGGCCGACGAGCCTCTCGTCCTCGGCCCTCGCTCCGTGTGGCTGCGAGACGTCGAAGACGGTATCCAGATGCGCCGCCAGCACGATGCTCGGAGCCAGTGCCGGGCCGGTTCGCGCACGGACGTTCCCCACGGGATCGATCCGGACGTCCGGCCACCCATCGGACTGCCACCACGACGCGACCAGATCGGCCCGAGCCGCTTCGCTACCGGGGGGCGCCGGCACGGCGGCGAGCTCGATCGTGCGGTCGACGACCGTCTTCGCGAGCCTCTCGGCGGTGCGCTCGTTCACGGGATCAATGCCGCCCCCGCCTCGACCAGCTCGTCGATGTCTGCGGCGTCGAGCCCGAGCTCCTCCAGGACATCGCGCGTGTCGGCGCCGAGGGAGGGCGCAGGCCGACGGTAGTCGAGCGGGTGCCCGTTCATCCGGAGGGGGGCACCGACGACCCGGTACGGGCCTGCCGAGGGATGTTCGAGGGATCGGATCGCGCCGAGGGCGTCCGGCTGAGGCCCCGAGAACACGCCGGCGATGTCCCGAACCCGCGACGCGGGGACCCGAGCGGCACCGAGCACTGCGAGCCAGTTATCGCTCGAGGCCGTCGTGAGACGCGCCTCGAGGACCTTCGTCAGCTCATCGCGGTTCCTGACCCGGGCTGCGTTGTCTTCGAAGCGGGCATCCTCGAGGAGCTCCTCCAGTCCGAGGGCGCGGCAGCATCTGACCCACATATCCTCAGAGCCGGCGCCGGCGAGGACGATCCAGCCATCCGCCGTCCGGAACCCGCCGTAGGGGGAGAAGGTCGGGGAGTGCGTCCCGAGCAGACCCGGTCGCTCGCCGGATGCGAGGTACGCGGCGGCCATCGTCCCCAAGCTGGCGAGCGCGAACTCGAGCAGCGACGAGGTGACGTGGCTACCGACGCCGGTTCGGTCGCGCTCGATGTGGGCTGCGAGGAGCCCCAGCACGCAGCTCACTCCCGCTCCGACATCCAGAACCGGCGCCCCGATCTTCACGGGGCCGGATTCTGGTGAACCCGTCACGCTCATCACGCCGCTATCGGCCTGCAGGATCAGGTCGAAGCCGCCTCGGTCGGCTTCGGGTCCCACGTCGCCGTACCCCGAGATCGAGCCGTAGACGATCCTCGGGTACCGAGCGTGCACGGACGCCCAATCCAGGCCGTACCGTGCGAGGGCCTCGGGTCGCGAGTTCTCCACGAGGAAGTCGGACGACCGAAGCAACGCGTCCACGGCCGAGGCCGCGGCCGGTGCCCGGAAATCGAGGGCGACGCTCCGCTTGCCGGAGTTGAGCGACATGAAGAGGACGGACTCGTCGCCGATGCGCGCGGTGCCCTGTCGCCGGTACGGGTCGCCCTCGGGCGGGACCTCGATCTTTAGGACATCCGCGCCCAGGAGAGCGAGCAGCGCGGTCGCCTGCGACCCCGCGACGAACCGGGTCAGGTCGAGCACGCGGAATCCTTCGAGGGGGAGCGTCACCACGGCGCCGGCTCTCGGAACTCCCCGAAGGCCTCGCGGAAGACGTCGGTCATCTCCCCGACGGTCGCCCCCGCGCGCGTGGCCTCGATGAGCGCCGGCATGACGTTGTCCCCGTGGCGGGTCACCCGCTCGAGCGCGCCCATCGCCCGACCGTGGCTCGTGGCGTCCCGCGCCGCGATGCGATCTTCCGTCCGCGCGATCTGACGCTCGATTACGCCTTCGTCGAGCTCGAAGGGCCTGGGCCTGCTCGTCGTGCCGTCTGGCTCAGCGTAGATGTTCACGCCGACCTTCTTCCGCTCGCGGGAGGCGGTCTCGCGCTCGATGCGGTAGGCGGATTCGGCAATCCACCGCTGTGGGATCCCGCGCTCGATCGCAGCGATGGCCCCTCCTTCCTCCTCGATCGTCGCGAGCACCGTCCGCGCCCGCGACTCGAGCTCGTCCGTCAGCCACTCCACGAAGAAGGAGCCCGCGAGCGGGTCGGCGGTCCGAGTGACGCCGGACTCGAGCGCGATGATCTGTTGCGTCCGCAGCGACAAGGTGACCGCTTCCTCCGAAGGGATCTCGAACGGCTCGTCGTAGCCCATCACGTGGATTGATTGCGCTCCCGCCAATACCGCGCCGAGGCACTGGAGCGTCGAACGGATCACGTTGTTGAGTGGCTGTTGCGCCGTGAGCGTCGTGCCCGAGTTCCCCGAGAAGAACCGGAGTCGACCGGAGCGCGGGTCGCGAGCGCCGAACCGTTCGGTCGCGATCGAGTACCACAGACGACGGGCCGCGCGGAGCTTGGCCACCTCTTCGAACAGGTCGAGCGTCGTCGCGAAGTGGAACGACAGCCTCGGCGCGAACCCGTCGAAGGGGAGGCCCCGGGCCACGAGGGCGTCGGAGTAGGCGATCGCCGAGGCCATGGTGAGCCCGAGCTCCTGCACCGCATCACACCCGGCCTCACGAGCGTGATAGCCGGTCACGGAGATCGGGTTGAACCGCGGCAGGTGGCGGGAGGAGAACTCGATGACGTCGCCGGCCAACCGGATGGAATGGCCGGGAGGGAAGATGAACGTCTTACGGGCCAGGAACTCCTTGAGGATGTCGTTCTGGAGGGTGCCCGAGAGGTCCTCGTAGGGAGCCCCTTGTCGCTCGGCCGCGACGACGTATGCCGCCAGGATGATCGGTGCCGTCGCGTTGATCGTGAAGTTCACGGAGATCTCGCTCAGCTCCAGGCCGCGGAACAGGTCCACCATGTCGTCGGCCGTGTCGATCGCGACGCCGACGCGACCCACCTCGGGTCTTGCGATCGGGTGCGAGGAGTCGTAGCCCAACTGCGTGGGCAGGTCAAAGGCGACCGAGAGCGCCGTCTGTCCCTGCTCGAGCAGGAAGCGGAAGCGAGCGTTCGCCTCTTCCGGCGATCCGAACCCCGCAAACTGGCGCATGGTCCATAGCCGTCCGCGGTACATCGACGCATAGGGACCGCGGGTGAAGGGCGGTTCTCCGGGCATCCCGAGGCGCGCCTCGAGACCCTCAGTGCCGTCGACGAGGTCGGCCGGGGTGTAGACAGGAGAGACGGGGATCCCCGAGTCTGTCCGCCGGTCGGTCTCTCCGGTTCCGGCGCTCATGCGGCGCGCCCCCGTGCCAGGTCCAGGAGCACGCCGACGGCTTCGTCGAGCGGGGTACCGACCGGCACGACGGCGGCGATGCCGAGCTCGCGCAGACGGGTCGCATCCTCGTCGGGGATCGTCCCGCCGATCACGAGTGGGACGTCCGAGATCCCACGAGACTCACGCTCCGCGAGCAGCTGCATGACGAGGGGTCCGTGGGCGCCGGACAGGATCGAGACCCCGATGATGTCCGCGTCCTCCTCCACGGCCGCCTGGACGATCTCGGCGGCCGTGCGCCGAAGACCCAGATAGACGACCTCGGCGCCCGCGTCGCGCAACGCCATCGCGATCACCTTGATGCCGCGATCGTGTCCATCGAGCCCCGGCTTCGCGAGGACGATCCTGGGCGGCCTCACAGGATCCTCCCCGCCACCATCACCGGCCGGCCGTCGAGCTCCAGCGTCGCATCCCTCATCACGCAGTCGAGGTGCGCGACGGCATCGACGGTTCCTCCGTAGGCGATCGAGTTCCCAAGCGCGATGTGCGCCGTCCCCAACGCGGACTCGGTCTCCATCGGAACGTCGCAGACGCGGCCGGCGGGATTGAACGCCATCGAGACCTCGGCGAGGTTCCGCATCCGCCGATCGTCACCGCACCGTGCGAGCATCTCCGACAGCCGTCCGGCCTCATCGCCCTCGATGCCGACGATCTCGCCGTCACGGACCGTGAGGACGACCGGGTGGGAGAGGGGCCCCTGACCCATGAACAACAGGTCGGCGTCGATGACCGCCACCCCGGTCGCTGTGCCCTCGACTGGCGCAGTCCCCGCCTCGATGTCGGGCGGCGCCATGTAGGCTCCCGTGGTCCGCGCGAGGCCGTGCAGCACGCGGCCGGGGCGTCCGCCGACGGATCCAGTCAGGTCCGTACCACCCGGCGTGGTCAAGCGGAAGCGATCGGCGGCGCTCCATGCCGCCCCGACGGCCTCGGCGTCGATGCGAATGCGGTCGAAGTCGACCGCGAGCGGCCCCTCGTCCCGGAACGTTCGGACCCGAACGCCGGGCATCGCGACGTACCTCGTCCCGGCCTCGTTCGCCCGCCGACGGGCGCGGTT
>Ga0137367_10001226_pt1 | contig 19903 bp, 20 predicted proteins | sample SagtaG_14_FD_104939 | JGI IMG/M metagenome (GOLD analysis project Ga0137367, IMG submission 104939) | Vadose zone soil microbial communities from Sagehorn Ranch, Mendocino, California, USA - Sage1_L_80_16 metaG | ecosystem: Environmental > Terrestrial > Soil > Vadose zone | place: USA... | reverse complement strand
TCGTTCGTGCTGGCCGCGATCCTGGGCCACATCGGTCGGGAAGTATCCGAACTTCTTGAGAAGCCGGACTTGTGGGCCACCGCTCCGCTCACGCGGGAAGAGATCCAAGCGCAGCAAGAGGCGCCGACTGAGCGGGCTGTCCCAGACCGCGTCGGCGCTCACGAGTCATATCGCTAGCCAGGGGGCCGGGTCGTGGGAAGCGTCTAGGCGTTCGGCTCGCCGCTCGATCACGTGGCGCGCCGACGGTGGAGTAGGGCCGATCCCAGTTCGGTTCGTCGGTAACGCACTTCGTGGCTCTCCCGAGTACTGGAGACGATCCCAGCGTCGCGGAGGGCGAGCAGGTGGCGTGACACGCCGGCGGGACTGAGCTCGAGGATTGTGGCGAGTGCCGTGGTGGAGAGGGGCTGGTCGAGGCTGGCGAGAACGAGCGCGCGGGTTCGGCCGAGTAGCCGTGCGAGTGCATCGGGCGGCGCGCTCGGCGCGCGCCAGAGCTCGCCGACGCCCCGGGCGGGGTAAACGATCGTCGGCAGCCACGGCTCGTCGACGATCGCGGCAACCTTCGGCCACATGTAGGCGCTCGGCATCAGAACGAGCCCGCGCTCGTCGACCTCGACGGTGCGGCCGCTGCGGTCGGCGCACGAGAGGCCGCGCTTCGTCCAGCGGATCCGAGGGTGGAGCTCGTCGAGGACGCGACGAAGGCCGTGCCGGGCGAGCGTGCGGGAGCGCTGCTCGATGTCGCGGTCGAGCAGCGTCCTGATGCGCATCCAGAACGGCGCGACGAGCTCGAGCCAAGTCTCGTGGATTCGGGCAGCCAGTAGGTCTCGTGCCCGGGCGGGATCGGCCAGGAAGGCGTCGAGCAGGCGGCGATATCGCTTGTCCTCCACCGTCTCGCGGCAGAGCTCGAGCTCGCGCGCGACCTGTGCCGGCGGGGTTGCGCGGATCTCGGCGAGCTGGTCGCGCAGCCGCGGGCGGGCGGTCCGCGGCGGCGGCGTCAAGAAGTCCGGAACGACGCCGCGGATCGGCTGGACGGCGAGCAAGGGCGACAGGTCGAGCCGTGCTACACGCGTGGCGACGAGCCGTTGCCACGGCTGGTGAGGGGAGCGTCCGCGGCCGACGACGAATGTTCGGACCGCCGCTTGCGTCTCCCAGACGGGGGAGCAGGCGAAACGCACCGCCAGCAGATCGTCGGGAGCACGCAGCGCATACAGCGTCATCGCTCGTGAAAGATACGCGCAGACGCGAATCAATTGCGCCGCTGGGGCTCCCGCGCCGAGCCTGTTGGCATGAGCGGCAGGCACACCGCGCGGGTCGGCTACGGCGCCGCCTTCGCCTCCCGCGAGTTCCGGGCGATTCTTGCCGGGCAGCTCGTCTCGGTCGGCGGCACGAGCGTCGCGGCCGTCGCGCTGACGATCCTCGTCTACCGGCGGACCGAGTCGCCGCTCCTCGCGTCACTGACCTTCGCGCTTGGATTCCTCCCCTACCTGCTCGGGGGCGGCCTCCTCTCGAGCATCGTCGACCGGGTTCGGCCCCGGCGGCTCGTCACCGGCTGCGACACCATCTCGGCGCTGCTCGCAGCGGCCATGGCTTGGCCGGCGGCCCCGGTGCCGATCCTGTTCGCGCTTCTGCTTTTGATCGGCACGCTCTCCTCCATCTCGGGTGGCGCACGGGCCGCCCTCGTGCGCGCGAGCGTGTCGGAGGCCGCCTACGTTCCGGCCAGGTCGCTCCAGCGAATCGCCGTCCAGTTCGCGCAGATCGGCGGCAACGCCGCGGGTGGAGTGCTGCTCCTCCTGCTCACGACGAGCGGCGCCCTGCTCGTGAACGCAGCCTCCTTCGCATTCGCTGCCGCGGCCGTGCGTTTCGTCGTCGCCGACTATCCGAACGCTGGCGAGGGAAGCCAAGCGACGTTGCTGCGAGACTCGCTGCACGGCGCCCGCAGCGTCCTCGCCCACGCCGAGTTGCGGCGCCTGCTCCTGGTCGGCTGGCTCGCTCCGATGTTCGCCGTCGCACCCGAGGCCCTCGCCGCTCCATACGTCGCCGACCACCACGGTCCCAGCACGCAGGTCGGGTGGTGGCTGATCGCCCTCCCCGTAGGGCTCATCGCCGGCGACGTCGCCGGGGTGCGATTCCTCACCCTGCGCCAGCAGCGGGGCCTCGTCGCACCCGCGGCAGCCGTCAGCTTCCTGCCCTATCTCGCATTCGTCCTCGACCCGCCAGTCCCCATCGCGCTGGCCCTCCTAGTGGCGTCGGGCGCTTGCGGCCTCTACGCCCTCGGCCTCGACGGCCGCGTACGCGATGCGGCACCGCCCCAGCTCTTTGCCCGCACGATGACGCTCAACTCCGCCGGACTGATGACCCTGCAAGGCGTCGGTTTCACCCTCGCCGGCGCCATCGCCCAAGCCGTCGGGCCAGCCACCGCCATCGCGCTCGCAGGCGGCTGCGGCATCACATCAACGCTCGTTCTTCTGGGACCCGACCTACGACCAAATCCGACCCCGCACCAGACGCCCGAGCCCCTTTAGGACAAGAGACTCCCTGGCCGATCGCCTCTGTTGACCTCTGGACAACGCTTACACCGCCTCTTGGCGCTTCCTTTCTGTTCGGGTTCGTGCGCCGGTTGTGCGCCGTTGATGCGTGAAGGCAATGGACCTCTGCGGGCGTCCGTGCACGCTCACAGACTGAGAGGTCTTCGAGACCGCACATCGCGCCACGAAAGCGGGCTCCGATTGGAGACCCGCTTTGGTGAGCGGAGGGGGAGGGATTTGAACCCTCGTCGGACCTAACGGCCCGAAACGGTTTTCGAGACCGCCGCATTCGACCGCTCTGCCACCCCTCCAGGGTTGCGACGAGACAGGTTACCGCCCCTCCTTCTCCTTCCTGGCGTGGCGCTGCGTCGCCGTAGGCCGAGGCGACAGTGCTGAACGCACGGCCCCTCGGCTGGAGGCGGCGCTGCGGCGCGAGCGGCGCCGGAGGCCGGCTCCGCCGGCAGCAGGCGCCGCGGCCAGGACGGAGAAGGAGGGATTCGAACCCTCGAGGCAGGGATTCTCCCCACCTAACGCCTTAGCAGGGCGCCGCCTTCAGCCACTCGGCCACTTCTCCGGGCGGGCACAGAATAGCCGAGGATCCTGTCGCCCTCAGCCTGGGCACCTCTCTCAGTTCACGGTCACCTTCTGCTCCATCCCGAGCTGCTTGTGGCCGGGGATCGAGCAGTAGAAGTCGTACGAGCCGGGCTTCAGCTCGACGGTCAGCGTCTCGCCGCCGCCGGGGCTGATGTCCGACGTCCTCGCCCTTCCGCCTGGCCCTTCGATGGTGAGGTTGTGCAGGACCTTGCCCTCGTTGCGCACCTCGAAGTTGTAGGGGCCGGCCTTGAGCGTCGTCTTGGGTAGCCGGATCTTGTAGTCCACCTCGACCACCTGCACCGCCTGGCCTGCCGCCTCCGCCTCCGCCGATTCCTTGCCGAAGCGCTCGACCGCCGCGACCATGCCGAAGAACAGCAGCACGCAGACGACCAGGAAGACCGGCAGGCCACGACCGGGAAACTGAGGCCGCCAGCGCGGCACGACCATCGACGCGATCAGCGAGAAACCGGCGAAGACGGCCGCCGCGAGGGCGAGCCCGACCTTGTTGCCGGTGGAGAGGCCGAGCAGCAGCACCGCGGCAACCTACCACGGCTCGAGGCCGTTCTAGCTCGTGGCCGCCTGTCCCGGCCCCGGCTCTTCCAGCCCGGTCTCCTGAGGCCCAACCGGCTCGGGTGCGAGCGGCCGAAGGTAGAGGAACTCGTACAGCAGGGCGGCCGCCACGGCGCCAAGCGGGGGGCCGATGCAATAGACCCACCAGTCACTCCAGACGTTCTGCACGAGCTCCGGCCCGAGCGCCCGCGCCGGGTTCATCGCTGCGCCGGTGAAGGGGCCGCCGATGAAGATGTCGAGGGTGATCGTAAAGCCGATCGCGAGCCCGGCGATCGAAGCGAAGGCGCCACGCGGGTCGGCAGCGGTCGCAAAGATCACCCAGACCAGGAAGAAGGTCAGAACTCCCTCGATCACGATCCCCGCCCCCGAGCTGATTCCGGGCCCGAGCAGCGGAACGCCGAGATCGACGGCGTCGACTTGGGGCTGCGGTAGCACTGCGGTCAGGAGGAATGCGGCGAGCACGGCCCCCGTCAGCTGCGCGAACCAGTACGCGGCTGCGAGCCGCGCCTCCATCCGCCGCGCGACGAGAAAGCCGAGGGTGACGGCCGGGTTGAAGTGCCCGCCGGAGATGTGTCCGACGGCAGAGGCCATTACCCCGATCGCGAGGCCATGCGCGAGCGCGATCGCAGTCAGGTTGTCTCCGTGCGTTGCGATGATCGAGCCCGCCCCGACGAAGATGAGCGTGAAGGTCCCAATGAACTCGGCGATCCCGCGTTGAAGGAAGCTCATGTGCACACTTCAACCCTAGAAAACACGCCGGACTGAACGACAAGCGCTCCATCCATGGATCGCGCCGGACGCGCTGCTCGCCGACCTTCACCTCGGCGTACTACTGCGAAACGAACGGCGGCACACTCGGGCCCCGTCCTTGCCGGGCCAGGCGCGATCGTTTAGCTTGCCGACTCGCCCTACGCGAAGGAGCAGCGAGTGCAAGAAGAGAAAGGACGCGCGAACGACCTCCCGGCCGAGCTGGCCGAGCCGGCCGAGCCTCAGGGCTACGCGGCGCTCGGTGATCGCGTCACCGGGATCCTCGAAGCGGCCGAACACGCTGCCGGGGAGATCCGGGACGACGCGCGGAAGCTCGCAGCCGATCTCGAGCGTGAAGCGCGGGCCGGGGGCGAACGACTGAAGGCGAACCTCACATCCGATGCGCGGAAGCTGCGGGAAGAGGCCGACGAGTACGCGCGGGACATGCGGCTCGCCGTCGAGGCCTACGCCACGCAGCACCGCCGCCAGGCCGAGAAGGAGGGACGCGCGATCGTCGCCGAGGGGGAGAAGCAGTCGGCGACGATGCGCGAGGCCGCCGAGCAGATGATGAAGCAGGCCGAGGCCGACCTGCGCCGCCGTGAGGATGCGCTGCGCGGCGAGGTACGGATGCTCGAGCAGCGTAAGCGGGACGCGCTGGAGCGGCTTCGCGAGATCGCGGCGGCGGTACAGGACGTCCTGCCGGCCGGTGAGCGCGGGGCCTCGATCGAGCGGGATCTGCGCCCCGAGCGCCGCGGCGCCCGGCCTAACAGCTGAGCAGCTGCCCCGCGCGGGCCTGGACGTTCTTCACGTAGCGCAGGGTGCCGACCGTGGGAGCTGCTCCGGCGCGGGCCACGGCCGTCGGTCCCGCGTTGTAGGCGGCGAGGGCGAGCTCGACGGAGCGAAGCGGGCGAGCAGTTGCCGCAGGTACCGCGCGCCGGCCAGGACGTTCGTCGCCGGGTCGTCGCCGTCGAGCCGGAGCTCGCGCGCAGTGGCTGGCATCAGCTGCAGCAGCCCGCGCGCGCCCGCGTGCGACTGCGCGCTCGGGTTCATGTGCGATTCCTCGTAGGCGGTGGCGACGAGGAGCGAGAGCGGCACGCCGGTCTTCGCGGCAGCTTCCGCGAAAGCCGACCTGAACGGCGCCGGCACCGGGCAGGCGGGGTCGAGCGCGGGCGCAGACGCCCGGGCGGCGGGCGGTTTTGCGTTCGAGCTCTCGAGCCGGGTGGACTCGGCGACAACCGTGAGCAAAAGGAGCGACAGGAGCCCGGCACGCACGCTGCGCCAGGCGATCGGGGGCCGCTTCGGCGGCTCCTTGCGGCGCGCCTTCGCCCGCCTGCGCGAGCGCGCGAAATGCAGCTCCATCTCTGAGAGGTTGCGCCAGGAAGAGTCCGCCATGGAGCCCGGATCCTACCCCGGCAGGCCGCTCGAAACGGCTCAGTTCTCGCGGTCTGGACGCGGCGGCAGCGGCGGCAACTCCCGGCCGCGGCCGTACTGGCGCTCCGCCGCACGCGCCGCCGTCCAATGCTTCAGGGCGAGCCCGATTGGAAGGAGCACGATCAGGGAGAACATCCCGAGGGGCACGAGCAGCCAACGCTCGGTCAGGTGCGGCCCGATCCCGGGATCCTTCGGCTCCGGGCCCGACGCCGGCCGGTCGCCGGCCGTGACGAGCGTCGCGCGTGGCTGGAAGTAGTCGACGAGCCAGCGCCGCGCCGGCCCCGCGCCGACTGCCTTCAGCTCGACGTCCACGCCCAACGGTTCGACCTTGCGGCTTCGAGCGCGCAGGTAGAGCTGCACCATCACGTCGTTCTCGTAGGACGCGGCGATCCGGACGCCATGCTTGAACACCGGGTAGTGGTAGATCGGGTTCTCGCCTCGGGCCCACTGCGCCCGGGTGACCCCTCCTTTGAGGGTCGCGGTCGACAGGTCGTAGGCGGCGGCGAGATCCTTCCCCGCGACCGCGGTGCGGACGAAGCGGTGGACGACCGCAAGGATCGCTTGGCGATCTGCCGGCAAGAGCCGCTTCGGCACCTGCTCGTGCGTGACGCGCACCCGTCCTCGCTCGAAGGTCTCCTTCTGCGGCTCGGCGGTATTCGTGAAGTGGAGCCCCAGGCCGGTGGCCAGAAGCGCCGCGCCGGCCACCACGCCGGCGATCAGGACGCGCTTCCGGCGCCGCGGTGAATCGAGCAGGCCCCTCATGGGAAGCACGATAGCGGGGCCCCGCGGCGGGTCCCAATGCACGCGCGGGCCGTGCTCTAGTACGTTCACCCTCGAGGCTGGGCACACGGAAGGGGAGAGAAATGACGAAAGTCCGTTTGAGCCTGCTCCTGCTGGTGGCGGCGGGCATCGGCCTGTTCCTCACCACGAGCGTACGGGCGGAGCCGCCAGGCGGCGAAGGCGAAGGCGAGAAGCGCTCGATAGCGCCCTTCGCCACGCTGAAGCACGTCAAGCACGGCTGGTCCTTCGAATGCACCGCGGCATCCGGTGGTTTGAACACGCAACTCGACTGCGACGACCCGTTTCCGAACAACGAGCCGCACATCGTGGTCGACGCCGCCAATGCGCAGCACATGATCGCGAGCTCGAACGACTACGGCTCGTGCTGCGACCAGTACTACACGACCTTCGACGGCGGCCTGACGTGGTCGACCGGCAACATGTCGGTCGAGGATCCGAGGCGAACAGGCAGCGATCCGGTGACGGCGATCGACGTCAAGCACGACGTGGCCCTGCACTCGTCGCTGAACTACAAGTTCAGGCCCGACGGGGAAGCCTGCGACGGCGATGTGGTGGTGTCGCCCTCGCACGACGGCGGTCTCACCTGGCAGAAGCCGGTCCTCGTCTACAGCGGCAACGGCTGCGACCTCGACGCCACTCAGATCTTCAACGACAAGGAGTGGATCACCACCGACAACAACCCGGGCTCGCCGTTCTACGGCCGTACATACGTGACCTGGAGTGCCTTCGTCTCCCACAACGGCGAGTACGCGTCGTCCGCGATTTGGGAGTCCCATAGCGACGACGGCGGCCACTGGTCGAATGCCAAGGCGATCTCGGGCTCGAACCCGGCGATCTGCACCTTCCAAGAGGACGGCCCGGCCGGCGTGTGCGACGAGGACCAGTTCTCGGTCCCGGCTGTCGCGCCCGACGGCTCGGTCTACGTCGCCTTCGAGAACAGCCAGAACACGGCCCTCTGGGAGCCCGGTGAGGTCAACGACGACCAGTACCTGGTCGTCAAGTCCACCGACGGGGGCGCGACCTGGTCGAGCCCACGGTTCGTCGCAGGGCTCGAGGACGGCTCGAATGACTACCCGATCAACGCCAACGACCGCCAGACGCTGACCGGCTACCAGGTCCGCGTCAACTCGGCCGGCAACATCGTCGTCGGCAGCGACGGGAAGCTGTACCTGGTCTTCTCCGACAACCGCAACGGCGTCCACGACAGCCCGAGCCCCATCACGAACATCGACACGTTCGTGACGAGCTCCTCGGACGGCGGCAACACGTGGACGACGCCCGTGGTCGTCGATGCAGGCGGGGGCGACCAGTGGTTCCCGTGGGTCGACGTCAACCCGCTGACCGGGACGATCGGCGTCATCTACCACGACCGCGGTGCCTCCAACGGCCCGACGTACAACACGGCGATCGCCGAAGGAACGCCCGGGTCGCTGGCCAAGACGGTGCTGAACACCGCGCCCTCGAACCCGACGCTGTCGGAGTTCTTCCAGGCCGGCATCCCGACGTGCGAGTTCTGCGCGACCTTCCACGGCGACTACATCTCGGTCGCCTACGGCAAGGACGGCCATGCGAACACGGTCTGGACGGACATGCGCGACCCGTCCCCGTTCACGCCCGGCCTGTTCCTGCAGTTCATCGACTTCGCACGCAAGTAGAACGGACGCGAGGGGAGGGCCGCAGCGTTGCGGCCCTCCCCAGCGCCGTCCGCGGCGGTTGAGACAGTCCGCCCGTGGGCGCATTGCGCAGGGAGATCGACGAGCTTTTCTCGTGGGAAGGGCATCACCACCGCCTGCTCGCCCGGCTGGCAGTGGTCGGGCTCCTGACGCTCGTCGTCGATGCCCTTGGGTCGGTCGCGATCTATTTCACAGAGCGGCACGCCGCGGGGACCGAGATCACGTCCTTCGGGGACGCTCTCTTCTTCACGACCGTGCAGCTGCTGACGGTCTCCTCGCAGCTCCGGAACCCGCTGACCCCCGCCGGGCGGGTGCTCGACGTCGTGCTTGAGCTGTGGGCGGTAATCGTCGTCGCAGGCTCGGCCGGGGCGATGGCCGCCTTCTTCCAGAACGCCGACGCGAAACGAAGGTGAAGGTGCGAACCACCGGCGGCGCGACGATCGTCTCCGGCTCTTTCTAGCCGCTCTCGACGGGCCCATCTGCCGTTATACGCTTGCTGTGATGATGACCGCCGGGTTGTACGAAACCTCCGGCGACTGGCTCTGAGAGGGCTGGCCGGCATGCCGCCGGTCCGCCGGCTTCGCCTGGCGCCCCTGACGCTCTTCGCCGTCGTCGCCCTCGTCGTTCCAGCCCTCGCGTCCGCCTCCCACGCCGACGAGACGGCGCTTGCCGAGCGCTACGCCCCGGTCGTACGGCTCGTCGCTCACAACGGGTGCGAGCCGGGCAATCCGTACAGCCCGATCAACGTCGACCTGCTCTTCGACGAGCCCACGGTTGCGCTGCGAGGGCCTTGGGGCAGCGGCGACCTGGTCAAGATCGGTCCGACGGCAAGGGATCTCTCGGAGGGCCTGTTCGAGTACCACCTCGATTTCCCGGGGAACGCGCTCGATCCGCGCTGCGATTACCTGCGGTGGGAACGCCGGCTTACGGCAGGACAGACGCCGGCCGTGTACGCGCACGTCCCGAGCGATCCCGAGCACCCGGGCAAGATCGCACTGCAGTACTGGCTCTACTACGTCTTCAACGACTGGAACAACCTGCACGAAGGCGACTGGGAGATGATCCAGCTCGTCTTCGACGCCTCGACGCCGGCGGAGGCGCTGCAGCGCTCACCCGTCGAGGTCGGCTACAGCCAGCACGAAGGGGCGGAGCGGGCGATGTGGGGAGACGACAAGCTCGAGCACTTCGGCGGCACACATCCAGTCGTGCATCCGGCGGCCGGATCGCACGCGAACTTCTAAGGCGAGGCTCTGTTTCTCGGCAGCTCGGCCGAGCAAGGCGTCGGCTGCGACGACACACGCGGGCCCACCTTCGATGTTCACCCGGTCGTGCCTGGGCCTGATCGCTCGGGATCGTGGGCACGAACGGACTTTCCTTGGATCGCCTTCGAGGGCCGCTGGGGAGAGCTCCAGCCGGCGTTCTTCAACGGCCCGACGGGGCCCACCCCTCAAGACCCAGTGGACGCAGCCGATCAGCTGGTCCGAGGGCTGGCGCACGCGCAGCTACACCGTTCCCGGGGGGAGCGCGTTCGGACCGGAGGCAACCGGCTTTTTCTGTCGCGGGGTCGCGGGCGGGTCGAGAGCCTTGGTACGGCTCGTTGATCGTCCGCTCGAGTTCACCCTGGTGCTGGCCGGGCGCGCTCGTGCTCGGGGCGACCAACGTTCTCGGTGTCCAGACAGGCGGCGAGAACAGCGGGCTCATCGCCTTCTTCGTGCTTGCCATCGGAACGGCGCTGACGCTGCTCGGCCTCGGGCTCGTCCAGGCGGCAACCGCGCGCGCCCTCGTGGAGATCGACGAGGGCCGGCCGATGGGGCCTCTACAGGCCTATCGGTTGGCCTTCGACAGTGTGGCGCCGCGGTTCGGAGCGCTCCTGATCGCCGCCGTCGTCGTCTCGTTGCTGGCGAGCTCGGTCTTCCTGATTCCGATTGCGATCTGGCTGGCAGGCCGTTGGTCCTTGATCGTTCCCGCCATCGAGCTCGAAGAGATCCCCGCAGCCACCGCGTTGCGCCGGAGTCGTCGCCTCGTCCGGGGAAGATGGCTGAAGGTCGCGTCGCTGATCGTCCTCGGAGGAGCCCTCGCACTCGTCGCCGGCCCGCTCCTGGGAGTGCTGCTGATCCTCGTGACCGACACGCCGTTCTGGCTCGTCAATGTCATCGCGGGCGTCGTCTACGCCGTGACGATGCCCTTCGTCGCGATCACCACGATCTACGTCTATTTCGATGCGAGAGTCCGGGACGAGCTCGCGGCCGAGCTCGAGCCCGCCGAGCTGCCCGCCGAGATCGAGCTCTCGGTCTGATCCAGATGGCCGACCAGGACATCCCCGATCCGCTCGAGCCCACGCCGCTCGAGATCGAGGCCGAGCCGACGGTCGCGGGCCGGCTCGCGCGCTGGGCGGAACGAGCGCGCGTGCTTCGCACACGCGTCGAAGCTTCCCGCGCACGCCACACCTCGGTTGACCTGGGGTTCATCCTCGTCGAGCGGGACTCGACGATCGGAGGCGGGCTGCTCGCCGGCGCGCTCGCCTACAGGCTGTTCGTCGTACTCGTCCCGGCCGCACTCATGTCCGTCTCCGGTCTCGGGTTGTATGCGGCGACGGTCGACAAGAGCCCGTCCGAAGTGGCCAAGGAGGCCGGGCTGACCGGGCTGGTCGCCTCCCAGGTTGCTTCGGCGGCCTCGAGCAGTAGCCGCTTGATCCTCTTCCTCGTGATGGTGCCCACGGTTCTCTACGCCGTGGTCAAGCTCTACCGCTCGATCGCGATCGCGCACGCCATCGCTTGGCACGGGTCGAGGCGCGGCGCCCGCATCTCCGCCAATGGAGTCGCTCTGTTCATCGGTGCGCTGCTAGCCCATCTCGTCGTCGTCGAGGCGGTCAGTTGGACGCGTCGGCAGGACCAGCTGGGTGGGCTTGCGGCGCTGCTTATCTACCTGACGGTTATCGGCGGCGCGTGGCTCGTCGTCTCCATGCAGCTTCCTCATCGCGAAGTTCGCTGGCGAGCGCTCGTGCCCGGTGCCCTCCTGTTCGGTGCGGGACTGCTGTTGATCAACGTGTTCAACATCTACGTGACGACCCGCCTGGTCGCGGATCACGCCGACACGTACGGCGCGCTCGGAATCGCAACCGCGCTCCTGTTTTCGCTGGTGCTCGTCGGACGGCTGATCGTGGGGTCGGCGGTGCTGAACGCCTGCTCGAAGATCGACGCCTCGGGAAAGCGTGAGCCCACGGTTTCCCGAGCTCTCAGGCGTCTTGGCGTCTTGAGTACGATCGTGCCGCTTGGCTCGGGCTAGAAAGACGCGGGAAGACTCTCTGCCGATGGCGGCCGAGGTCCGCGCCGCGGGCGGAGTCGTCTCGCGTCGCACCGGCGACGACCGCGTCCAGACCCTGCTCGTTCATCGGCCCCGCTACGACGATTGGACGCTCCCGAAGGGCAAGGCCCTCCCCGGCGAGGACGACGAGGATTGCGCGCGACGGGAAGTCGAGGAAGAGACGGGCCTACGTTGCGAGCTTCTGTTCGAGCTACCGACGACCTCCTACCGGGACGGCCGAGGCCGTTCCAAGAGCGTGCGGTATTGGGCGATGCGACCGCTCGCCGGCGAGTTCGCTCCGCACGATGAGGTCGACGAGCTGCGTTGGCTGGCAGCCGCCGAAGCGCAGAGGGCGGTCAGCTACGACCGTGACCGTCCGGTACTGCGCGCCTTTGGCTACGACGGCTCGAGGCCGGTGCTGCTAGTTCGGCACGCCACGGCGGGCAAGCGCAAGGAGTGGAGGGGCGAAGACCGCGCCCGCCCCCTTGACTCGCACGGCCGCAAGCAAGCGCGAAAGCTGATCCAGGTGTTGGCAGGGCACAACCTCGAGGAGGTGTTCTCGAGCCCAGCTCAGCGCTGCGTCGAAACGCTCCGGCCGTTGGCTTCCGCACGCTCACTCGCGGTCGAGCCCCGTGACGAGCTGGCGGAGGGCGCAGGGGTCGACGCGCTCCTCGGGTTGATCCCGGCCTCGGGAGCGGCCGTCCTCTGCGTTCACGGCGACGTACTCGAGGAACTGTTCGGCAAGCAGCTGCCGAAGGGGTCGACGACGGTCGTCGAGCCCCACCATGGAACGCTCGCCTGCGTGGCGACGCTGCCCGCAGCCTCCTAGATCTAGCCCGTCGCTTCCTCGGCTTGCAGCAGCTCGAGGCAGGCGCCCTCGCGGACGCCTCCCCGTGCGAAGCTGAGCGGGATGCGCAGAAGCCGCTGGACCTCGGCGAGGATGATCGCGCCGGCCGGCAGCGTGCGGGCGCGCTCGAGATCAGCGCCTACGCGCTTCGCGCGGGCCGACCTGCGGAGCGAGCTGAGCCCGTCGAGCGCGGCCGCGAGGCTCTGCTCGTCGAGCCTCTCGACGCCGAAGCGACGCAGGGCGCGCGCGGTACCGCCGGTGGCGAGAGCAGCAACCGGCAACGGCGGTGCCAACGACGCGAACGCCTCCGCTGCTTGCTCGCGGGCCTGCCGCAGTTCGGCGGCGGTGGGTGGATCGGAGCGCAGACAGCGCTCGGTGAGCCGCAGCGAGCCGAGCTCGACCGAGCGCAACCAGGCAGCACCGCTTCGAGTGCCGACAGCCAGCTGTGTCGAGCCACCGCCGACGTCGCAGACCGCGATCGGCGCTGCATCGACCGGCGTCCGGGCAACGGCGCCGGCGAACCCGAGTTCCGCCTCCTCGTCTGCCTCGAGCGCACGGACCCTCACGCCCGTCGCCGCCGCGAGCGCCTCGACCAGCTCCTTGCCGTTCTCCGCGTTCCGCCACGGCGAGGTCACGACGATCTCGATCCGGGAGCACCCGAGCTTGCGGGCGCGCCGCACCTCCTTCCGCGCCGCTTCCGAAGAACGCTCGATTTTCTCCTCGGTGAGTCGACCGAAGCGCTCGACGTCCTCACCGAGCCTGGTTCGCCGCCGCTCCCTCCGAACCGGCTCGAGGCCATGGGACGTTGAGTCGGCGACCAGGAGTCGCAGAGTGTTTGCGCCCACGTCGACGACAGCGACTCTCACCCGAGCGATTCTGCTCGGCGCGCCGGTCGGCAAACCGAGCGCCCTTCTAGTCTCGCGTGGTCCCAGGGTCGAGCCAGCGGAGGATCTTCGGGCTCACGCTCCAGCGCAGGAGGGCCCCACCCGGGCGAGGTCCGCCCGAGACGGCGAGAAACGCGACGGCGCCCTTCTTCAACTCCAATTGGAGCACGGCTTCGTCCCCGCACAGCAAGAGGGAGGCAAGTCGGGACAGATACGGCTCGTGACCGACCAGCGCGACCGGAGAGCGATCCTTGTATGCCCGCAGGACTTCGAGCGCCTCCTTGGACGGACGGCTCGCCTCGAGGGCCGGGCAGGCCTCCGGTGCTGGCCAGGCAACCTCGTTGTGAAGAATCTCGGCTGTGTCCCACGCCCTCTTGTACGGGCTCGCGAGGACGACCTGAACCTCGGGGACGTTCAAGGCGAGTCCGCGGGCCGCGCTCCGAAAGCGGGCAGCGCCCTTTGCAGTCAGCGGCCTCGTCGAGTCGTCTGCCCAGCGAACTGGGTCCCGCTGAGCCGCGATCGCGTGGCGCACGAGGTAGATGTCCATCATTGGGTTTCTGATCCGTCCGCAGGGAAGGTCGAGTCTGGAGGGGCGAACGTGGCAGAACGCTCTTCCTCGATGAGCTTCGCAAACGACTTCCACGCCTTGCCGACGACTCGCGCGTATGTCTTTGGAAACCGGCCCCGCAGCTCCACCGTGCTCCGCCGGTAGCGCTCGGCGATCTCGCCCATCGCGAAAATCGTCTCGGGACGAAGCTCGGCGCCTCGCTCGACCGCGAGCCGGCGCAGTCGGTCGATCGCGACCTCGGCGTCCTGGTGAAGGCCGAGGATGTCTTGCAGCGCGGTCACGCGCTTGATGAGAGGCCGCGTCCGCCCGGGGTACAGGTCGGAGAGGAACTCCAGCGCATACCGCAACCGCTTGCCCCGGATGCGCACCCGGTGGTAGTCGGCCGAGGGCGAGTCCTCCCCGATCTGCTCGGCGGCCTTGCAGAACGCCCGGAAGCGCTCGTCGATCAGGTCGGGGGCGACGGCCCGTGCCGGCAGCGAGGCAGGCCCCGAGCGGCGCCCGCGAGCAGAGCGCAGCATGCGGCCGAAGCGACCGACGAACAACTCGTACCGGCGTGAATCCAGGTCGGTCAGCATCGCCTCCCGGGCGGCCGAGCGCTCAGCCTCCAGAAGTGAGCGTAGGGCCGCAAGCCCGTCCCGGTCGGCCTCGGGAACCTCGACGAGCCACCCGTCCAGCTGCTCGAGCTGGACGTCGAGATCGCGGACCGGCCCAAGCGAGTGGCCCACCCACTTGAGATCTTCCCCCAGCTGCGCTGCCGAGGGCGGGAGGACATCCGCGAACAGCGACAGGGCCGCCCGCAGCCGGCGGCCTGCGACGCGCATGTCGTGGAGCTCCTCGATGTCGTCGCCCAGCCGTGTGCCCGGCTCCTTTGCGAGGAAGGCGGCGAAGTGGCGGCGTAGCACGGCGAGCCCGACGCGACCAATCGGCGCTTCTGCTTCGATCGCGGTAGGACCGAATGCGTCCGGGTCCGTCTCGAGACCGGCGGTGAGGACGCCCGCCTCGTACTTGGTCATCCCGGTTGGCTGCAGCCGGCATGCGGCGCGCATCTCCTCGACGAATGGACGAAGCGACGCCAGTGCCGGCTCGGGCGCCTCGATCTCGACCCGGTGAAGCCGCGTCACCGCGCCGGCCGCTCCTGACCGGATCGCGGTCTCGTCGAGCGCAACCTCGCCCGGCGGAAACCCGTCCGCCTCGATCGAGAGCACTCGCCGGCGCGTCCGGACCTCGAACAGCGGCCGCACCTTCTTCGTGCCCGCCACCGCGCGTACGCGCTCGCCGACGGGCCCGTTGCTCTGCTCGAGCAGCTTCGGGTCGGCCTGTGGAAGCCGCTCGGAGACCTCACGCCGGCTCCGCAAGCCAGGCACGGCGGTTGTATCCGAGTTGATCTCCTTGAGCGTCGCTTCGGCGCCGGCTGCCGTCGATCGGCCCTTCCGCCGAACTCGCAGCGCGTAACCGGCGCGATGGAAACGGCGGTCGCTCGTATCGAGGTAGATGTCGACCTGGCTCGTACCGCCCCTAGGCTCGACCTTCACCGTGCCGGTCCCCGCACGCCGGGCAGGGTCGGCAAGCCAACGCAGCACCGGGCGGAGATCGACCGCCTCGAATTGCCACTCCAGCTCACGCACGTCCAAAATGCACCCCCGGCTGCGTCAGGACTCGACGGCAGGCGTCAATCCTGAGCCGCCTTGCGACCACGCGCCACATGACCCCTGTGATCGAAGTGGCCATCAAGTCATCATGCTGCAAGACTGGAGGCGAGCGAGCGGCTACATCACCACGCGGGCAGAAGCGGGACCGATCAGCGCTCACAACAGCTCGCTCCACGGAGCGCGATATCCCCCTTGCAGACACGACCGAGTCGCCCCGACCGAGAAAGGAACGACCATATGGCCACGAAAACGAAGACCCCCACGCTCTCCGATGAGGATCTTGCCGAGCTGATCGCGCTGACCAAGGGCTCGGACACCGTCGAGCTCAAGCTAACCGTGCCGATCTCCGAGCGGAGCCGCGGGGGGGCGGCGCTCGGAGTAGATCCCCTCGACGGCCAAATTCGGCAGGTCTACTTCTTCGACACGCCGGACTTGCAGCTCAACACGAGCGGCGTCGTCGTTCGCGCCCGCCGTGTCCAGCAGAAGGGAGACGACACGGTCGTGAAGCTGCGCCCGGTCGTCCCCGAGGAACTCCCGGCAGAGCTACGCCTTTCCCCGAACTTCGGCGTCGAAGTGGATGCCATGCCGGGCGGGTTCGTCTGCTCGGGATCGATGAAGCGGGCGTTGGCGAAAGCGAACGTCAAGGATGCGGTAGCGGGGAACCGGCCGATTCGGAAGCTCTTCTCCAAGGAGCAGCGGTCGTTGTACGCGGCACACGCACCCGAGGGCCTCGACTTGGACGACCTCTCGATCCTCGGCCCGATCTTCGTGCTCAAGCTGAAGTTCGCCCCGGAGGGATACGACCGCAAACTCGTCGCCGAACTCTGGCTCTATCCGGACAACTCGATGATTCTCGAGCTGTCGACGAAATGCGCGCCGTCGGAGGCTTTCCAGGTAGCCGCCGAAACAAGAGCCTTCCTGACGGAACGGGGCGTCGATCTCACCGGCGAGCAGCAGACGAAGACGAAGAAGGCACTCGAGTACTTCTCAGGGCAACTCCAGGCAGACGGCGAATAGGACCGGGCCACGCCAACGACGACGTCTATCCTTGACCTGTGGAGAGCGGAGACCCTTTTCCGATCCGGGCCGCTCCCCTCGAGGAGGCGCCCGGGGTCACAGAGCTAGCGCTTCCGAGCGACCGGCCGTCCGACCGGTTCTTGAACCGCGAGTTGTCGTGGCTGGATTTCGATGAGCGCATACTCGCCTGCGCAGAGCGGCGGTCGTTGCCGGTTTTGGAGCGGGCGAAGTTCTTCGCAATCTTCAGCGACAATCTGGACGAGTTCTTCCAGGTGCGGGTCGGCAGCCTCAAGATGCAGGTCGAGGCCGGGGTCACCCCGAGCGGCCCGGAAAACGAAAATATCCGTGACAGGCTGAGCAAGATCAGCCTCCGGGTGCGCGAGCTCGTCGCGAGGCGCGACGCAAGCTTCGCCGCGCAGCTGGTGCCCGACCTGGCCGCAGCCGGGATTCGGCTCTCGGACTGGGACAGCCTCGATGCCGAGGATCGAGCCTATCTCGACGAAATGTTCGACGAGCAGCTCTTTCCGATTCTCACTCCGCTCGCCGTCGATCCAGCCCATCCCTTCCCTTACATCTCGAACCTGTCGTTGAACCTGGCGGTCGTTCTCCGAGTGCCGGGTGAGCTGACGCGGCGAATCGCACGAGTGAAGGTGCCACAGTCTCTGCCGCGCTTCGTCGTGCTGCCCGACGGCGAGCGGTTCGTGCCCCTCGAGCAACTGATCGCAAGGCACCTCTCGGCGCTCTTCCCTGGAATGGAGATCGTCGAGCATTTTCCGTTCCGCGTGACCCGCAACACGGATTTCGACATCGATCTCGAGGGCGAGGACGATCTGGTCGCTGCGGTCGAATCGGTTCTCTGGCAACGGCGTCGCTCCACGATCGTCGTCCGCCTCGAGGTCGACTCGTCGATGTCAGAAGAAACCGTGAACCTGCTGGTGCGCGAGCTTCGTCTCGATGCGAACGATGTCGAGCGCGCCGACGGTTTGCTCGACCTCCGAGGGCTCTGGTCGATCGCCGGACTCGACCGACCCGACGTAAAGGAGGAGCCCTGGAAGCCGGTCACCCAGACTCAGCTCATCTCCGCGGACGACTCGGGATCTCCGGATCTGTTTGCCGTGATCCAGGACGGCGATCTGCTCGTGCAACACCCCTACGACTCCTTTGACACCTCGGTAGAGGCGTTCATCGAAGGGGCTGCGCGCGACCCCGACGTGCTGGCGATCAAGCAGACGCTCTACCGCACCTCCGCGGACGAGACCGGGATCATGAAGGCTCTGATTCGGGCCGCCGGCGAAGGGAAGCAGGTTGTCTGCATCGTCGAGCTGAAGGCGCGCTTTGACGAGGAGGCAAACATCGCCTGGGCGCAGCAGCTCGAGGACGCCGGCATCCACGTTGCCTACGGCGTGGTCGGATTGAAGACACACGCCAAGCTCTGCCTCGCCGTGCGGAGAGAGGGAGGCGCGATCCGCAGCTACGCCCACATCGGCACCGGCAACTACAACCGGGAGACAGCCGGGATCTACGAAGACCTCGGCCTGTTCACCGCCGACCCCGAGATAACGGCAGATGTGTCCGGTGTCTTCAATCTCCTCACGGGGTACAGCCGGCAGCAGGAGTTCGGTACCTTGCTCGTCGCGCCGGCGGGAATGCGGGCCGATCTGCTGGAGCTGATCCGTGCCCAGGCAGTTCCGGAAGGGCGGATCGCGATGAAGCTGAACAGCCTGGTCGACCCCGAGCTGATCGACGCGCTTTACGACGCCGCCCAGGCCGGCGCTCGGATCGAGCTGATCGTCCGGGGCATGTGTTGCCTGAGGCCAGAAGTGCCCGGTCTCTCCGAAGGCATCCGTGTGCGGTCGATCGTCGGCCGCTTCCTCGAGCACTCGCGCATCTTTCGCTTCGGGAGTGGGCCGGATGCTACGTACCTATTCGGATCCGCCGACCTGATGCAGCGGAACCTGGACCGACGAGTCGAAGTGCTCGCGCCCGTACGCAGCGCGACCTTGCGCGCACGCTTGGACGAGATTCTGGCCGTTCTCGACCTCGACGACACGCTCGCCTGGGAACTTACGGCGGACGGCACTTGGAGAGGGCCGGCGCGGGGCGGCACCGTCAATGCACAGACGCGGCTCGAGCAGGCCGCACTTGCGCGGGCACGACGCGTCGTCGCGATCTGACTCAGACAGGCAGGCGCTTCGTCAGGCCGACGTCGGCACCTGCTCGCTGGGTACGTGGTAGCCCCGCGACGCGGCGTGTTCGTCGGCCACGCGCTTCGACACAGTAAACGCCCAGGCGTCCTCGACAAGATCACGCATCTCGCCCGCGTCGATGGCGGCGAGACGGACGTGAACCCAGTGGTAACGAAGATCGGACTGGCTCGGCAGCGAGAACTTCTCAGGCTCGGACTCGACGAGCGCGTCGCGCCACTCCTTCGGGAACGCGAAGCCCATCGTCGAGCCGTCCGGTGAGAGGGACAGATAGACGATCCGGCCGATTCGGAACTTCACCCGGCCACGCACAAGCCCCTCGCTGCTGCGAGGGAGCGTAATCGCAAACGCGCGAACCTCGTCGATCTTCACCATGGCTCGTCAGCGTTCAGGATACGAGTCATGGCCAAGCTGATCTACTCGGCGATCGCGTCGCTCGACGGCTACGTAGCGGACGAGGACGGCAACTTCGACTGGGCTGCGCCGGACGAGGAAGTGCACAGCTTCGTCAACGACCTCGAGCGGCCGGTCGGCACCTACCTCTATGGGCGCCGGATGTACGAGGTGATGGCCTACTGGGAGAGCCTTCCCCCGGCCGGCCAGCCGCCCTTCATCCAGGACTTCGCGGAGATCTGGCAGGCGGCCGACAAGATCGTGTACTCCAAGACACTGGAGACGGCATCCAGCGCCAGGACGCGGATCGAGCGAGACTTCGACCCTGAAGCGGTCAGGCAGCTGAAAGCTTCAGCGGGACGTGACCTCACCGTGGGCGGAGCTGACCTCGCCGCCCAGGCGATCAAGGCCGGGCTGGTCGACGAGTACCACCTGTTCGTCGCCCCCATCGTGGTGGGAGGCGGCAAACAGTCCCTCCCCGACAATGTCCGCCTGGGGCTCGAACTCTTGGACGAACGCCGTTTCGGCAACGGCGTGGTTCATCTTCACTATCGCACCGGGACGTGACCAGCCGAAACTAGATGGTCGATGCCACGATCTCGCGCGCTCGGCTGCGCGATCTGGCGTGTCTGGGCCGCGCCCGTCCGGCAGAGACCGGCGCGGCCGGCCTCCGCCGGACGTCCGCTTCCCACCGCCGGGC